>CZKY01000113.1_pt1 | contig 38988 bp, 34 predicted proteins | sample 2454881 | NCBI WGS metagenome assembly CZKY01 (sample SAMEA3539301, study PRJEB10725) | soil metagenome | biome: tundra; feature: field; material: soil | place: USA | collected 2010-05 | depth 0.15 m | reverse complement strand
CCTTCTTCTTATCAGGTTGTGCTGTGGAAACAAGAGAGTTTTGTGGTACTGTGCTCGCTCCGAATCGAGTTTTTCCGCATCCTGCTAGGGGAAGCACCGTGCCGTCGAATGAACAAGTATTCTGGAGTATCCTTAGAAATAGTAGGAGGGGCCTCAGGTTCTGAGTGACAGCATCAAGAGGAGGAGTCTATGGAGGCCAGCGCCAGTTCAGAACTGATCTTGACCGTCCATCCGGGGATCAAGTCGATGCGGAGAAGCTTGATCAGCTCATGCGCCAGCTGTGGCAGGAACTTAGAGAGTTCGATGTGGAATGGATTAACCCGGTTTCTGCTAACGAGCCACCGGAAGGGGCGAAGGCGGGTGAAGTTATAGCTCTTGGTTGTCTTGCAGTGGCGGTGCTGCCAACTTTGTTGCCCAAACTGGTCGATTTTCTGCAGGGGTGGGTTCTACGGAGAAGAGACGACCGGGTGAAGGTGAAAGTGCAATCCGGAAATCGGTCAGTCGAGATGACTACAGCCCGACCTCTCACTCCGAGTCTGATATCCGAGCACTTGTGGCCGGACTTACCGAAACAATCAGCCGCAAGGGTCACGCGCCGACGGAAGGCGATTAGAGAATTGCGTATGGGCTTCTGCTGTTCTGCCCGTACAGTCAAGCCGCCTGGAGATTAACGTCAATGCGCAGCGCACTAATCATCGCCAATTCCCAGTATGACGATGATGTGTTGCGTCAGATAACAGCTCCTGCGAAGGACGCTGAATCGTTGGCGAGGGTATTGGCTGACCCTTTGATTTCCGGATTTGATGTAAAGACAGTCTTGGACAAGCCGTCCCATTTTGTTAGTCGAGAGATCGAGACCTTCTTCGCTGAGCGCAACCGGGACGACCTGTTGCTCTTGTATTTCTCCGGCCACGGCGTGAAAGACGAAGACGGCCAGCTGTACTTGGCAACCGCCGATACCAAACACAAGTTGCTCCGCTCTACAGCCCTGTGGGCAAACTTCATCAATGATGTGATGCGTCAAAGCCGATCACGATGTCAGATTCTACTGCTGGACTGCTGTTACAGCGGCGCATTTGCCCGAGGCATGACAGCCAAGGACACCGCTTATGTTGGCACCAAAGAGCACTTCGAGGGGCGCGGGCGCATCGTGCTTACCGCCTCCGATTCCATGCAATATGCCTTCGAGGGCGACAGAGTTGAGGGTGCAGGTGCGGGATCTGTTTTCAATCGCAACATCGTTCGCGGCCTCGAAACGGGCGAAGCGGATCTAAATGGAGACGGGCTGATTTCCATGGATGAGTTGTATAACTATGTGTACGACCGCGTCTCTGCTGAAACGCCAAGCCAACTACCTAGGAAGTGGGCCTTGGAAGGAGAGGGAGAGCTGATAATCGCCCGCAATCCTCGTGGATCGCCACCCAAGCTAGCGGCGGTGGAACTCCAGGTCTTGATCCCAAAGCGAACCATTTTGCTGGGCGGATTACAGTTCTGCTTCATCCCGGGAGCGACGTTCCCCATGGGGTCGGACGAGGGCTACCCAAACCAACGACCGCGGCATCCCGTGCGCGTCTCTGCATTCTTCCTAGCCTCGACACCTGTGACGAACGCCCAATTCTCTGAGTTCGTGAGACAAACGCGTTACGCTACTGATGCGGAGACGGAAGGATCCGCCCTATGCTTACGGGACGGTGAGTGGCGAATAACGGCAGGTGCCAACTGGAGGCGACCGGTAGGCTGCACTTCAACCATCGACGACAAGCCCCATCACCCGGTAGTCCAGGTTACGTGGAACGATACGGTCGTTTACTGCAAGTGGTTGTCGGGAACCTCCGGCTTCACGTTGGACCTACCCACCGAGGCTCAATGGGAGTATGCCGCTGCTGGTCCCGACGGCCACCTGTGGGCCTTCGGCAGCATGTCGGTTGCAAGACCTGGGACACGAGCCAGGCGCGAGAAAGTGCGAGGTTGTAAGCAAAGTCCTGGAAGCGAAGTGGCTGGAGTCCTTGAAACACGGACATAACGTTGGCACTTATGAAGCCGTAAAGTGTTGGTTGGCTCAGCGGTTGTTGCCGCAACTGCTCACGGAGAACGATGCCTCCCTTGGGGGCCGTTCTCCGGAAGCTGTTTTGGAGGAAGTGTTAAATTTGCGGAGTGCAATGCACACCAACTTCAAGGAGGCCGGGCAAAGCTGGAGTTCGTACTCCCGCTGAGGATCTCTTGGTTATCCATGTGGCAACGTTATGCGACTCGATGAATGGCACCGTGCAGCAGGCGCTCACCCTGATTCAGGCACTACCGGCTGCCCACACTAGCGCCCGGTTACTGAGTGTGGGACCGTGCGTTGCGACAGTGGTCAAACAGGCAGCGAACGTCATCAATGCAGAAGTACTCGAAGCAGACTCCGTGAATAGCTCCGACGCGGATCTTACGATTGTCCTTGGTCTATGGGACCGGGGCAGTGCTGAAACCGCGGCGCGGCTGCTCTCCGATGGACGCCGAGTGGTTTTGGCACCGACACTCTACTGGCAGGATGAAACCCTTGCGAAGGTAGCTTGCCGCGCCGCAGCATTGTGGTTTGTGTCGTGGGATCAAGCGCTGCGGGCCCGAAGCTCCTGGAAACTGGCCGAACGGGTCGAAGTCGTTCGTTGTGTCGTGGACACGAAACGCTTTCGGCCATCTTCGCGACCCGAGGGCGGCGCACTTGTCCTATGCAGACACAGCCGAGCTGCGCCGGAGAAATTTGCTCCGAATGTAATCGCAATCCTGGACCAGTTGAGAGCCGCACAGCCGGTGATCCTCTCTATGCTGGGCATGTGCGGCGATTCACATATACTCGACCCGAGAGTCCGCATCCTTCCACAGGGAAGTGTGGATCCAGCGCTCTTTCCAAGGAGGGGATATCTGGGTGTATGCGCACGCCGATTACTGGCGCGAGACGGCCTGCGTGGCGATGTTGGAGGCAATGGCGTGCGGCCTTCCGGTTGTAGTCACGAACGCGGGCGGCATGCGGGAATACTTGCTCCACGGTCGCAGTGGATTCGCTTGCGATAGCAATGAGGAGTTGATCGGATTCACGCGGTTACTGCTGGAGCGCCCGGATCTGCGCCGACAGATGGGAGCCGAAGCCAGGCGTTTCGTGGAGTGCCATCATTCAATTGCTAATCTGAATCAGCGCCTGCATCAATTGCTCTCACTTTGATCAAAATGACGGACCATTCGTGGTCTCGGGCGAGCATTAGGGCGATTCTCTACCTCGGACACGCACTCAAGGCTTCGAAACGAAGTCTTCGATAACGGGTTGCCGCGCCTCTCACTTTTTGACGTATTACAATCCGTAGACGTAAACGCCCAAAGTCCCTCGAAGTCCTCTTGTAGGAAATGATCTCCGCACACGGCATCCGAATTCGGAGACATCGCCACGGGTGTGAACACACCTAGTATCTCCAAACGGAAAGCGAGGGCATTTGCAAGAAGTTCAAGCTGGCGCACCTAGTCGGTATCGAACTCACGACCTCTTCCATGAAGTGGAAGCGGTAAAGCGTTTCCGGCAGCCAATGACACCGAACTGGAAAAGCGTAATGCCTGCCAGCAGTTAAACGATGATGGATGATGGACTTCGTGGGGATGGAATCCACTGCCTCTTCCATGGAAGTGGATTGCAGTCAAAGGGGTTTGCTACCAAATGCTACCAAGCTGGAAAAGGGGAACGCTGTAAATACTTGAATATGGTGGACCTGGTCGGGATCGAACCGACGACCTCTTCCATGCCATGGAAGCGCGCTCCCAGCTGCGCCACAGGCCCACTTGTATCTTTCAATTCTCGCTTAGGTTTGTCGCCGCGTCAAACTCGACTCGGGTAGCCGAACTCAACTAGGATAGGGTTGGCAAAACACAAGAACACAATGGGAGCCCCATGTCGAACTCGCGGAATATTCTCGTTCGGTCACTTTTCTGTTTCATCGCAGTGCTGGCGCCGGCAACGGTGGGCGCGCAAGACGCAGCGGGAGCGCCAAGCGGGGCGCAGCCGCCGGTTGCTTATGCATCGGTCAGCGAACTGAACGGCATCCTCACGCAATTGCAGCAGACGGCGCAGAGCATGCAGTCCGATCTCGGAAAGACGCGCATCGAGAAATGGAAGACTGACGGCGCGACCAAGAAACAGACGCTGGCGACGGTGGAGTCGATCCAGCGCAACCTGCAGTCGGCGCTGCCGGAAACGATTGCGCAGTTGAACAACTCGCCGGAAGATCTCGGTGCGAGTTTCAAGCTCTACCGCAATCTCGTTGTGCTGTATGACTACTTTGGTTCGGTGATGGAAAATGCGGGGGCGTTCGGATCGAAGGATGAGTTTCAGAACCTGGGCAACGACATGAACGGACTCGAGAGAGCGCGGCGTGCGTTTGGCGAGCGCATGCAGAAACTGGCGGCGAGCAAGGAAGATGAGTTGACGCGTTTGCGCGCGCAGATCAAGACGCTGTCCGCGGCGCCACCTCCGCCACCGAAGAAGATTATTGTGGATGACACCGAGCCTCCGAAGAAGCCGGCGAAAAAGAAAGTGACGAAACCGAAGCCGCCGGCGACGGACGCTCCGCCGAGTGCTTCGCCGCCGAAGTGATGAGGTTAGCGTTTGGCACTTGGCTAGAGGGCTGCGGACGAGACGCGGCCCTTCGGGTGTAAAGAAGTTCCGAGACATTCTTCATAAAACGTTCCTGAAGGGCCACCCTTCCACGGTGGCGCAAAGGGCGGGGCCGAGCAGCGCTCGGCTTGGACAGCCGAGGGCGGCTGTCCCTACACGAGTCTGTCCCTCCACTCACTTCCGGGCTCACACCCGCACTTGCTTACCGTTTTGTGTTGCAAATACTGGACTTACTGCTGGAACTCCCGTGCCGGCTTCGGAGTCTAAGTAAATAAGCGGGAGAGGTCGTCCGGAGTCGTTTCAGCAAAGATTAAGATTCCCGCCGCCGGGGCCAGAGTGACTCTATAATTGGGGGCAACGCCGTCATGGCTGGAGCTACTACATTGGGCGATCTTGCCAGCGCTATCGGGGCCCGAACTGAGGAGTCCGCCGTCATCGCTGAACTGAAGGCGGGTTCGGAAGAGGCCTACTCGTGGCTGATCGGCCAGTTTCATCAGCCGATCTACGGACTCATCTACCGTATCGTGAACGATCCGTCGGACGCGGCGGACACGACGCAAGATGTGTTTCTGAAAGTCTTCCGCGGGATGAAGCATTTCCACGGCGAGTCGAGCCTGAAGACCTGGATTTACCGGATCGCGCTGCACGAGGCGGCCAATCGGAGGCGCTGGTGGTTCCGGCACAAGGCGCAGGAAACGCCGATTGATCCCATCGCAGCGGGCGAATACGAATATTCCGGAGAAGAGCGACTGGTCGATCCGGGCGAGTCACCGTTTGAAAAGTTCGCGCATACCGAGGTGCGCGCGGCCGTGGAGCAGGCGCTGCAGCAGGTGCCTGAGCCGTATCGGACCGCTTTGATCCTTCGCGACCTGGAAGAAATGTCGTACGAGGAGATCGCGGAAGTTTTGGTGATTTCGCTGGGAACGGTGAAGTCACGCATCACGCGCGGACGCGACGCGCTGCGCAAGAGGTTAACGGGATATGTCCGGGAAGTGGGTCTGGAGTTAGGGCTGCTCGTTCCTGCCGACGTTCCTGCCAACGCGCGGGAGAACGGCGCAACCCAAAGCGCGCGAGAAGGTTCGCGTGGTGGTAGAGAGGTTGAGGTGACGCCATGAAGTGCGATGAGATGACCTGCGCTGAGATCAGGCAGTTGTTCTCGCCGTATCTCGACGGCCGGGTGAGCGGGTCGGAGATGCGCGCGCTCACGCACCATGTAGAACAGTGCACGCGTTGCGAGCAGGAATATGCCGCGATGCAGCGCACACAACAGTTGCTTGCCAGTCTGGGTCCAAAGAGGGCCCCGGCCGACCTGGCGTTGAAGTTGCGGGTCGCGATTTCGCGCGAGGCCGCGCAGATGCGCCGTCCGCGGTTTGAAGGTGTGCTGGTCAGGCTGCAAAATGCGCTCAACGCTTTCATGGTTCCGGCCACGGCGGGACTGGTCAGCGCGGTGTTGTTTTTCGGACTGTTGCTGGGCTTCTTTGCCTTGCCGGCACAACTGCGAGCCAGCAGCGGAGACGTTCCGCTGATGCTGTACACCGGGCCTCAACTGGAACAGTCGGCGTTCGGCACGTCGCTCGGCAATATGGGCGACGATGCGTTGGTGATTGAGGCTTACGTGGACGCTAATGGCCGGGTGGAGGATTATCGCATCCTGTCGCAACCGGACGAAGCCAAGGCGGTGCTGCCGCAGTTGAAGAACCTGCTGATTTTCACGACGTTTCATCCGGCGCTTTCCATGGGACGGCCGACGGCGGGGACGGCTGTGCTGTCGTTCTCCAAGATCAGCGTGAAGGGTTAGCCGGGCCGACCCCTGAAGGGGCGTCTGATTTCGAAGAATTACGGCATCGCTAAAGCGATGCCCGGATACGAAACCTGAGTTTTTCCGCAACCTACGGCGAGCTTCGCTCGCCTGCCCGGACGAGGGCGTCCGGGCCTACGTGATTCTGAAGTCGCGTAATCCCCGCACATTTTCAGTACTATCGGTTTGACCGCGAATTGACCAGTTCGTACACTATTTTCTAGCTCATCCATCTATGTCTGAGATCAGAAGGCATTTCCCGGGACAAGGGGTTCGACTGACGTTCGCTGTGAGCTTGGCTCTCGTGCTGGTGGTGGCGTCTGGCTTGGCGCAGAACCGGCCGCAGGTGTCTCTGGAAACCAGCGAGACACTGTTCACGGTGCTGACCGTCATCAACACGTGCGGCTATGATCAGGAGCTGAGTGCTTCCGACCCGTTGCGCACGCAGATCCGGTCGGAAGTTGGCAAGGCGGTGGCGAATACCGCTGGCGCTCAGGATGTGGTCGCTCCGATGTGCGGGTTCTACCGGCAGCGTCAGGTGCCGGAGCCCGCACACGACCTGTCCCACTATGTATCGCTGGCGCTCTATCTGGAGGAGCCACCGACCTTCACGCTGAAAGTGAAGCAGACGGAACTGCCGCCCGATGCCGCAGTGGTGGCCGACATCGTGCCGCTGATGCAGGCCTTCTACGAAAAGATTGGGTTGCACGTCATCTGGGAGCGACATCGCGAGCGCTATAGGGAATTGACCGAGATCTATCACGATCCGCTGGCGAAGATGACGTTCGACACCGAGATCTATCTGAAGATGCCATCAGCGAGTTACCTGGGACGGCAGTTCACCGTCTATTTGGATGCGATGGGCCCCCCCGGCCAGACCAACGCGCGCAACTACGCGTCGGATTACTACGTCGTGATTTCACCGTCCACGAGTACGGCGATCAAGATGCAGCAGATTCGGCATACGTATCTGCATTATCTTCTGGACCCGCTGGCGCTGAAAAATGGCGACTCGTTCAAGCGGCTGGAACCGTTGCTTCAGGACGTGAAGGACGCTCCGATGGATGAGGCTTTCAAGAGCAACATCTCGCTGCTGGTGACGGAATGCCTGGTGCGGGCGATTGAAGAGCGATTGACCAAGATTCCGGAGGCGGAGCGAACGAAGGGCATCGACGAGGCCGACAAGGAGGGGTACGTCCTGACGCGCTATTTTTACGACGCGCTGGGCAAGTTCGATAAAGATCCGGCGGGCATGCGCAATGCTTATGCGGGCCTGGTGGGCTCGATTGAGGTCGGCAAAGAAATGAAGCGGGCATCGCAGATTCAGTTCGCGGGCGAGGCGGCGCCCGAACTTCTGCATCTGGCTGGGAGCCGGAACGAGCGCCTGCTGCTGAACGCGGAGCGGCGGCTGGCGGCGGGCGATCCCGAAACCGCGCGGAAACTGGCGCAGCAGGCGCTCGATGAGCAGGAAGAAGATTCGGGACGCGCGCTGTTTATTTTGGCGGAAGTCGCCACCGCCAATCGGGACATGGATGGGGCACGTAAATACTTTGAACAAGCGTTGCAGACGGCGCATGAACCCAAAGTGATCGCCTGGTCGCATATTTATCTGGGCCGCATTTTCGATCTCAAGGAGGATCGGTTCGCCGCCCTGGATCAGTATCGGGCGGCGTTGAACGCGGCCGGCGGAACGCTTCCGGAAGCGAAACTGGCGGCGCAGCGGGGCCTGGAACAGCCGTATGAGCCTCCGGTGGCGAAGCAGCCGGAGTGAGCAGGTTTCAAGATTTCAGGGTTGCAACGTTTTAATCGGAGTTTCGCTGGCGCGTGAGATATTATTGCGTGTTTGAAAATTGGTTCTTCACGGCTCGTGTAGGGGCGGACAGCCGAGGGCGGCTGTCCCTACGTGATCAAATCTGAGGTTTGAAATTTTGCATTATGGGAGACAGCATGAAGCGAGCAGCAGTCATTCTAGGGATACTGAGTGTCGCGCTTTGGGCCGAGGCCCAGAATAGCGGACAACCGGCGCAGCAGAAACCGCCGGCAGCGGGTCAAGCGGCGCCAGCGCAGGGTGCGGCGGTGCCACCGGCAAAGCGTCCACCGCAAGCCAAGACCCAGCCGGAGTTCGATGCCTACAAAGCGGCAGCGGCAAGTACCGATGCCGCCGCGCTGGAGAAAGCGTCTGACGATTTTGCCACCAAATTCCCCGACAGCGAACTTCGCGTGTTGCTCTATAAGACCGCGATGCGCAACTACCAGAATGCCAACAATGCCGAGAAGACCGACACCATGGGCCGCAAAGTGCTCACCTTTGACGGGGACGATCCCGAGGCTCTGGTAATCGTCGCCGAGGTAATCGCCGAGAGAACGCGCGACTCGGATATCGACAAAGATCAGCGCTACGCCGAAGCGATCTCGATGGCGCAGAAAGCCACACAGACCGTGGACACCGATGTCCAAGTCCCGGCGGGCACGCCGCAGGACAAGATTGACGCCTACAAGTCACTGCTGCGCTCGAACGCGTATTCGATTATCGGTACCATTGAGTTCAAGAAAGAAAATTACCCGGCAGCACAGGAGAATCTGCAGAAGTCCATCGACGCGTTCCCCAGCAACCCGGATCCGGTGGTCATTCTCCGCCTGGCGCTAACGCTCGATAAGCAGCAAAAATATCCGGAGGCGCTCAAGCTGGCAAACCGTGCCGTGGAACTGACCCAGGACAACACCGCGATTGGAACTCCGGCGCGGCGGGAACGCGACCGCTTGCAACAGCTCACCGGAGGCGCGGCCCCGGCCCCACCGCAGAGCCCCCCGAAGAACTAACCGCCACTCCTGTAGAGACGAGGCTTGCCGCGTCTTTACCAAAATTCGGGCCGAAGGATCATGGCCCCGCTTTGTGATGAAGTCACGCGAAATCATGGCGCTGGAAGAAAGCCTGGGTCACCACTTCCAGCGCCGGGAACTGCTCGAGCAGGCGCTTACCCACAGCTCGCAAGCGCGCGAGGTGGAGGCGCTGGGCGCGGGCAGCGGTTCGTCTGGCAGCGGTGATAACGAAATGCTCGAGTTTTTGGGAGACGCCGTGCTCGGGCTAGCCGCCAGCGAGGCACTTTTCCATCGCTTCCCCGAATTCCAGGAAGGGCACCTTTCCAAGCTGCGCGCGCATCTGGTAGGGCAACGGCATCTGCTGCGGGTGGCCGAAGAGCTTCAGATTGGCCATTACATGCGGCTGGGCCGCGGCGAAGAAAAAAGCGGTGGCCGCAACAAGGCAAGCCTGCTGGTGGATGCACTGGAAGCGATCCTGGCTGCGCTCTATCTCGACGGCGGGTGGCCGGTGGCGCGAGACTTTATCGTGCGCGTGATCGTGGAGCCGGAACTGGCCCACATGAAACTGGAGACCAGCGCCATTCCGGTGATGGATTTCAAGTCCGCGTTGCAGGAAGCACTGCAGGCCAGAGGAGGACCGCAGCCGGTTTACGCGCTGGTGAAGGAGGAAGGGCCTGAACACAAGAAGACCTTTACGGTCGAGGTGAGACTGCCGGAGCCTGTGATGGGGCAATTCGTGGGTCGCGCCCAGGGCGCGACCAAGAAGCGGGCCGAACAGGAAGCGGCGCGGCAAGTTCTGGAGCACCTGGCCACGTTGCCCGGGGAACGGCATCCAAACGATGGGAAGGACGGCGGCACGGCGTAGCGTCCGATTTCCCGTAGAGACGCGGCTTGCCGCGTCTCCGGACCGACCGCAACATTCGGGGCGCGGGCACGCAGGAGACGGGGCAAGCCCCGTCTCTACAGAAGAATCATGTCATGGAGCGAAAAGATTGCTGTTGGGGATTGGCCCGCGACTATTCAGTCGGTCGCGGGAACGGTTGTGATCGCCGTTTTTGTGGTTACCTTCCTCCTGCAGGCGTTCACCATCCCTTCGGAATCCATGGAGCAAACGCTGCTGATTGGCGACTACCTGCTGGTGGATAAGTTTTGCTACGGCGGCAGCGCGGGGTGGAACCGTCTGTTGCCCTACCACAACGTCCGGCGCGGTGACATCATCGTCTTCCATTACCCTGTGAATCCGGCGCAGGACTTCGTGAAGCGAGTGGTGGCCTTGCCCGGAGATCGCCTGCGCCTCATCAACAAACGCGTCTACATCAACGGCGTTCCCGTGCAGGAGCCCTACGTGCAGTACGTCACCACGCTGCGCAATTCTTATCGCGACGACTTTCCGCGCACCGATTCTCCCGACTACGGAGTGGATGCGAAATGGTGGAAAGAAATGCCGAAGCTGGTGGAAGACCACCAGTTGATTGTCCCCGAGGGCTACTATTTTGTTCTGGGTGACAATCGCGATGACAGCCAGGACAGCCGGTACTGGGGATTCGTGCCGCGCGACAATATCATCGGACGCCCGCTGCTGATTTACTGGTCGTCGGGCAATTTGAACAACGATCTTCCCGGATCGCCAACCGTGGGTGATAGACTTTATCACCTTGCCTACGCGGTCACTCATTTGTTCCAGATAACGCGCTGGGAACGTACTTTCAGGCTGGTGCGCTGAGAAGAAATCCTTTGAAACGGGTACCAAACTTGCCAAAGAAAAAACAGGAAGTCATTGTGGACGAAAAGCCGCGCGAGACGACGGTGGAATTCCTAGCCTCCCTGGCGGGAGTGCTGGTCACCGGCCTTTTCATTATTACGTTTGTGTTGCAGGCGTTTGAGATTCCCTCCAGTTCCATGGAGGACACGCTGCTCATTGGCGACCACGTATTTGTGAACCGCGTGCAATTCGCCGCGCGGACGAATTGGATGGGGCCGCTGATGCCCTATCGCGATGTCCGCCACGACGAAATTGCTGTGTTCATGTCGCCAGAACAACCGGGTCTATTCTTAGTGAAAAGGATCATAGGCGTTCCCGGCGACCACATCCATTTGCGCGATGATGTCGTCTACCGCAATGGCGAGAAACTCGATGAGCCATTCGTCCGCCACAAACGGGAGCACAGCCTCTACACGGACAATTTTCCGGCCGTGCCGCCATCGGAAGAATACGTAAGGAACAGAAAATGGGCGGAGGAACTGCCTAAACATATCGAGGGAGACGACATCGTCGTACCCCCGGACAGCTACTTTGCCATGGGCGACAACCGTGACGTGAGCTACGATAGCCGCTTCTGGGGCTTTATCCCGAGGAAAAACATGATCGGCCGCCCCATGTTCATCTACTGGTCGTTTGTTACCCCGGACGACCAGTATGAGATGCGCAGCTGGGGCGATCGACTGGGGTTCCTGGCGCACATCGTCCTTCACTTCTTTGATGAAACGCGCTGGTCGCGCACCTTCAAGCCGGTGCGCTGAGAAGAAATCTTCTGAAACGGATGCCCAACGTGCCGAAGAAAGAAAGAGAAGTCCTTGTGGACGAAAAGCCGCGCGAGACGACGGTGGAATTTCTGGCCTCCCTCGCGGGAATCCTGGTCATCGTCCTGTTCATCATGACGTTTGTTTTGCAGAATTTTGAGATTCCCTCCAGTTCCATGGAGGACACGCTGCTGATCGGGGACCACGTATTCGTGAACCGGGAACAGTTCGCGCCGCCAACGCGTTGGATGGGGCCCCTGATGCCCTATCGCCATATCCGCCGCAACGACGTTGCCGTTTTCTTGTCGCCAGAGCAACAGGGTCTGTTCTTAGTGAAACGGATCATGGGCGTCCCCGGCGACCACATCCACTTGCGCGATGGCGTGGTCTACCGCAACGGCGAGAAACTCGTTGAGCCGTACGTCCAGCACAAACAGGCGGATTTCAACCCCTATCGGGACAATTTTCCTGCCGTGCCGCCTTCGGAAATGTACGGGGTAAGAAACGAAAAGTGGCAGCAGGAACTGCCTTCGCATCTGGAAGGCGGTGATATCGTCGTGCCCCCGGACAGCTACTTTGCCATGGGCGACAACCGCGACGTGAGTTACGACAGCCGTTACTGGGGCTTCATTCCGCGGAAGAACGTGATCGCCCGTCCCATGTTCATCTACTGGTCATTTGTTACCCCGGCCGACCAGTACCAGATGCGCAGCGCGGGCGATCGGCTGGGGTTCCTGGCGCACATCGTACTTCACTTCTTTGATGAAACGCGCTGGTCGCGTACCCTCAGGATCGTGAAGTGAAATTCCTGCGGTCCAGGCGCGGGGTGGCTGCGGTCGCGGCTCTCGTGCTGATCCTGTTTCTGTGGCGGCCCGGTGTCTACCGCTTACGAAACCGGATTGCCATTTCCATAGGGAGCGCTCTCGGCCGCCGGGTCGCAATCGACAACGTACGTTTGCATCTTCTCCCGCGGCCGGGCTTTGATCTTGAGGGGCTCGTCATCTACGACGATCCCGCATTTAGTGCGGAACCAATGATCCGCGCGCAGGACGTTTCCGCCGCCATCCGGTTTCGTTCCCTGCTCCGCGGGCGACTCGAGATTGCCACCCTGAGCGCAACCGAGCCCAGCATCAACCTGGTGCGCAACCACGCAGGCCGCTGGAACCTGGCGAGCCTGGTTGAGCGCAACGCGCACATTCCCGCGGCTCCGACCGGAAAACCGGCTTCTGAGCGGCGCCCCGCATTCCCCTATCTCGAAGCCAGCAGTGCTCGCATCAATTTCAAGCTGGAACAGACGAAGAAGTCGTACGCACTCATGGACGCCGATGTGGCGCTTTGGCAGGATTCAGAAAATTCCTGGAGCGCCCGCATAAAGGCCGAGCCCGTGCGCACGGATTTTAATCTCACCGATACGGGGCTGCTCCAGGTCAACGCAACCTGGCAGCGCGCTACGAGCTTGCGGTTGACCCCGATGCAGCTCACCGTGCAATGGCAGAACGGGCAACTCGGACAGATCACCAAGTTGCTGAGCGGAAAAGACCGGGGATGGCGCGGCGGAATAAGCTTCACGGCGAACCTATCGGGGACTCCGGAAGCGCTGCTGATCGAGAGCCAGACCACAATCGAAGATTTCCATCGTTACGACATTGTTGGCAACGAGAACGTGCGCCTGGCAACCGTGTGCTCGGGACAGTACAACGCGGTCACCACCACACTTGCCGACCTGCTGTGCGAATCGCCAGTGAGCAGTGGGACCCTCCGCCTGCGCGGAACCTTTGCCCTGGTCGCACACCTTCCCACCTATGATCTGACGCTCGAGGCCGAGCAGGTGCCGCTGACCTCCGTGGTTCGATTGCTGCGCCAGGCGAAAAAACAGATCCCCGGCGACCTCACTGCCAGTGGATTGCTGAATGCGGAGTTCCGCGCCACGCGTAGCGTGCCTCCCGTTCTTGAGGACGCGCGCCTCGAGTTGTTGGCGCACTGGAGCGGCGCGGGCGCGGCGACCGATGTGCGTTTGTTGTCGAATGCAGGGAAAGATGAAGTTGCCTTCGACACGATTCCACTGGCGTTGGTGGGCGCCGATTCGCCGGACGCTTCGCAGCGGGGCAAGCCGGATCGCGCGCGCCCACCAGAAAAAGAGCAAGAGCCCGCGGCACCGCACCTGCGGATAGGACCGGTCGCACTGACGATGAACGCCTCCGCGCCGGTGAACGCCGGAGGCTGGATTTCCGTTGCCGGTTATCGCTTTTTTCTGCGTGGCGACGTGGAACTGAAAGACCTGTTTCGTCTGGAGGACGTTCTGGGCTTGCCGGTGACACGCGCGGCGGCGGAAGGCGAGGCCAAGTTAGATGTGAGCGTCTCCGGGCCGTGGCAGGGTTTTGCAGCTCCCGCCACCGTTGGGACCGCTCAGCTGCGAAACGTGCGCGCCGAGATGCACGGCCTGAACACGCCGATTGAGATTAGCTCAGCGACCATGACTCTCACTCCGGACGCGGTAGGGATGCAGAAGATTTCTGCGCGTACCGGAAGCACTCATTGGAGCGGCGGGGTTACAGCGCCTCGTCATTGCGCGGCTCCAGCTTGCGTGTTTCAGTTCGATCTTACGGCCGACCAGCTTTCGACCGGAGATCTCGCCGAATGGTTCACGCCGCATCCCGCCAAACTCCCTTGGTACCGCATCTTGAATTCCAATTCCAATGCGCCGCAGGGCCCTTCGCCACTTCTCGCGATTCAGGCGCATGGCAACTTGCATGTCGGCCGGTTCGAATTGAAGAAGGTGTTCGCCACTCAGGTTGCGACGCAAGTGGAAGTGGATCGAGGCAAGATCACATTGACGGCTCTGCGCGCACAACTGCTGGAGGGTACGCATCAGGGGAACTGGACGATTGATGCATCGGCTCATGATGCATCGGTTCAGACCCTGCGGTATCACGGCACCGGCACGCTGCAAGACATTTCGCTGGCGCAGGTGGGCACGTTGATGAACGATGCCTGGATTGACGGAACGGCCGACGGGAAGTTCGATCTAGAAGGATCCGGAGACAGCTTTCGTGAGCTACTGGCGCGCTCCGACGACAAGTTGCAGTTCGTGATGCGGAACGGCAGCCTGCCCCATATTGAAATTCCGGGCTCGGCGGGGCCTCTGCCGGTGCACCGGTTTGGCGGAGAACTGCGGCTGAAGAAGGGTGTTTGGGAACTGTCCGCAGGCAGACTGGAATCGCGAGATGGCTTTTATCAGGTAAGCGGGACCACTTCCCCAAGCAGCGGTTTCGACTTCGTGTTGACGCGTGGTGACGAGCAATCGTGGACGGTCACGGGGACGATGGCTGAGCCGCACGTCGCGCCAGTTGATCGTGGGGAAGCGCATCGCACGGAAGCAAACGCGAAGACGGTCAGGCCGTAAATTGAACTGTCATCCTGAGCGGAGCGAAGGACCTGTGTATTTGCTTGCAGCGTCGGAATGCAAAGGTCCTTCGCTCCGCTCAGGACGACACTTGATTTGTGGATGACATTTGGATCTGTGCCGCGAACGTGCGGGCCACGACCTACGGTACGTACCCTGCTCCTCGCAATACTTTTCCTGGCAACGCTCCGGTCATCTTTCCGTTCTCGATCACGGGAACTCCGTTGATGAGAACGTACTCCATGCCTTCCGACAGCCGGTTCGGATCGTCGAAAGTTGCCTGGTCACGCACCGTCTCCGGATCGAACAATACCACGTCTGCCCACATCCCCTGCTTCAGCACGCCACGATCCGTGAGCCGCATGCGCTGGGCGGGCAGCGCCGAGAATTTGCGGATTGCCTCCTCCAGCGTCAGCTTCTTTTCTTCTCTAACATATTTACGCAGGATGCGCGGGAATGTGCCGTAGGCTCTGGGGTGCGGGTGCTCCTCGCCGAGGATGCCTTCGGGCGACGTGCCGGAAGAGTCGTTGTCAACGGAAACCCACGGCTGCTGCAGGGCCAGTGCAACATCGGGCTCTGACATTCCGAATACCGCGCAATCGGTGAACGCTTTGTCTTCGATGAGGAGATCGAAGAGTGTGTCCATCGGATCTTTGTTCAACATCTTCGCGACTTCCGAAAGCCGCTTGCCCTGAAACTTTTTCAGCGCGGGATTCTGGACCACGCTGATCATCACGTCCTGCGGCCCGCTGATCTCGTCCCACTCGTTGTCCCAGTCTTTGGAGGGCGTCTCCATGTCCTTGCGAATGCGGGCGCGGGTCGCGGGATCTCGAAGCCGCTCAATCAATTTGGCATCGCCGCCGTCATGCGCCCACGCGGGGATGAAGGCCGACATGCTGTTGAACCACGCCGTGTAGGCGTAGGTATCGGCTTCGACGTCAACGCCTTCGGCGCGCGCTTTGTTGACTCGCGCGATGAGATCGGGCATTTTCCCAAAGTTCGCCTTGCCCGCGATTTTGAAATGCCAGATCTCTACGGGAATATGCGCCTCGCGTCCGATGCGTACCGCTTCGTCGATCGCTTCGAGAGCGCTGTCGCTTTCGTTGCGCATGTGCGTCGCGTAGATTCCACCGAATTTCGAGGCTTCGGATGCGAGCGCGATTAGCTCTTCCGTTTTCGCGTAGGGGGCGGGCGCATACATCAGCGAAGTCGAGACTCCGACGGCGCCATCGCTCATTGCCTCGCGAACCAGAGCTTTCATCTTTTCCAGTTGCTCGGGCGTAGGCTGCACGTCGGCGTCGCCCAGCACCATGCGCCGCACCTGAGTCGCGCCCACGTAGCTGGCGAGATTGATGCCCATGCCTTGCTTTTCGAGGCGCGAGAAATATTGACGGAACGTCCGCCAGTCGGGATTGATCTTGTAATGTTCGTATCCGGGGCGATCGTTCGCGATGATTGCATCGTTTAGCGGGGCGGCGGATCCGCCCTCTCCGGTGATCTCGGTGGTAATGCCCTGATAGATCTTCGAAGGCAGGCGCGGATCGACCAGGATCGTCGTTTCCGACTGGCCGAGCATGTCCACAAAGCCGGGAGCGACGACTTTGCCTTTGGCGTCAACGGTACGCTTGCGTGCGGCAGCAGAAAGATTGCCGATGGCGGCGATGCGGCCGTCGCGGATTCCGATGTCGCCGGAGTACCACGGAGAGCCGGTGCCGTCGACGATGTGCCCGTTGGTGATGACGAGGTCGAAGGGCGAGTCAGCGGCAAGAGCAAAGGCGGAGAGGATCAGCAAGAATGCCAGCGTGAGACGGCGAGTTGCGGTCATGAGTTTCTTTCCTAGTCAGTTTTTCCTAAGTCAGCGCCGACGTTTGCGTCGTAACCGGTGGCAAGTTGTGTGCCGCGCGGGCAGCCAATCAACGTGCCCAGGATAATCCAGAGTACGAGCACGAGCCACTCCCAACCGGAAAAGTGTCCGGGCACAAACGGCACAAACTTCATCAGCACCATCGCCAAACCAACCAATGCACCCAGCAGAGCGATCAGGCGGTCTGCGATTCGCGGCCTCATCCACAGATAGGCGGCACACACCGCGAACCATCCGGTCGCGGAAGCAACCGATCCGACCTCAGAGATCGGAACCAGAATCGCACTGCCGAAAAACATGCACAAAGCGGTGGCGATCCCAACCCAGACGACAGCCGCGGCAGGGGTTTGATTCCGTGGATGCACGCTGGCCAGTCGTGCATCGACCAGCCCACGTCGCCCCATGGCAAACAACAAGCGGCTGGCGGCGATGAAATTTCCGTTGAATACCTTGAAGAGCGAAAGCAACGCGGCACTTAGAATGATGCTCACGATCCAGCGCGAGCCGACGGCATGCTCGAAAGCGACCGCGGTCATGAAGGGTGCGCCGGTCAATGAACGCCACGGCGCAACGAAGCCCACTGCGGCAATCACAATGATGTAGAACACGGCGCCGACGATGATCGCCGCAAAGATGGCGCGAGAAAATCCCTGGGCGTGAAATTGGGGATTGGCTTCCTCGGCAGCCTTGGTCACCGATTCGTATCCCGTCATGTAGTAAGGGACGATCTGCAGCACCAGCAGAATGGAAACAAACGGAGTGTGCGTGAACAAAGGCGGGAAGTTGGCTGGCGATCCGCGCGTGACGCCAATGGCGACGAAGACCACGAAAAGCGCAAGCGTCCCGAACGTGGTCCAGTTTTGAAACGTGGCGCTCAGCCGGATGCCGCGATAGTTCACCAGCGTGACCAGTGCCGTGAGCGCGAGTCCGATGGCGAGGTGCGGCAAGTAAACCGGCTTTCCCGCCACGCGGTATAACTCGATGGAATCGAGCGCGGGAAAGATGTAACCAGCGATACGGCCGACGGCCACGGCCTCCCACGGACAGACAATGAAGTATGCCAGGAGCATCATCCATCCGGTAAAGAAGCTGACCGGTTGCGGGAAAACTTTCGCGGTATAGGCCACCTCGCCCGCGGCGTCGGGCATGGCCATCACCAGCTTGCCGTACACATAGCCGATGGGCAGCAGAAGAATGCCGCCAATGGCGAAACCAAGAATGCCACCGAGCGGACCCCCGCGCGTCAGCCAATCGTCCATGACGACCAGCCACCCGACGCCCACCATCGTTCCCCAGCCGAGGGAGAAATAATCGGTGACGCGCAATTTGCGGGCGAGTTCAGTCATCGGGAGGGATCAAGAATCTCGAGTGTCCACAAAATGAGCTGGCGGAGGTGTTGCTGGTGTGGAAATGAGAATCCAAAAGACTCGACAGGCGGCCTCTCAACGAAGTTCAGCCGACAGGCCTGAGACCTAACACCTGAGACCTGACACCTGATGTTGGGCTTCATGGGCGCGAATTATAAAGCATCGCGCCCATGAAGCCGACTTGCTTAGGCGACCGCGAAGCGCGCAGGACGTTCCGGCGACCGCAAGATGCAAAGCGCCTCTTTCAAAGAGGAAATTTCAAACACCGAGTTCAGATGCGTTGCCTCCAGCAGTCTGCGGAAGAAAACCGGCGGGTTCATCAGCTTCATCTTCGCAGACCTCTGCGTTGCCCAACGGCGAACCAGCAGCAGGGTTCCCAAGCCACCCGCATCCAGTTGCTCGACTTCGGAAACATCAAGCACCAGCACCCGGACACGCTCGAGTTGCTCGATCCGGCGCCGGAACTCGTCGAGCGCCGCCCCGCGCACCATGCGTCCCGAGCAGTTCACGACCGCCACGTCCTGAAAGCATTCGACTTGAAATTTCAGTTCCATATGTCTATTCATACGACCCTGCCTTGATGTCTATCTATACGAACCAGCCCTGGAAAAAGTTCCGCAATCTGCTGTCCCTCAATTAGACGTGGAAAAAGACGAAAAGTTATCAGCGGAAAACCAGTTAGCGGACATCAAATCTTTGAATGTTACGGATATGTAACAGTTGTCTGAGACCTGTCGTGTCCCGCAAATTCGCCGCGAATTAAAATACATAGGTCCTTCGCTTCGCTCAGGATGACACGATCATTCGATGCCACGGACTACAACCCCGCCTCAATCCTAGATCTTGGGTCGAGAAGATCGCGCAACGCATCGCCGATAAAGTTGAAGGCCAGGACCGCGAACATCACCGTCACCGCCGGGAAGAGCACCAGATGAGGAGCATCGAAGAGGTGCGAGCGGCCATCGTTCAGCATCGATCCCCAACTCGCGGTTGGCGGCGGCACGCCTAATCCCAAGAAGCTCATCGTCGCCTCGGCCAGAACCGCGCCCGCCATCCCGATGGCCGCCTGCACAATCACCGGCTGAATAATGTTGGGCAGAATGTGCCGGGTAATGATGTGGAGATCTCCGGCTCCGAGCGCCCGCGCCGCTTCGACAAATTCGCGTTCGCGCACGGCCAGCACTTGCGCGCGCACCAGGCGAGCGTAGCCCACCCATCCTCCAAGCGACAGGGCAAGAACCAGGTTGAAAATGCCGGGGCCGCGGAAGGCCACGAAGGCGATCGCGATGAGAATGCCCGGGAACGAAAGAAACGCATTCATCAGCACGATGTTGACGAAGCGGTCGATGCCTCCGCCGTAGTATCCGGCAAGGCTGCCGATGATGAGGCCGAGTGAAAGCGAGCACGCCACCACGCTGCTGCCGACGAACAGGGAAATTCGCGCTCCCCAGATCAGGCGGGAAAGGATGTCGCGCCCGAGTTCATCGGTTCCGCACCAATGCTGCGCCGAGGGCATTTGCAGGCGGTTCGGCAGATCGATATGCGCGGGATCCTGCGGAGCAATCCAGGGCGCGAAGATCGCGGAGAAGGCGAAGATGGTTACCAACACGACTCCCACCGCCGCCAAGGGATTGTGGCGGGCGACGCGGGCGGTGCGGCTCAGTTGCCAGCTACTGGTTGTCAGTTGTGCGTTTGTGGCCATCGAAGTTGAATTCAGTCTCTGCGCGGCTGGGTTCTTTCGGCTGCCGTCGGATCGCGCTGCGTTATCTGGTGGTGACGCGCGACGTCGGTTGCGGCTATGAGGCGGCCCTGGTTGTTTATCCGCAGGGTACCCCCTCCCCCTTACCCCTCGGTCTATTGGAATCATTAACTTAGCGAATGTTTCCCGCCAAAGTCTTGAGCGAAATGGACTTAGAGGCAAAGTCTTGAGCGAGTAAGAGTTAACAGCAATAAAATGGCTCGCACTTGCGATTGCGCTCGCAAAGTCTTGATTCCAAGCACTTTACATGCAAAGTATTCACAGGAAATGGTTTACTGTCGCGGTGGCCTGCTCTTCTGCCGTATTACCGGCTGAGGGCTTGGAAACAAAAATGTCAAAGATCGTTTGGTGCGCCGCCTCCTGAGAGGCGGAAAACGCGTGCAAGAATTGTTTGCTGTAGTTCTATTTTAGCAGGTGGAGTCAAGCTGGCTTCGCTCAGGCAGCCTGCATCAGGCAATGTACCTTTTATGGTACACTGAATCACATGGAGTTGGAATGAGTAAGAAGAATATGGGATCGAGCATCGACGACTTCTTGAAGAGGGAAAACATCTTCGAGGAAGCGCAGGCTCAAGCGATCAAAGAGGTCGTAGCCTGGCAACTGGCCAAGGCCATGAAGAAGAAAAAGATTTCCAAGGCGCGCATGGCGGTCTTGCTGAAGACCAGCCGCTCCCAGGTCGATCGCATTCTCGATCCGAAACGCGACATCACGCTGTCGAGTTTGCAGCGGGCAGCGGCGTTGGTGGGTCAGCGGGTGGTGATCGAGTTGGTTTGACGATCCGGCTCCAGCGCGCTGCCGCTGCCAGCCCACTCATTCGCAAAGAACGCGAATGAGTGGGGCACCCGGCCTCCTAAACTCGATGACTCAATCACTTGGATTAGAATCCCAGAGGGAGAGGTGCGCCTTATGGATTGGGTTGACTCGTTTCGCAAACACTGGTCATCCGTTGTGACTATTGCATGTATTGTCGTTTCGGCCCTTGTCTCAGCTTGGCAACAAGCTACGTCCAACGTGTCCTCCAACACCCCAATACCGCGTCTGGGCGGTATATGGCATTATGTGCCGCTATCCCTTTTGATAATTGCCGGAGTAGTTTGGCTGATTGGACATTCTCATAAAGTTTCCCCAAATCAGCAACAGAATCAGTTGGCCCCGACGATGAGCGCGGTAATGCCCGGCATCCCTACATTATCTGCTCTTCAAGGACAAAACCCACAAGTCACTTTCAATGCCCCTGAGTTTTTTCGTCTTGCTTATTACAGCCCGGTGACCGCAGAACTGGAGAATAACATCAAGATCGTTGCGAACAATTACGCGCCAAATGATCGTGAAGCGTTTTACGCTCGATTCATCGGGATCGGGATAGTCATGACCTCCCACAACTTCACATGGAGTAACATATACAAAAGTCAACTTTTATTGCTTGCAGAAATGATTCGCAGAGGGCCTATGCCTGTATCAGACGTGAAAGTCTATTATGACAATGCGGTTCTTGAGTACCCCTCGATTTATGAACATTATCTGTTTGAATAGTGGCTTGGTTACTTAAAACAGGAACAATTAATTGTTCAGTACCCAACTGGGATGCTGGAGGCCACGCACAGAGGAAGAGATTTTTCCAGATATGTGGGTCATTGGGGATATGACATCAATGCCAAGAAAGGCTGATTATAGGGAAGGTCCGCAAGTCACTCCTAAGCTCGAAGCGGAACCAAAGAAACGGCGGACGCCGAAAACGCAACGTCCGCAAAACGAAACGTGCCGACAAGGACACTTCCGTGGAATCCCACCCTTGCGCACAGAACGCGCAAGGATGGGCACCCGCAAGCAACCGCAAGGACAACAGCAAGGTCAAAGGCGGCGGACAGGAGTGTCCGCCCTACACGGGATTATTGCCTTATTCTCGGATTCACTGCTGAGTACAGCAAATCGGTTAGAAAATTAACGGCTACGTACGTCAGCCCAATCGCCAGAATGCATCCCTGCACCAGGTAGTAGTCGCGGTTGGCTATGGCTTGGATGGTTAGGCGTCCTATGCCGGGCCAGGAGAAGATGGTTTCGGTTACTATCGCTCCGGCTAAGAGCGCGCCGAATTGTAATCCTAATACGGTCAGGATGGGGATCATGGCGTTGCGCAGGGCGTGACGATAGACTACCGTGCGCTCGGGCAGACCTTTGGCGCGGGCGGTGCGGATGTAGTCTTGTCCTAACTCTTCTAGCATTGAGGTTCGCACCATGCGGGTCAGGATCGCGGCCAGCGCTCCGCCCATGGTGATGGCGGGGAGCACCAGATGAGCTAGACTGCCGGAGCCGGAGACGGGGAGCCATCCTAGCTTGACCGCGAAGAACAGGATCAGGACCGGGCCCAGCGCGAAGTTTGGGAACGACAGGCCGAAGAGGCTTACTACGCTTAGGGCGCGGTCATCCCATAGATTGCGGCGCTGGGCCGAGCGCACTCCTGCTGGAATGGCTAGGACAATCGCTACGAACAAACTCGCCAGGGTTAGTTGCAAGGTGAAGGGATAACGCTGGGCTATCAGGCTTGTAACTCCCTGGTTAAAGCGCAGCGACTTGCCTAGATCTCCGTGGAGAACGCCTCGCCAGTAATTCAGGTATTGCTGTCCGAGCGGCACATCGAGGCCATAGGCGTGGCGAGTCGCCTGGATGTCTCCGGCCGCCGCGCCCTCTCCTAGCATCTGTTGAATGGGATCGCCGGGAACGAAGTGAATCAGCAGGAAGACGGTGGAGACGACCAGCCAGATGACCGGCAGGGTGTAGAGGACGCGGGTGATGATGTAGCGCGGCATAAGTGCCCAGCCCCTAAAGGGGCGTCTGATTTTGAAGAGCTTTCGGCATCGCTAAAGCGATGCCCTGATACGAATCTCTTGTATCACGACATAAGCTTAGTTCGTCATCCGGGCGGAGTGAAGGACCAATGCATTCCAGCGCTGCAAGCAAATGCATGGGTCCTTCGCTTCGCTCAGGATGACAGTTGAGATTTATGCCGCGAACTTGCGGGACAAGCTGCTAGTCTCCGGCCCGCTGCACCGAAGCCGCCGACACCGCCGATGCCGGGGGCGCGGGCACCGGCTCGATCCTAACGGTGGCGATGCGATGGCCTTCCATTTTTTCGACGACAAAACGGCGGCCCTCATAATCGAACGCCTCGCCGCCTGCGGGCATCTTCTGCAACCGTGAAAGCAGGAAGCCGGCGAGAGTCTCGAAGCCTTCGTCCTGTGGAAGTTTCAGCTCGTATTGGGCTTCGAGGTCGCGAATGTTGACCGCTCCGTCGAGCACTAGCGGCGCATTTACGTCGGTCACCACCGGCTGCGTGGAAGCGACGTCGAATTCGTCTTCCAGTTCGCCGACCAGTTGCTCGAGCACGTCTTCCACACTAATCACTCCCGCCGTGGATCCGAATTCGTCGACCACCACCGCCAAGTGCCGCTTGCGCTTCTGGAATTCAATCAGCAGGTCCAACAATGACTTGGTTTCGGGCACCACCAGCACATCGTGCATGATCTGGCCGATCTTCATCTGGGCAATGCGCAGGGCCGCGGGAGGAGCAGCGCTGGGGCTGAGGCGGAGCCGCGTCCAACGCATCAAGTCTTTGGCGTAAAGCACGCCGATAATATGTTCGGGACCGCGCTGCGGATCATACACCGGGACACGCGAGTGTTGTTCGTCGACCACCCGCGACAGGGCTTCGTCCATGTTGAGGTCGGAGGGCAACGAAAAAATTCTGGTTCGCGGCACCATCACCTGACGCGCGGTAATGTCGTCCAGTTCGAGCGCATTCAGCAGCATCTCTTCCTGGGCGGGAGAGAGCTGTCCCGAATGGTGGGCATTGGTTACGATCAGCTTAAGCTCGTCGGGGGAGTGAACCGAACCGTGCCGGACGTCGCGAGTCCCGAAGGCGCGCAGCACAAAACCAGCCGCGCCGCTCATGCCAATCGTCAGGGGGCGCGTGACGGTCAGGAAGACGTCCATAGGCGCCGCGACCGCCAGTGCGACCCGCTCGGCACGTTGCAACGCAAGCGACTTGGGAACCAGTTCGCCCAGGATCACGTGCAGGCTGGTGATCATCACAAACGCCACGGTCACGGCGATGGCGTGAGCGTAGATCAGCGCATACGGCACGCTTCCGATCCAGCCCTCGAACAGTCGCGCCAGAACCGGCTCGCCCAGCCAGCCCAGGGTCAGACTGGTAACGGTGATTCCCAGTTGCACGCCATTGACGACGCGGCTCAGTTGCTGGTGAAGTTTGAGGACGGTGCGGGCACCCGCCCGGTGGGCTTCGATCAACTGCTGGATGCGGGTTTCGCGCACGCTGACCAGCGCGAACTCGGCTGCGGCGAAGAAGGCATTGACCGCCACCAGGAGCAGGATGACGAACACCCGCAGCAGCACGTATGCAAGCATGGAACTCTAATTCTAACATTCCAAAGGGACAACCGTTTGGGGGATCAGAATTCATGGAGTATGACCAGCGGTTTTTGGAACTGGCTGGCGGTACAATCAGAACTGAACCCTTAATTGCTAGCGCAACTGGTCGCTTTCTTTTCCGTTGCCCGGCGGTCTAAGTGGGCATGGGGCAACGAAGCAGGCTGCGGAAAAAAGTAGAGACGGGGCTTGCCGCGGCTCTGGAGACTGGGCAAGCCCCGTCTCTACAGGCGGAAGAACTTACGGCATCGCCAGAGCGATGCCCTGATACGAAACTTGAAAAGTTTTAAGGAACTATTCCGAGGTTTCTCCCGTAACAACAGGTGAATGCCGGTTCTAAGATTTGAATTCAAGCAGGAGGCGGTCGTGGAAGGCAACGGCAATGGCAAGAAAAAGCGGCGTAAGCGAATCATTATCTGGAGCTCGATAGCGGCAGCCGTTTTGGTTTTGGTGGTTACCGGTGCGCTGATCGCATCCAGCAGGGGCACCAAGATAGACCCCTCGAAGCTGGCTAAGGTCGAAAAAGGAGACCTGGCGAAGAGCGTGGTGGCGACGGGCAAGATCGAGCCCATCACCAAGGTCGAAATCAAGTCCAAGGCCAGCGGCATCGTGAAGAAGCTCTACGTCGAGTACGGAGACAAAGTCAAGAAGGGCCAAGTGCTCGCCGAACTCGACAAGGAAGAGATTCAGGCCCGTGTCGAGCAGGCGCGTGCGCAATTGGAGGGCTCGAGCGCCAGCCTGAACGGCACGAAAGCCGACTTGGAGCGCGCCAAGGTCGACGCCGAGGGTCCCGACGTGCCGCTGCTGAAACGCGCCTATGAGCGCGCCCAGGGCATGGCGAAGGACGGCGTGGTTTCCGCTTCCGCGCTGGACGACGCGGAAAAAAATTACGAGATGGCGCTGAACAAGCAAAATGTGTCCAAGGCGCAGTTGCAGGTTTTGCAGGCCAAGATTGGTCAGGCGCAGGGCCAGGTGGCACAGGACCGCGCCAACCTGAAACAACTGGAAGAAGAGCTGGGTTACACCACGATTGAGTCGCCGATTGACGGGATCGTTCTGTCACGCGACGTGGAAATTGGCGATGCGGTCAGCTCCATCCTGGTGCTGGGTTCGTCGGCCACGCTGGTGATGACACTCGGCGACACCAGCGAAGTTTATGTCAAAGGCAAGGTGGACGAGAGCGATATCGGGAAGGTTTATTTGGGACAACCCGCCCGGATCAAAGTCGAGTCGTTCAAGGACAAGACCTTCACTGGCAAAGTGACCAAGATCTCTCCCATGGGAGTGGAAAAAGACAACGTTACTACGTTCGAGGTGCGGGTCTCGATCAACAATCCCGAGGGCGTCCTCAAAGCCATGATGACGGCCAACGCCGAGATCATTCTCGAAGAGCACAAGAATGTGCTCCAGATCCCGGAAGGCTCGATCATTTACGACAAGGACAAGAAGGCCTCGGTCGAAATACCGGATCCCAAAGCCAAGGAAGGCAAGAAGAAACTCGCCGTCAACATCGGCATCTCGAATGGCGCCAAGACCGAATTGCTGCAAGGTCTGAAGGAAGGCGACGAGGTGGTATTGCAATAGGAGAAGGTTTCAGGTCTAAGCAGCCCTTGGCGCAACACGCGGAGTGCTGCACAAGACGACACCTTAGGATCTATTGTCATCCTGAGCGAAGCGAAGGACCTCTGCATTCCGGCGCCACGAGCAAATCCATAGGTCCTTCGCTTCGCTCAGGATGACAGACTATTGGTGAATTGAGAGGGGAATTGCTATGACTCAGATTTTTTCCCACCGCGCCCTCCGCACGCTGGTCTTTGTTTTGGCCAGCTCGCTGGCTGGCTTCGCCTCCGTCATTGGAACCTTTGACCGCTCATTCCAGGTCAGTGGCCCGGTCGACCTCGAAGTGCTTACTCGCTCCGGCGACATCACCGTCCACAACGGAGCTGCGGGTACGGTCTCGATTCATGCCAAGATTCACTCGGGCAATTCCTGGTTCGGCGGCGACCACAAGGCGGAGGTGCAGGAGTTGCAGAACCATCCTCCGATTCGGCAGAACGGCAACAGCATTCGCATCGACTACGTCAATCTCACCAACATTTCGATCGACTACGAAATCACCGTCCCAGAGAACACCGCGATTCGTGCCCATACCGGCAGCGGCGATCAGAAGGTCGAAGGCCTCAAGGGCAACGTCGATCTCGAGAGTGGGTCGGGCGACTTGCAACTGGCGCGCCTCACCGGTGAAATGCGCTTCCAGACGGGCTCGGGAAACGTTCGCGGGCGCGAGCTTTCCGGTCCCGCGCGGGTCAAAGCGGGCAGTGGTGACATCGAAATCGAGGAAATGGGTGTGGGCGACGTGGACATCCGCACCGGCTCCGGCAACATCACTGTAAACGGCATCAATGGCGGATTTCATGCCGAGGCGGGGAGCGGCGACATTCACGGCAAAGGCTTGCCCAAGAGCATGTGGAGCGTCCGCACCGGCTCGGGAAACGTGAACCTGAGTGTGCCCTCCGACGCCGCCTTCGACGTTGACATCTCCTCGAATTCCGGCACCGTCACGCTGGGCCATCCGGTGACAACCACCGTCCAGGGCCGCATCCAGGAGTCGAGGAAGAGCGTGGTGGGCAAAGTGCACGGCGGCGGTCCCACGGTTTCCGTTCACACCGGCTCGGGCGATGTGCAAGTCGACTAAACTGTAAGACTCATCGCCGTCAGACAAGACCGTTGGGTGGGGTTTTGAGTGCTATCGCCTGATTTCGACAGTCTGTCTATCAAGGAACGCTCCCGGCGACAAGCGCGCGCTGGTTCACTTCAAAGACGAATCCGAATGAGGCAACTCGTATTGCCCTGTCCTCCCATCACTTCGGCTTCCAGTCGGAAAAATACGAACCGTTGAGCTCGTACATGACGAGTTCCTCGCTATTACGCGAGAGCATAGTATGGTTCTTGACTGCGCCTTCGAAGATATTTTGCAGAAAGTAGTAAGCCTTACCGGGTTCCAGTTCCATGTGGAAGCCGTTCGCGTTTACGGACTGGGAGACTAGGTGATACTTGCCGGGCTCAACGTACGCAATGCTGTAGGTCCCCTCTTGATTGACCGCGATCACGCGCTCGTTAGCATGCAGCTTGAACTGATTTCCATATGCCGGGTCGTAGTTCCGAACGCGCGGGCACACGACAACCACCGTTGCCTTATCGGGTTTCAACTCAGGCAAGGGCTGGCTCTTCCAGTCAACCCGAATCGACTGCTTGGAATGAATTGCGGGAAGGGACTGCGGATCCACGGGTTTCCCATGCTCTTGAAATGCAGGAATGACGACGCGCGAGCCAAACAGGCTTTTGGCTTTGGCAATGACTGTTTCCGAAAAGTCTTTGGGGATTTCCAGCAGAGCCGTCTCATTGTGCTCGCCGTTCTTGTATTCCAAATAGAACCAGTAGTCGTGCACGTGTTCGAGTTGAAGGAGGGAATTGGCGGCAACGCCCGTTAGTCCCAGAAATCCAACGGCGCTACTTAGGGTGCCGTCTCGCATATGAGTCGTAACCTCAAACTGCGCTTTGGTCACGTCGTCATAATTCACGTCGAAACTGTCGCGCTTCCCACCCGCAAAAGCAAGTCTTCTTGTGGCGTCCTCGAAGGTCAGGACGCCCGATTTGTCTACTAGTATGCGACTCTTGGGGCTCTCCCTGTGCTGGATCTTCACATGGAAGCTTGTTTTGTCCGTCCCAAAGGAAAACGTGCACGCAAGTAAGAAAAGCAACAACCAATTCGTGATTCTCGACAATACTTCCTCCTGCGTCGGATCGCGAGTATTGTAAACCACAATCTCTTTCTTGGAAGTCAGGTTCTCAATGGCAGTTAACGAAAAATCCCCATTACACTCAACGACCCGTGGGTTGGGATTTTGCCTTTTCGCAACTAGTTCGATAATATCCGGGTGCTTTCCCACAAGGAGGAAACACTGATGAAGCGAATTGTAGGCTGGGGATTCGTCGTGATGTTGTGCGCGCTGGTCTCGATGCAGGCGCTGGCTGCCGACAAGTCGGACGTCGCGGCTCGCGCCGCGACCTGGGAGAAGGAATATAACGCCGGTAACCTTGCGGCTGTTGTGGCGCTTTACGCTCCCGATGGCTGCCGGATGCCGCCCAACCAGGAAGCTGTCCACGGCAGGGATGCGATCCTGGCACAGCTCAAGGCCGGCATGGATCGTGGCGCCGCCAAGGTCAAGATCGCCGTCACTGCCGCCGAGAGCAGCGGCGATGTCGGCTATGGCACCGGGACGTATGTGATCACGGGCGCTGACGGTTCACATCTCGACCACGGCAAGTGGATGCTGGCCTCGAAGAAGGTGGACGGAAAATGGGTGACCCAATGCGACATCTTTAATTCGGACATGCCCATGCCGAGCGGAGCGATGAAATAGTTTTGCCTTGGCGCGCTCGCGATGCCCCCAAAAGGCTCGCGGGCGTGCCACTCCACCCCACCTCGCAGCTAGCTGGCGAAAAATCCCGATTACGCTCAAGACCCCCCAATCGGCCCGGTTCACAACGGCAATCAGCATTCAGCACCTAGCGTTCCGCCCCGGACGGAGCCGGGACTGGTTTGGCTAAAGGCTCATTGCTAATTGCTGACTGCTCCTTGACGTGCCATCGTGCGGCATCCGATACTTCGTTGGGGTTCCTGAAAACTTGCAGGTTCAACGAGGTAACCGATTGTCACGCACCGCGATCATCACTCTCACCACCGATTTCGGACTCATCGATCATTTCATCGGCGCCATGAAGGGGGTCATCCTGGAGATCGCCCCCGAGGCGCAGATCGTCGACATCAGCCATGCGGTGCAGCCCTTCGACATTCTGGACGGCGCGCTGACCATTTCGCAGGCCTACTCTTACTTCCCTTCCGGCACCGTGCACATGGTGATCGTCGATCCCGGGGTGGGGACGGCGCGGCGGCCCGTGATTCTGACTGGCGACCGCCACCTGTTTGTGGCTCCCGACAATGGCGTGCTCTCTCTGATCTACGACCGCGAAGAGCGGATCTCCGTCCGCCACGTCACCGCCGAGCACTATTTTCTGCAGCCGCGCAGCAACACCTTTCACGCGCGCGATATCTTCTCGCCAGTCGCGGCTTATCTCGCCAAGGGAGTCGAGCCCGATCGCTTCGGCGGAGAGATCACCGACTATGTCCGCTTTGGTGCGCCCCGCCCCAAGCCGGTGGATGAGCGCACGCTGCGAGGAGTGGTCCTGAAGGTCGATCGTTTTGGCAATCTCATCACCAACATCACTCCGCAGGATGCGCCCCAACTTTTCGAGGCCACGCCGCCCGCCTTCAAGATCGCGATCGGAAACAAGGCACAGGCAACGCGCATGTGCACAAGCTACGCCGAAGGCGCTCCTGGCGAAGTCTTCGGAATCCTGGGCAGCATGGGTTTTCTGGAAGTCGCATCCAACCGGGGTTCAGCCTTCCAACTGCTGGGCGCGGGCAAAGGCAGCGAAGTCAATGTGGTGATGGAAGGACGCTGACTTAGGTGTCCGCAAGCGGGGCACGAACCACCCCTCTTATGAGTTGTCATCCTGATTATGAGTTGTCATCCTGATTATGAGTTGTCATCCTGAGCGAAGCGAAGGATCTATGCATTTGCTTGTCGCGCCGGAATGCATAGGTCCTTCGCTTCGCTCAGGATGACAAATTTATAAGGCTAGAGGTTCTTCGCCCTGGGATGGACGTAGCGGTCCATCTCCGCTGTCCACTTCAGGAAGCGCCACAGGCTGGCTCGCTCCGTCCACAAAAATTCCCAGAATTCCAGGAATCCAATCTGGGTCATTTTGACGCCGGTGAAAGTCTCGATCCGCCACAGGAGATAGGGACTGCGCCAGGGGGCAATCCGGTGGCCACGGGTGGAGTTCCAAAGAAAGCGCAGCATCGGCCGCATCGGGTTCCAGTATAGCGCCGGGACAGAGCGCCGCAAGCTGCGGACAAAGTGGAACTCCGATGGGCGCCTAATCTCTACGTAGAGACGCGGCTTGCCGCGTCTCTGGAGACGGGGCAAGCCCCGTCTCTACAGACACACGAACCAACTTCTTACTTTGTAATATCGACGCTGGCGCGGGTGTTTTCCCACTCCAGGCGTAGCGTACATTTGCTGCCTGCCGGGTCGAAAGCGATGGTGAAGTTCTCCACTGGCGAGGCCGTTTTCGAGACCTGCATGTCAACTCGCGCCAACTCGTCGGCTTCGTACTTGTACGGAATGCCCCACTCGGCGTTCTTCTTGTTGATAATCAGCGTCCACTTGTCGGCCTTCGGGATGGTGAAGATGGTGTAGCTACCCGCCGGCACAGCCTTGCCACCGACCGTCAGGTTCGTATCGCTGACGAACGTGGTCGCTTCATTCGCGCCGGTGCGCCAGATCTCCCCGTACGGCACGAGTGCCTTCTCGCTGGCCGCGCCGAAAATCTTCCGCCCTTTTACACGCGGACTGGAATAGTCCACCTTGATCATTTTGCCGTCGGAAAACGTGCAACCCGTACTGGCCGGCGGACTGGGCCTCTTGGATTTGTCCTGCGACATGCCCATCTGCGCCGAGGCGAGAGTTGCAACCGCGAAGAGTGACGCTGCAATTAAGGCAAACTTCTTCATGACTTGTTCCTCCTGAAAGCAATCAGCACTCAGCCATCAGCAGTCAGCCAATTCAGAGCCAAAGTGGTTTGGCTGAATGCTGATTGCTGAATGCTGATTGCTGTTTCGCTAAGAATTATACCCACATCCCCCATTACAATCTGTCCATGGCCGTCTTCAACGAAAAACAGGAAGAACTCGAGCACTACGAAATCCGCATGGGCGTGCCCCGCGGACGCCTCGCCGTCACCATGGACCTGGTCACCGACGCCATGGCCCTCGTCGGGCAGCATGGCGTCTACTGCCAGAGCCAGCGCTGGCCCGGCAAGCCGGTCATGGATGTGCAGCTGATCATGAAAAACCTCAACGACGCCAAAGAGTTGATTCAGAGTGTGATGGAAGAACTCAAGCCCAAAGCCTGATTTCAGCGATTGTAGGTCACTCAAGACTGCGCTATCCTGTCCTCCCCGCCCGGAGCCTCGCTCGGGCCTTTGGCTCTTGGCTTTTAGCTTTTGGCTCTTGGCTTGACCAATAGTCGATCTTCGAAAGGGTGCCATGCGTCGCGATCTGCTTTCAATCTGCTTGCTCGCCGTGATGTCCGCTGTCTGCTTCGGTGCACCCCCGCGGATAGCGCGCAAGATACCACTCCGCCAATCCGCCGCTTCGCTGGCCGAATCGGTGCGCGCCGGCTCCCTGACCCTGCACCAGTGCTTAGGCGGCCACGCCTATTGCGGCTCCATCGAACGCGCCCTCGACCCCACCGGACAAGTCTCGGGAAACATCGAGATCAGTTTCGAGTTCTACCCGCACACGGACGGTTCGCAATCTCCTCTCGAACCCATCGTCGCTACCGAGGGCGGTCCGGGCTATGCGACCACCGGTTCGGCCGGTGGATATCTCGCTCTCTTTGCGCCCTTGCGCGACCGCCGCGACATGCTGTTTGTCGACAACCGAGGCACCGGCAAATCCCAAGCGCTCAACTGTCCGCTGCTGCAGTCCGAACCGAATCCGCGGCCTTCTGGAATCCACGCCTGCGGAAAACAACTGGGCGACACGGCTTACCTCTACGACAGCGGCCTTGCTGCCGACGATCTCGCCGCCGTGCTCGATGCGCTCAATATTCCCATCATCAATCTCTACGGCGATTCTTATGGCACATGGTTAGCCAGACTTTTGCCGGACGCCATCCCGAACGCCTGCGATCAGTCGTGCTCGACAGTGCTTATCCCGTGCGCGGACAGTCACCGTGGTATCCCGAGATTGCGCCCACCGCGCGCTTCGCCTTTGATGCCGCGTGCCAGCGCTCCCCTACTTGCAGCGGTCTTCCCGGAAATTCTCTGCACCGCATCGAACTGCTGCTCGCGTCGCTCCGCGCGAATCCGTTCAGCGGATATGCTCACGATGGCAACGGAATTCTGCGCTACACCCTCGCCAACGCCACCACTCTCGCTTATCTGATGGTTTCAAATGCGACGACGTCGGTGGTGTATCGGGAACTGGATCCGGCGGCCCGGTCGTATCTGGAGGATGGCAATGCTGCGCCGCTCCTGCGGTTGCTGGCGGAGAATCAATCGGCCGACTCCGGTTCTGGCACTCCCGTCGCCGAATACAGCCAGGCGCTTTTTGTCTCGGTCAGTTGCTCCGATTACCCGCAGATTTACGACATGACTCTGGGGCTTCCCAAGCGCAAGATGCAGCGCGACCAGGCCATCGCCAGCGAGCAGCAGCAACATCCGAAGGTCTACGCGCCCTTCACCATTGAGGAGTTCGACGGGATCCCGCTCGACACCAGCGTGCTCGACCTGTGCCTGGATTGGCCGGCGCCGGTCGTCGCGCCCATTCCGCCGGGCCATCCGGTCCCGCCCAACGCGCAGTTCACCAAGGCTCCGGTGCTGGTACTCTCCGGCGACCTCGATTCGCTCACGCCCGCATTGCAGGGAAAGCACGCCGCGAAGCTCTTTGAGAAGGGCCAGCAGATCATCGTGCCGAACAGTTTCCACGTGACTGCCGATGGCGATGAGGACAACTGCGCCTCGGTCATCGCGCAACGATTCGTGCACGACCTCGACCCGGGCGATACCTCGTGCACGGATCACATCGCCGAGGTTCACCTGGTGCCGAAGTTCGTCTCCACCGCGGCCGAAGTTGGTGCCGCAACAGCCACCGCCGGCAATCAGGGAACGGACGCCGATCTCCGCGTAGCCGCGGCCGCCGCCTATACCGCCGGAGACGCGCTCGCCAACTGGTGGGTCAACTTTACCGGAGATGGCGTGAGCTTACAGGGAGGGCGCTATCACTACAACTCACCCAGCAATCTGACCTACTTTACGCTGGACAAACTGAAGTGGGTCGAAGACCTGGAAGTCTCCGGCAAAATGAAATGGGACTATAACTACCCGGGCGGTGTGATTGCCCATCTCACGATCAGCGGTACCGCAACCGAACCCGGAGAGTTGACCGTCACCTGGAACAGCCGTGTGCCACTGGCCCAAGCCGCCATCACAGGAAAAATCGGCGGACGCAAAATCGCCGCAACCATGTACGCCCCGTAGCGACGCGGCTTGCCGCATTTCCTTGTTGGTGGAGAGCTGGGCGTCCCCGCCCGGCCGGACGGACGAGACGTCCGTCCCTCCACCGTATGACTAGGGATGCCCTGATACGAAACCGAAGTTTTTCCTCAGGCTGCTAACCCGGGTCGTTAGTGGCGGGAAAGACTTACAATCCAGATATGGAGCGCAAGATCTTCTGGATCTCCTTCACCGTGCTCGGGCTCGCCGCCGATTTCGTTCTGCCGATCTGGTGGGCTCTGGGCGCAACCATTCCGATCGGGTACATCTCGTGGTGGGTGGCTTACCGCAGCGGTTGGTTCGAGTGACTCCAGCTGTGCGATAACTCTTCCGCTCGAACTCCGGCTTGCTTCAAGATTCCGCGCTACGTGCTGATTGCAAGTTCCGAATGCAGGGGAACGACACAACCAGTGACTCCATCTGGTCCAACGCGCTTAAGCACAACGTGACTCCCGCGTTGCCGAACCTGAGTGAAGCCCAGACGTTCTAGAGCGCGGATTGCTTCTGCCCCTGATACACGGGACAGTCTAGGCATAGCGTGCCTCGAAGACGGTGACAAGCGGGCGACTGGACCCTTCCGGGGGGAACTCTTCCAGGTAGAGTTCAGTCGCCTCCTTGAGGTTGGCGAGGGCTTCTTCGACAGTCTTACCCTGGCTGACCGTACCAACTTCCGGGCAGTCGGCAACATACAGGTCGCCTTCTTTGTGCAGGACCGCGGCGAATGTGCCGATTGGCATTTTCGAGCTCCAGAGACAAACATGCCCCTTCAGGGCACGATGTGCACTCCTTCTTGTCTACGCTAGCGTGTACTTCCCCGTCTCAATCGTCTTCTGCGCAATCTGCTGGCGAAGGCCAATCGTGTTGAACGGTTCGTGTTTGGACAACCGCCGCACGATCGCCAGTTGGGTCTTCAGCATGTCGCCTTCCGCTACGTCGGCAATGACCTTCTTTGCCGCCGCTTCGACTTTCTCCAGCGCTTGCGTGATGTACACTCGCGTCATCGCGATCGGCAGCGCAGCCGACGCTTCGCCTTTCTGCTCGACCATCTTCTGCGTGCGCAGCACGGCCGATTCCATGGCGTAGATCTCGATCGTCATATCGGCGATCGCACCCATCACCTCTTGCTGCTCCTGGATCGCCTGCATATATTTCTGCGTGGCCGAACCGGAGACGAACAAGCCCAGTTTCTTCGCCTGCGCGACCTGCTTACGCTCTTCCGCCAGCGGACCCTCGATCTCCTCGCCGACAGACGGGCCGCTCAGCACCTCGTCCATCAACTTCTTGATCGCCGGCATCAGCGGCAACTGGCCACTCATCGCGCGCTTCAGCAGGAATCCCGTGATGATCAGCCGGTTGATCTCGTTGGTGCCCTCGAAAATGCGGTTGATGCGAGCATCGCGGTAAGCCCGTTCCGCCGGATATTCTTCCACGAAGCCGTAGCCGGCATAGATCTGCAGCGTCTCGTCGACGACGTAATCGAGCATCTCCGAGCCCCAGACTTTTAGGATCGAGCACTCCACCGCGTATTCCTCGATCGCCTTGCGCCGTTCTTTCGCGGCGTCGGGGCTTGCGGAATCGATTTCCGAGAGCAACACGTCCATCATTCCGACCGTGCGATAGACCGCCGACTCGCCGACATAGATCAGCGTGGCCATGTTCGCGATTTTTTCCCGTATCAGCCCGAAATCGCTGATCGTCTTGCCAAACGCCTTGCGCTGCTTGGCGTAGGCTACAGCACTCTCGAGCGAAACCCGGCCCCCCCCCACAGACATCGCGCCGAGTTTGAAACGTCCAACATTCAGAATGTTGAAAGCGATAATATGCCCCTTGCCAATGTCGCCGAGCAGATTCTCGACCGGCACCTTGCAGTCATTCAGGATGATGGGGCAGGTGGAAGATCCGCGAATGCCCATTTTGTGCTCTTCGGCGCCGACGGAAAATCCCGGAAAATCTCTTTCGATCAGGAACGCCGAAAACTTCTCGCCGTTGATCTTTGCGAACACCGTAAACAGGTCGGCAAAGCCCGCGTTGGTGATCCACATCTTCTCGCCGTTCAGGATGTAGTGCTTGCCATCGGGCGAAAGCACGGCACGGGCGCGGCAATTGAGGGCGTCGGAGCCGGAAGTCGCTTCCGACAAGGCGTACGCGCCGACAATTTCTCCCGCGGCCAGCCGCGGCAAATATTTTTTCTTCTGCTCTTCGGTGCCGAAATAAACGATCGGCAACAAGCCGATACCGCTGTGCGCGCCCCAGGTGGTGGCAAACCCGGCGTACTTGGCGATGTTGTCGGCGATAATGGCGGCGGTGACTTTGTCCATCTCGAGGCCGCCGTAGGCCTCGGGAATCTCAACTCCGCTGAGGCCGAGGTCGCCCGCTTTTTTCAGCAGAGCGCGCGAAATCGAGAAATCCTTGTGTTCGATCTTCTCGGCCTGCGGCAGAATTTCGTTAAGGGCAAACTCTTCGGTCGTCTGCCCGATCATCTGGTGCTGCTCGGAAAAATCTTCTGGGGTGAAGACATCGGCAGTCTGCCGCTCTTCCAGCAGGAAGCTGCCGCCGGAAATCTTGGTTTTGGGAAGTGCGATTGTAGTAGCCATTTTTTAACCTCTAAATGAAGATCGCTTAGTGCGGCACATGATATTACAGCGACAGCAACCATTCTACGCCGGAGGCGTCGCTAATGCAGACCCTTACGTTCGAGCGGCTAGTAGTCGTCGCGCGGCACCCAGGCAGCACCTGGCAGGAGTGTCCCACGAAACGCGTAAGAACGGGAATGCGCCAAGCACTGATCGTATTGCTCTTGCAGCTGCCGATATCGTAGGCTTTCGCCGCCAGATTGCCCCCGCAGGTCGGCGCACTCCGGGCTGGCGGAATCATGGGAGCAGCTTTGTTGCTGGGTAGTCAGCGCCGAGCGCATCTGTCGCTCCTGCTGCGCCAGTTGAGCCGCCAGGGCGCTGCAATCGTTCATGAAATATCTCGCGCCGCAAGCAAAGCCGTTCCAGACCTGGCCCTGTGAACACGAGAAGACTTGTGCCTGCAAAACGCACTTGCCGGCTGCGTTTCGGTATCCTCCCGCAGCACAGGCCATACAATTCTCCCCTTTCTTGCAGCGTATGGGTGGTCTGGCCTCAGTCTTCAGGGAGGATTTGGGGGTCGGTTTTCTGTGTCTCAAGAATGAAAAAAAACTCTTCTTCTCAGGTTTCACGCTGGAGGAAGACTCCGAGACGCGAGTTCGCACATTCGATCCAGGCCGAGCACTATCGTTGGAAGACCGGCCGTGTCCGCTCGAACCCGCCGTTCCTCGATCCGTTCGCCCACTTGAAGAGGAGGAGTTGATGTGCGAGGAACCTGAGCTTGAGTAGCTGCCAGAACTCGAGCTGCTGTGAGAAGAACCACCGGAGCTTGAGCCGCCGGAACTCGATCCACCTGTTCCGGAGGAACGCTGTGCCACAAGAGTTGCTGAAACTAACAGGATAGCTGCGACGACAAGACCGGAGAGCCGCATGAAGCACCTCCCAACCGACTGAGGTGAGCCGGGCAAAATCTTTGTCGTTCTACTTTACTTAGACGGTAACTACCATCTAAAGGTTACCGCAAAACAGCGTCAAAGAACATCATGATTGAGTAATGATTGAGTAAAAAATTGTCACGGCAGGTATTCAAAAATCCCTGCCGCACCCATCCCTCCGCCGACGCACATCGTTACCATCCCGTAGCGTCCCTTGCGGCGCTTCAGTTCACGGATGACGCTGGCCGTCAGCTTGGCTCCCGTACATCCCAGCGGATGGCCCAGCGCGATCGCTCCTCCGTTTGGATTCACGCGTTCGAGATCAAGCCCAAGCTCTTGGATCACCGCCAGCGACTGCGCCGCAAACGCCTCGTTCAGTTCGATCACGTCAATGTCCGAGAGCTTCAACCCAGCCAGCTTCAGCGCCTTCGGGATGGCAAACACCGGCCCCAGCCCCATCTCTTCCGGCTTGTATCCGGCGGTGGCGAACGCGACGTAGCGCGCCAGCGGAGCGACGCCCAGAGCCTTTGCCCGCTCGGCCGACATCACCACGGCCGCCGCGGCGCCATCCGACATCTGCGAAGAATTCCCCGCCGTGGTCACGCCCTTCACGTGAAACGCGGCCCTGAGCGCGCCCAGAGCCTCGATCGAAGTGTCGGCGCGCGGGCCCTCGTCCACTTTGAAGTTGATTTCCTGCTTCTTCGGCTTCGATCCATTCGGCGTCGTAAAGGTCACCGGCACGGCCACGGTCTCATCCTCGAACTTGCCCGCCGCAATCGCCGCCAGCGCTTTCTGATGGCTGCGCAAGGAAAACTGGTCGCACTGCTCGCGGGTGATGCCGAAGCGCGCCGCCACCCGCTCCGCCGTCAGGCCCATCGAAAGATAAGCATCCGGATAATGATCCACCAGCCATGGGTTGACCGAAATCTTGTGGCCGCCCATGGGGATCATCGACATTGATTCGGTGCCGCCTGCCACTATCACCTCGGCGCCGCCGCTCATGATGCGCTCGGCCGCCATGGCAATCGCCTGCAAGCCGGACGAGCAGAAGCGATTGATGGTCACCGCCGACACCTCGACCGGCAGCCCCGCGCGCAGCGAAGCGATGCGGGCCACGTTCATCCCCTGCTCGGCCTCGGGCATGGCACAGCCCAGGATGACGTCTTCAATTTCCTTAGGATCAAGCTGCGGCACGCGATCGAGCGCACCTTTGATCGCAACGGCAGCCAATTCATCAGGACGCGTAGCCCGCAGCGTGCCCTTATACGCGCGGCCCACAGGAGTGCGGACGGAAGAAACCACAACGACTTCTCGCATGGGACAATTTTACTCCGCGGAGGCCTCGTGTGGGGACGGGGTCGTGTGGGGACGGGCGCCTCGCCCGTCCAAGCCGAGCGCAGCTCGGCAGCGGCTGCACAGGCCGCGAAAAAAGTCGGCGTTGCACTTGATTTTGGGTGGCGCAGCGGTTCACCGCTGCGATAAGCAGATACTTTATCTAAGACTTGTTCCGACTCTCAACTCGCCGAAGCTTTAGTCAGAGCGTGCGCATCCAAACGATGGAACTCAGCATGACAAATTTTGAGGAGATGCGATGAGTGAACACGTGAAGTTGCAGGCCAGCGACGGTCATGAACTGGATGCCTATGTCGCGCATCCGGAAGGAGAGCCGATTGCCGGCCTGGTG
>CZKY01000214.1_pt2 | contig 39900 bp, 33 predicted proteins | sample 2454881 | NCBI WGS metagenome assembly CZKY01 (sample SAMEA3539301, study PRJEB10725) | soil metagenome | biome: tundra; feature: field; material: soil | place: USA | collected 2010-05 | depth 0.15 m | reverse complement strand
TCCCGCCGCTGGCCCGCGAAGGGAACCATCGTCCCCATGCCGCACACCTGATCACCGCCCGCGATTCTTGAGCGGTTCTACCACGGGCTGTTAGCTCACGATATGAGCTATTCTGCACAGTATTGCGCTCGTAAATGAGCGAACCTGTGGATGCTTCAAGAGAGCAGTTTTGCGCGTCAAACCAGGCAGCCGATCTTCTCTCTTGAGGCGGTCCGGCCCAGGCAGTGTGTTTTTTTTGCGCCGTTGCCGGTCATCTTCATCAGCCAGAGTCTGCCACCGAGACCCGCCGATTCGGGTTCGCGGCGAAACCAACATGCTGAACCGAGCCCCTTAGTTCCGTTCACCCGGCGGGGCTGCGTGATCTGTGAATCCGTGCGTAACTTAGGCATCATATTCCGGGTAACATCTAAGGAGAATCGAATGAAATTCAAGAAACTACTTGCTGTTGTCTTCGGATCGCTCCTCGTGCTTGCATTGTCGCTGCCGGTAATGGCACAGGACACCACGCAATCCACCACCACGACGACACAGACTCCGGATCGGCCGCAAACCCAAACCACTCAAACGAACGAGAGCACCACGAAGTACAAGAAACATCACAAGAAGGTGAAGAAGGAGAAGGAAACAACGACTACAAGCACGACCCCAGCCCCGCGAGAGCATACTGAGACGACAACCACTACCACGACTCCGCCGCAGTAATCCCGGGAAGTCGGTCTGAATGCTCATGGGTGGCTCACCCATTCAGTCATGGTAAAGAAAAACGTGTTGGCGCCCATTTTTGTTTAGCAGGCATAGTGTGAGTATTGAGCCGCGCCGCCATGAGAGTCGTGGCGGCGCACATACTCGTCGGCGACCCAATCGTACTTTCCCGAATCGATTGTATGAGGTTGTCGTTCATCGGGCTCCGCCCGCACCGAGGGCACGCCCGCAGCTATTGTGCCATCAACCTATGCCTGAATCTAACGTCTCTCAAACACTACCGCGACCTTGTCTTCATACGCTACCCGCCAATCTTGCGGTAGTTCGCGGAGCAGGTTCGCTAGTGTCGAGCCGGCGGGCAAGAGCGCCGTCCGAATCTGCCACTGTTCGAGCACGCTCTGCCATCCCGGCTCTGCCTTCGTCAGGATCAGGTACTGGCGCATCCGGCCCGAGCCGTAGAGATCGTGACGGTCATCTACTATGACCTTCCGCTCGGAATGCATCCGGTAGATGAGATAGCCTCCCCAGGCATCGGTCGAGAAAACGGGCTCCGTGCTCGGCTGCTTCCCCTGGAATTCTCTCTGCAGGAAAGTCACAGCCGCGACCGGCATTTTCTGCGGATCGAACTGCGCGTGAATCAGCTGCGCATGAATCAGTTGCCGCGAGCCAAGCCATCCACCTTGAAGACAAATCGCGAATGCAAGGGCGACTGAGACAACCGGCCACAGGTGCCCCCGAAGCTGCCTTTCCTGCGCGCCCATCCGATCGGAAAACTTTGAGATTCGGGCGGCGCCGTTGCGCAGCCATTGCCAGGCACCCGGTTTATCCGCCAGTGAAACGAAGTTTTCCCACAGGATCGGGCCGGCCACCAGCACCAGCAGCATCGACGAAACCGGAAGATTGCGCGAGGAATAGAATCCCGCATATGCCGCCAGCAGCACGACCAGCAGGTGGCTGAGCCGCAGCTTTTTACGATTGTCCGAAAGAGGATTGCCCGAAAGACGATTGCCCGCAAACGCGATCAGCACAAGCACCAGGATGACCGCAAAACAGCGCTGCGCCCAGCCATGAAAGTCAGGTGAGCGGAACTCGTCGATGAGGTTCATCAGGTAGCGATCGCCGAGATAGCGATAGATGTGCGCGTGCAACCGCCAGCCAAACGGATTCACGAGCGTCGCCGCCGCCGATGCCACCCAAGCCGCAGCCATGGCACGAGCGCGATGCGCGGCGCGAATCGCGGCAACGGCATCCCGCGCGCGAACACTCTCTACGAACGCAGCGAAGGTGTAGATTCCGAGCAGCGCCATGCCGAAGAGCCATCCGCCATGCAGATTTACCCAAAGCAACATCGAGGCGGGAAAGAACCAGGGTATCCATCGCGGCAGGATTCCGCGCTCGCATCGTTCCCATTGATCCAGCGCAATAAACCAGAGCAGCGAAAAAAGCCAGCTGACAATGTGCGGGCGCGCGTACAAATGAATCGTCGAAGCGGCCTCCGCCAGCAGCATTAGCACGACCGCGAGTGGCAAGCCAGTCCCGCGCTGCAGCAATTGCGAGAACAGCAGCGCTAAAATCGCAGCGACCAGCAAGGCGCACAGCCAAACCACTCCGTTCAGTCCGCAAGCCTGGTGCAGAATCCCGAGCAGTATGTCGTACAGCCACTCCCAGGCAAACCAGGGCTGACCTTGCATGGTGGAAGAAAACGGATCGGTGCGAGGAAGGGAGTGCGTCGCCAGAATCTGCTCGCCGGTTCGGATATGCCATCCGATATCCGCATCCGCCAGCGGCCGATTCGACAAAGGCCCCGCCAAGAGCGACCAGAAAAGAAAAATGAAAATGATGTCCCGGACGGAAGGCAGGAGAAAACGCAGGGCTAACGAACTGGGCTGCGCCGGGGTCATCAAAGTGTGAAGGAGCAGTGTATAAGGTTTCAGAGTTTCAAGGTTTCAAAGTTTCAAGGCAACCAGCCAGAGCTCGTCAATCCGAACCGCGACTTGTCTTTGAAACTTTGAAACTCTGAAACCTTGAAACCTGGCTCTTGTCTTTGAAACCTTGCAACCTTGAAACTTTGAAACCTAGCTCCATCGCAGATAGCCAATTCCCACGCGCATATTGTGCAGAAGGCTGTCCGGCATGGTCAGGGCAATGGTCAGCCCCAGCGCCGCGTGGACAATGCCAATGGGATAGATACTGCGGTAGCGCCGGAACATCTCGCAGAAGAACAGCCCTCCGGCCAGTGTGAAAGTCGTCAGAATGGGACTGGGCAGGTGAGCGGCAGAAAACAACGTGGCCGCGACCCAAACCGCCGCCGAACTCCCGAATAGTTCTTCGCAACGCGTGAAGAAAAACGATTGCAGCATGAATTCCTGGACCAGCGCCCAGGCCACGTACTCCCACGTCAGGTGAAGGCTCGGCCACGTCGGATTCGCCGGAATCTGGCCGCCCGCCCAGCGCACCATAAACACCAGAAAAAGAGCCGTCGCAAAACTAACCGCCAGCACCAGGCTGGCGCCAAAGCTGCTTGGCAGGCTCAAGCCCATCCGCTGGAGCGAGGGCCGGTCCACCAGTACGAAGACAAAAACCGTGATGGCTGCAATGAAAGCCCACTTGTTACGGAATGCCAGCCGCGAGGACCACAACGCGCGCTCCATGAAGACGTAGGCAACAATCAGCTGGAACCAAGTAAAGCAACGCCGGTAGGCTAGCGGAACCTCAAGCGCCCGCAGCCGGAGATTCGGTACCGAAGCCGGAGCAGCTACCGAGGCATCAAAAGTTTTCGACTGAATAGCCATTCTGCGAATCTCTATAGTAGAGCAAATGAACTAAGGCCAATGAACAGCAAGCCGAAACCGAGGGTGGTGATCGTGGGGGCTGGTTTCGCGGGCCTGACCGCCGCCCGCCGGATCGCTCGGCTTCCCGTTCAGGTTACAGTCGTTGACCGGAAAAACCACCATACCTTCCAACCGCTGCTCTACCAGGTCGCTACCGCCGGCCTCTCTCCCGGAGAAATAGCAGCGCCCATTCGCTGGATACTGAGAAGCTACTCCAACATTGAAGTGTTGCTTGAAGAAGTGGTCGATTTCAAGCTGGAACAAAAGAAAGTCATTACGAAGGAGCAGGTGCTCGATTACGACTTTCTGATCATCGCCTCCGGGGCGACCCATGCTTACTTTGGTCACCAGGAGTGGGAGCCTCTGGCGCCCGGTCTGAAGACGATTGAAGACGCGCTGGAAATCCGCCGCCGCGTTCTGCTGGCCTTCGAACTGGCCGAGCGTCAGAATAAGACCGCCGACGGTCAAAGCGCATCTCCGCTGCAGTTTGTGGTCATCGGAGGCGGCCCCACCGGCGTCGAACTCGCGGGAACCCTGGCTGAAATCGCCCGCCACGCAATGAACCACGAGTTTCGCAATATCGACCCGAAGCAAACCCGCATACTGCTCATCGAAGGCAGCCCGCGGGTTCTGGGAGCTTATTCCGAAGAACTTTCCCACAAGGCCGAAGAACAACTGCGACGCCTGGGAGTCGAGGTTCGCACATCCCAGCTCGTCACCCGCATTGAACCCGGCGCGGTCTGGGTCGGCAACGAAACCATTCCGGCCCCAGTGGTCTTATGGGCAGCGGGCGTTGCCGCTTCGCCACTAGGCCGAAAATTGGGTGCTCCCGTTGACCGCGCCGGTCGCGTGCTCGTCCAACCCGACCTCAGCATTCCCGGGCATCCGGAAGTATTTGTTATTGGCGATCTCGCCGCACTAAACGACCAAAACGGCAAGATGCTGCCTGGGGTCGCGCCGGTCGCAATCCAGCAAGGGGTTTGGGTTGCGGAAACCATCGCCCGCGACCTTGAAAATCAACCGCGGCGCAATTTTCGTTATCACGACAAAGGCAGCTTGGCAACGATCGGCCGCGCCGCCGCCGTCGCCCAGTTCGGCAAGTTCGAGTTATCCGGTTACTTCGCCTGGCTGGCGTGGCTGTTCGTCCACATTCTTTTCCTGATCGGGTTCCGCAATCGCCTGCTGGTGATGATCCAGTGGGCATGGTCGTATCTCACCTACGAGCGCGGCGCCCGCCTCATCACCGGCAGCAACGAACTGCCGGGCTGGACCCAGCCTAACTCACCGCCCTCGGCCGAGAAGGACGGTGGAGGGACGGGCGTCTCGCCCGTCCAGCCGAGCGAGGACGCCCGGCTCTCCACCAGCAAGCTCGAATCGGGGCCGGCAGCTATCACGCGGTCGCCGCACCAGCCGATATAATTAACTTGTCGTGAAACGCGCCGCTGCTTTCGTCTTTCTGGTTTCGCTGCTTTTGTGCACGTCGCTTCGCGCCCAGGACATGCCCGCCTCCGGCCGAACTGTGATCGGCCAAACTATGGTCGGCCAGACTGTGAGCGGCCAGACCATGGTCGTGATTCCCTTCGAGAATGCTTCTCCGACCCCAGGCCTGGAATGGCTCGGCGAATCTTTTCCCGAAACCTTCCACGAGCAACTCAATTCTCCGGTTCTGTACGTAGCCAGCCGCGAAGAGCGACTCCGAGCCTATGATCGCCAGGGCGTTCCGGCCGGCGTTCATCCTTCGCGCGCCACCCTCTACCGCCTCGCCGAGCAGATGGATGTCGATTACGCCGTACTCGGCTCTTATAAGTATGACGGCGCACGCCTGACTGCAATCGCCCAGTTGCTCGACATGCGGGCTCAGAAGCTCTCGCCCGAGGCCACGGAGTCTGGGCCACTGGCTGATCTCGGCAGCCTGCAATCCGCGCTCGCCTGGGATCTGCTGCGTCTGATCCGCGCCGACTTCCCCGTGCCCAAGGACAAGTACATCGCAAGCGTTGCCCCCGCGCGCCTGGACGCCCTGGAAAATTACGTACGCGGGACGCTGGCCACTACTGCTGAAGATAAGGTGCAGCGCTATCGCGAAGCGACCCGCCTTAATCCCGATTACGCTCAAGCGTGGCTGGAACTGGGTAAGACTTACTATGCCCAGCGCGCTTACGAACCGGCAATCGCTGCCCTGGGCCAAATCCAGAAATCTTCCGCAGTCGCCCGCGAGGCAAACTTCTATCTCGGTCTCGCCGCCTACGCTCACGGAGACTTCGCAAAATCCGAGAGCGCCTTTGAGTTCGTCGCCGCGCGCCTGCCTCTGGCCGAGGTCTATAACAACCTCGGAGTGGTCGCTGCCCGCCGCGGCCAGAAGAAGGCCGTCGACTATTTCGAGCGAGCAATTCAGAACGATCCCAGCGATCCTGACTATCACTTCAACATGGGAGTGACTCTTACCCAGGCTGGCGATCGCGCCGGCGCGGCACGCGAACTGCACACGGCGCTCGATCATCGCCCGAACGACGCCGAGGCTAAAATGTTGCTCGACTCCCTGACGCCCTCAGCTGGCGATATTGTTCTGAGCAGCGCGACGTCGAAGGCCCCAATGGAGCGCATCAAGCGCAACTACGAGGAAGACGCCTTCCGCCAGATGACCACGCAAATAGGGAGCTGGGCGGAGCAGCGATTTGCCCGATCCGATCCCCGCGCCCACGCGCGCTTTCACATCGAACTCGGCAAAGAACTCATGGCCCACGGATTCACCACCGAAGCGGAGGCCGAATTCCATCACGCCGCTGCGGTGGATCCCTCGAGCACCGCGCCCCTCACAGCCCTTGCCGAAGCTCTTGCCGAAGATTACGACGCACGCGGCAACGCCCGCGAAGCCCGCGCCCAGGCCGAGGCCGCCCTCCGCATTCGCGAGTCGGCTGACGCCTACCTGGTTCTTGCGCGGCTCGATTTGAGAGAAAATAGAATGGAAGCGGCTGCCCAGAACATCAATCGGGCGCTGCAACTGGAACCCGGCAATTCCGCGGGCCAGGACTTGAAGCGCACCCTAGCAGCCAAGCTCGCGGAGAAAGCGCAGCCGCTGTCACAGCCATGAAGCTATTTCGATTTGTCGCCTCTAGAGATCGTGTGGGGACGGGCGCCCTCGCCCGTCCAAGCCGAGCGCAGCTCGGCAGATGCCTGCGGCCACAGCAACTCTGGGTTCGCCATGCGGCCTGCTGGTTCGCAGTGCTCTTTCTGTTCACCGCCTTCTCCTCCGCTGACGTCCTGAAGATCTCAATCAACGACGCCATCCAGCCCGTCACCGCCGAATACATTGGCCGGGCACTCGAGTTGGCTGCCGCCAACCACGACCAAGCCGTCCTGATCGAGATCAACACCCCCGGCGGACTGATCGATTCGACGCGCGACATTATCGAAAAAATCGTGGCCTCGCCGGTGCCGGTCATCATCTACGTGACGCCCAGCGGCAGCCGCGCCGCATCGGCCGGCTTTTTCATCCTCGAATGCGCAGACGTTGCGGCCATGGCGCCGGGAACCAATACCGGCGCCGCGCATCCCGTCATCTTGGGCGAAAAGATGGACGACGTGATGAAACAGAAAATGGAGAACGACGCCGCAGCCCTGATGCGCTCGGTCGTCGCCAAGCGCGGTCGCAACGTCGAACTGGCGGAGAGCGCCGTGCGCGAGTCGAAGTCTTTTACCGACCAGGAGGCGCTCGACAAGAAGCTGATCGAGTACATCGCTCCGAGCGAGCAGGACCTGTTCCGCCAGTTGAACGGGAAAAGCTTCAAGCGATTTAATGGCGCGGCCGTCACGCTCAACCTGGTCGACGAACCTGTGCGCGACTACCGTATGACGCTCAAGCAGCGCATCCTTTCCTACATCATGGACCCCAACGTCGCGTTCATTCTGCTGGCCATCGGCGCGATGGCGCTGTACGCCGAATTCAACCATCCTGGCGCGGTCATTCCTGGAACCGTGGGCGTGGTCTTCATCCTTCTGGCAGCCTTCGCGTTGAACCTCCTGCCGGTGCGCTTCGCGGCGGTAGCCATGATCATAGGTGCCTTTGCGCTCTTCGCCGCCGAAGCCAAGTTCGCCAGCCATGGCGTGCTCACCACGGGCGGGATTGTCCTGTTAACGCTAGGCGGCCTGTTTCTGGTCGATGCGCCCATCCCGGAAATGCGCGTCCGCCTCGTGACCGCGCTCGCCGTCAGCATCCCGCTCGGACTGATCACGGCCTTCCTCATGAGCATCGCCGTGCGCGCGCGCCGCAACAAAGTTGTCACCGGCAAACAAGGATTGATCGGCGAAATCGGAATTGCGCAATCCACGCTGGCGCCTACGGGAAAAGTGTTCGTGCACGGCGAGCTTTGGGACGCCGTCTCCGCAGTCACCGTCCCCGCCGGGGAACGCATCGTTGTGCGTCAGGTCGATGGACTCACGCTGCGAGTCGATCCGGTAGCAGCGGCAAGAACAGTGATGGCTTAACTGCTAGGGCCTCGGTTTGCTTCTCCAAAGTTGGCCACTACCCCCCTACCCCCCCCTTTTTTTTGTTCTATTAGAATCATGGGGTTAGGGACTCGTTCCGCCAAATAATAGAGCGCAAAGGACTTATTTTTAAATAATTCAGGAATAAGGACTTAGATCGATTCTTCGCTTCGCGCCGGTTTTCGGCAGCGAGCTGACGCCCGCTTATTGTTCCGAATTGGTGTTTTCAAAGAGCGCCGACTCGTGGGGCTGGGGCAGCTTCGAGGGCCGTCTTGGTTGACGGGCACAGCTCGGCCCTGCCACAGGTCGATCTCCATTGTCGACGTCGGTTGGTTAGAAGTCTGTGACGCGTGGCCCCTGCGTTTGTGATGAAAAACAGGTGAGACCTCAGATTGCGGTGAGGGGGGGCCGAATTCTGCGCCCTTACTGCAAAGGCTGTTTCCAAATGATTGTGCCGTGTGTGTAATCCCTGTCCTCTTTGTAGAGGATCAAGTGGCTCGGAAATCGCGTCGATTGCCATCCCGGAATCCTCCGAGTGATGAGGCGCAGTAGTTCGTTCGCTGGCATGCCGGTGGTCGGCACCGTGACGGTCAGGGCGTTGTAGTCGGGGTGGCCCTCACGGTATTTCTTTTTGTTCGCAACTTGGTACCTGAGATCGAATGGCAGTTCTGCCTTCATGAGCATCAGCAGTTCCCTGATGTTCCATTCCCTCGTGGTCACGCCGCTGCAGGGCCATTCGTCACGGATGGGAAACTGGCTGTCGAAGCCCTCGGGTGGCTTGTTTGTTGTCTCTCTATTGCGACCCGGGTCATGGGGGCCGAAGCCGTTGCCGTTCCACTCACAGTAGTTACCCGGTTGCTTCTTGTAGTACTTGATAAGCGAAGTTTCGGGCGCGACCGTCGTCCAGTTTTTGGAGACGGTGAGGCACGTGAAGGCCATCTCCCCGATTTCGATGTTGCGCCGCCCCATAATCTTGAAACGGTGCTCCGACAGCCGTTTCCTCAAGCTGTCGCCGGCCTTCCCTACGTATGCCAAGACCCCTTTCCGATATAGGTGATAGACGCCCTGTTCTGCGGATGTTCTCTGGCCGCCGCCATTTGTGCAACGCCTAACCCAAATCGCATTGCTCGGTCACTGTCAATTCCAGCACATCCCAGCGACTCAATTGCTTGCACAGATCGTCGATGTCATCTGTCCGCAGCGGCGCGGGCTCGACAATTTTCCCGAACTTGAATTGTTCCGCCGAGAAGATCTCTGGGAAGTCCGCCCAGATCGCCTCGTCGTCACGGTATTCGTAGGTTCTCTGGAACAACCTGAGCGCGGCTATAATCGTGCTCACGCCGCCCTCGTCCAGCTTGATCACAGTTTTCCGATTCTCTTTCGTCGCCATGGCTAATTCTTCCCTTCGCCTTTCCCGGCAATGCTCACACAGTTCCGCCAGCCGTCCCGACCGGAGCCGCGCCGTGCCTCATCGGCCGTGCGGTGGTGGGGTCTTTGATTGCAAAAGCACCACTTCCCGGCAGTGCTCTTTTCGCGAGATTCGGCAGGCCATATTCTATAATCATCTGCCGCACAGGAGATGGCCGGCTTCGATGGTTGAAGAATTGGCGGTCGGACAGCTTTACTCAAACGACGAGATCTTCAGATCCCTAAAAGTGTCGAACGCCGGCGGCATCCGCCTCTCGACCTCGGACAAAGTAGTTCTGAGAGCGACGATTATGACCTCCGATCAGAGTTTCCACGGTGTCCGTGAGAATCCTTACCATGACAGGCTTGAGGGCGGCATCCTCACCTACACAGCGGCAGGAAAGCTTGGTCAACAGACGCTTGCGGGAGTAAATAGCCGATTGATCGAGCAAAAGATCCTCAATTTCCCAATACACGGGTTCGCCTTAACTGCCAGCAGAAGAGACAGGTCTGTCGGAGCAAAACGCTGGAAGTATTTGGGATTGCTTGAGTACCTTCGACACTATCCGGACACGCAGCTCGACGCGGATGGGAAGGTTCGCAAGGTCTGGCTTTTCGAATTCAAGGTCCATGATGAACGGCAAGTTCTGCCGCTTGCGGTCGATGCGACCGTTGCGAATCAAGTAATTACTGCGTCGAGGCTCCTAGAGGCCAGGAATTCTGCAGATGACGAAATCATCGATGAAAGCGGCCAGCCGCAAACTGAAAACATCAGACGAATTGAAGAGGTTCGTGGCAAGTTGCTGGCGATGGAACCGAGGGGCTTCGAGGTCTTTGTCAAGGAGTTGCTCCTCCATTGCGGATTCCGGGATGTTTGTGTCACGAGGTTCTCCGCCGACGGCGGCATTGACGTAAACGCAAGAACGGGCGACCGAATTTGGATCTTCGAAAACACGCTGGTTCAGGTGCAAGCGAAACGCTGGTTGCACTCTGTCGGACGGAAAGAAGTCGCCGAATTGCGCGGGAGCTTGCAACCATTTGCTAGAGGCGCTGTCCTCACGACCAGCCATTTCTCAAAGGCCGCTATCAACGAGGCCAGCGAAGAGGGAAAGAATCCCATCGCCCTTGTCGACGGTTTTAGGCTGTCGAAGATTGTACTTGACGAACAGTTTGGCTTGAATACTTGACGTGTGATCTTTTTTGCTAGTTCGTTACCCTTGCTCAGTTCGCACTCCCATACCACACACACTTTCCAGCCCGCCTTTCTCAATCGCGCCGCGTTCCTGAGATCGCGTTGCCGGTTCTCAGTCAGCTTAGGAACCCAGAAATTGAGTCTAGACTTTGGGAGCCTCGCAAGGGAACAACCCAAATGGCGATGCCAGAAACAGCCGTGCACAAAGAGAACCCTGTGCAGCTTTGGGAATACTAGATCAGGTCTTCCGGGCATCTTTGGAACGTGGAGTCGATACCTGTAGCCCATCCTATGGACGATTGATCGGACTCGTAGTTCTGGCTTCGTGTCCGTTCCGTGGATAAGCGCCATCCTCTCGCTGCGCTCAGAGCGGCTAAGTGTGTCCATCGCACAGATTCCAAAAGGGGAGTAGGAAAGAATATTACCATGGGATTCATCTGAACACTCCGCTGGCGTTCATCACCGCCGGATGTTCTTGCGCATACCAAGCGACCGTGCTACGTTAAACATGTTAAACAATTATGCTTGGCATTCGGCTGGAACCTGAACTCGAAGAAAAACTGGAGTCCCTGGCGAAGGAGACTGGCCGCAGCAAGAGCTACTATGCGCGCGAGGCCATCCGGCAATATCTGGAAGACCGCGAAGACTACCTGAAGGGCATCGCGGCACTGGAACGGCACGAACCCACCATCACGCTCGAAGAGTTGGAGCGCCGGCTTGGGTTCTCCAAGTAGAACGCCGCCGGGCGGAAGCTGGCGGGTTGAAATCAGCCGCAGCGCCGAGAAACAAATCCAGAAACTAGACCGCACGGCGCAGGGGTTGATCGTCCGATTTCTGCGGGAGCGGGTGCAGGTGGCGGACAACCCTCGGCAATGGGGCAAGCCGCTCCACGGCGACAAAGGCGGATTGTGGCGCTACCGCGTGGGCGACTATCGGCTGGGCCAATTTCGGACGATCTGCGAAATACAGGATGAGCGCGTCACGGTGTTGGTGGTCAGCGTCGGACATCGCAAGGATGTGTATCGCTGAGCTTTTTGTCACTAAACTCTTGTCGCCGCGCGCCCGCATCTTCCTCAACAACTGCGCGGGCATGTCGTCAATGCCGATAACCGCTCGCATGCGCTACAATCCGCTGAGACTCTGAATAGCGAGTTGCCTGGAGGCGTATATGGAGCTCGGGTTCCCTGTGGTTACCGTTGCCATCGTCATTTTCGTCATCTACCTGCTGAGTTCAATCAAGATCCTGGCCGAATATGAGCGCGGCGTCATCTTCCGGCTCGGGCGCCTGTTAGGTACGGCCAAGGGTCCGGGCATAATTCTGGTCTTCGCCCCGGTCGACCGCATGGTGCGGATTTCGCTCCGGCAGGAAGCGCTCGAAGTTCCGCCACAGGACATCATCACGCGCGACAACGTTACGTTGAAGGTCAACGCGGTCATTTTCCTGCGCGTGATCGAGCCCAATAAGGCCGTGGTGGAAGTCTCCAATTACGTCTACCAGACTTCGCAGTTTGCGCAGACTACTTTGCGCTCGGTGCTCGGCGAACAGGAGCTCGACGAATTGCTCGCTCACCGCGACAAGATTAACCTGCGCCTGCAGAGCATCCTCGATACGCACACCTCGCCTTGGGGCGTGAAGGTCACCAACGTGGAGGTCAAGCAGGTGGATATGCCCGAGTCCATGTTGCGCGCCATGGCCAAGCAGGCCGAGGCGGAACGCGAAAAGCGCTCGAAGATCATCCACGCCGAGGGCGAGTTCTCCGCCGCCCAGCGCCTGGTGGATGCCGCACACCTGTTGGCGACCGAACCGATCAGCATCCAGTTGCGCTATCTGCAAACGCTCACCGAAATCGGCGTCGAGAAAAACACGACCGTGGTGTTCCCCGTGCCGATCGACTTCTTCTCTGGTTTGCAGAAGTTGCTCGCGGGCGTGCCCATGCCCGCCAAGCCGGCAGGAAGCTAGCAGGCTGCGGAAAGAGTCGATTTTCGATGTTCAGCCCCTAAAGGGGCGTCTGATTTCGAGAAGGTTACGGCATCGCTAAAGCGATGCCCTGATACGAAACACGGGCTTTTCAGCAGCCTACTACGAGGTCAACGCTACTCCCCATGCCCACGGCGCAACAGAATACGGAGATCACACTTGGCACCGGCCGCATGCTGGCCCTTTTTTTCGCTTTTGTCCTGGTCTGTGCTTTCTTCTTTGCGATCGGCTTTTCGCTCGGCAGAAGAACCACCAGCGCAGGCGCGGGCCGTTCGCTGGGCGCTCCCATGGGAGCTCCGGCGACCATTGTTCGGCCCTCGGCCACAAAAAACGACGCTCCCCAGCCCACGCCGCAGTCTGGCGATTTTAGCTTTTACAAAGCGGTAGGCGAGAAGAATGCCGACGCCGCGCTCACGCCTCCGGATTCGAAGACGCCACCGGCGACCTCAACCGCAGCGACCTCAACCGGGGAAACGCCGCCAAAGGCCGCCACAGACGCCGCAACCGCGGCGCCCGCGAGCGGCGGTTACTACGTTCAGGTCGCCGCGGTGACCCGCCAGGAAGACGCCGAATCGCTCGTCGCGGCGCTGAAGAAGAAGCAGTATCCAGCCTTCACCGCTAACAATCCTTCCGTCGACAAGTTCTATCGCATTCAGGTCGGACCCTACGGCAACCTGAAAGACGCCGAGGCCATGCGCGCCCGCCTCATCAGCGATGGTTATAATCCGATTGTGAAAAAGTAGAGAAGAATTTGTAATTGGTAATTTGTAATTTGTAATTTGACAACCTGAGATGACAGGCCATGCGGGTTTCAATTACAAATTACAAATCACCAATTACCAATTTTCTCATGGCTCACGCCGCGCCCAATCTTGATCGCTTCCTGCACGCCATCGCCGACCCCACTCGCCGCCGGATTCTGCACGCGCTCAAAGAAAAAGGCGGATGCTCCCTCGACAAGGAAACCGGGCTCTGTGCCTTCGACATCGAGCAGCGTGTGAAGCTGTCGCAGCCTACCGTTTCGCACCACATGCGAATCCTGGAAAAGGCCAGCCTGGTGGAGGCCAAGAGAGAGGGGCACTGGCGCTGGTACCGGCGCAACGAACAATTGATTACAGAAATGATGCGGGGACTGAAGGGACAGCTTTAGAGAAGCAGCTGTCAGCTCTCAGTTGTCCGTGAATGCACAAAGCTGATAACTGATAGCGGGGAGCTGAGACCTGACAGCTATCTGCGGCTAGGTTCCCGCGCCTGCCACGTAGGCTTTTTCTTCGCTCTTCTCTTTTGTCGTCGTCCATGCCGTCGTCATTGCTGTCTTGTTTGCGGATTTCCCTTCCCGCTGGCTCAGCCCACGCACTTGTGAGATCAGGTCGGCTACCTCAAACGGCTTAGCCAACGATGGCACGCCGTGTTCCTGGAGGAAACTTCGAGTCTCCGCGTCGGTCACAGTGGAAAAGGTCAGCAGCAGCCCTTTCTCCAGACCGGGGCAGTTTTTCGCGATCCACTCGTACATTTCCCGTGTGCTGTACCCGCCCGGCATACGACCATTCATCACGATCACGTCGAAAGAGCCATTACGGAGCCGCTCCTGCATGTCATCCACGCTCATGGAAGTGGTAACTTCGGCTCCCGCCCCCACCAGCACGTCTCGTTCAAATTCCAACACCGCCTCTTCGTCTTCGACCAGGAGCACGCGCCCTGCCAGCACCGACTCTCTCCGCGTGGACGCCACGGTCTCCGGCAACGCTGGTTTCTCGCTCGCCAGCAAACGGACTTCAATGGTCGCTCCGCCCTCATCGCGGTTGCGCGCCACGATTTCCCCGCCATGTTCCTTAACGATTCCGTAGCAGATGCTCAACCCAAGGCCGGTTCCCTTGCCCACCGACTTGGTGGTGTAGAAGGGATCGAAAATCCGGCTGGGGTCCTTGATTCCCGGACCGCTGTCATCGAACTCCACGCACACGAAGGCGTCTTTCTTGAAGACGCGCACTTTCAACAGACCGCTGCCGCTGCCCTCCACCATGGCATCGAGGGCGTTGTTGATAATGTTCAGGAAGACCTGCTCCAACTGATGCGGATCGGCCACGACCGAGGGCAGGTCCCCGGGGATTTCGCGTTCCAGCGTAACATTGTTGACCTTCAAATCGTATTCGCGCAGCGTGAGTGACTCTTCCAGCACCTTGCGCAGGTCCACTTCCTGTTTCTGCGGCTTGCGCTGGCGTGCAAAGGAAAGCAGATTCTGAACCACCCGGTGCGTCCGCTGGGCCTGCTTGAACAGCTTACGCACATAGTCGGCCGAACGGTGGTCAAGGCCCGCACCTTCCAGCAGTTGCGCGTAACCGAGGATTGCGGTCAGCGGATTATTCAACTCGTGCGCCACACCAGAAATCAATTGGCCGACGGCCGACATCTTCTCGCTCTGCAGCAGTTGCTCTTGCGTCTGCCGCAAGTCTTCGTATGCTCGGCAAGTCTCCTCGTAGAGCTGCACCTTTTCGATCGTAGTCGCCAGTTGCCGGCTGATGGCGACCAGCAGATTCTCATCGTTACTCGAATAGTGCCGGTCTTCCTTGCTGGCAATACCCATGATGCCGATGGGCTTGTCCTTACTCCAGAGCACAACCCAGATCCAGTAGGGCAACCGGTCCGCACACACAAACTCCACCACCGCCGGTGGGAGGTGCGGCAGAAAATCCTGCGTCACTACTTCCGCTCGCGAGCGCATCACCAGATCGCCCAGGCCTTCCGGAAAGATGACTTCGGCCATGCGCACGCGCGCCTCGCTGCGCGGACCCCAACCCGCGCGCCGCCGGTAGGTGCCCTCCGGTTCCGCCGCCAGATAGACCGAGCCGGTCTCTGCCCCAAATAGCGAGAGCACCTGGCGCAGCGTGAGGTTCAGAATTTCATCCAGATCGAACGACTGGGTCGCGATGACTGCCATCGCGTTGAGCGCGTTCAACTCGCGATTGCGCCGCCGCATCTCGTCTTCCGAGCGTTTCTTCTCCGTGATGTCGAGAACGAAGCCCTGATAACGCTCAATGTATCCGCCGGGATCGCGCGTGGCAAAGCAGCTCTGCGCCACCGTCAGTAGCGTGCCATCTTTGCGCCGCACCGTAATTTCAAAGTTGCGCACGTAATTGTGCGCCTCGATTTCCTCGCGAAAAGCCTCTCGCTCCTCGGGAACCCCATGCAGCACGCCGCACATATCGAGCGCCATCAACTCGTCCCGGCTGCCGTAGCCGAGCATAGTGACAAAGGCGTCATTGCAGTCGAGCAACTCGCCATCCAGCGTCGCTACGAACACGCCTTCCTGCGCCTGCTCAAACAGCATGCGGTATTTTTCTTCCGCCACTTGACGGGCGGTCATATCGTGCACCACATGGATGGTGCCCTTCTGCCGGCCTCCCTGCTCGGCATACGATGAGGTCGAAACCACCGACTGCCCGCCGAAACACGGATCCATTCCTTCCGTCAGCCCCGAGCCGCGCTCGCAATACGGGCATCCGCTCCAGGCGCGCTCTTGCGGTAGAACCTCTTCACAGCGATGGCCCAGTACGTCGGCGGGCGCCTTTTCCAGTCGCTGCAGCAGGGCTTGATTGGTCTTGAGAATTCCGAAGTCTGCGTCGTGCGCCAGAATCAGATCCTGGATGGAATCGAAGGTATTCATCCACTGCCGCTGCGAGCGCAGCACCTGCTCCAGCAACCGCAGATTCTCGACCGCAATCCCCAGGGTCTGCGCCGCCGTTTCCAGAAACTCCAGTTCTTCCCGGGTGTGGCGCCGGCTGCCGAAGCAGCCGAGCGACAGCATCCCGATCACCGACTTCTTGCCCTGCACCGGCAGCAGCACCACGTGATGAATGCCGCGCTTCCCCAGTTGTTCCCGCTCCCGCTCCGACATCTTCGAGAGTTTCATCACCGCCGACCGGTTTTCCTGGAGGATGCCAGCCAGCGTTTCATCCGTCCCGGCTTGCCCGATGGCTCGCAGAAATTCCGGCGACAGGCCTACGTGCTGCGTGGGCACCAGATGGTCACCTTCCATCAACTGGAACCAAGCTGCCTTCGCCCCCACGACGGCTTTCAGTTTCTCCAGCGCAGTCTGCATCATCGGAGCATGGTTCTGGGCGCGCGCAATTGTGACCGTCAACTCATTCAACACCGCCAGGCGGCGCGTGCGCAGCCGCGAGTCGTCCAGCACCACCAGCAAGATGCTCGAGCCGAACAGCACTTCCGCCAACAGATAACCTTCACTCGGAATGCGACCGGTAAATGGAGGCCAGCGCAGATTCAACGTCAGCAGCCCGGCGCCGAACAGGAAAGGCCCCAGCCCAATACGCCCGAACCGGTGCCGCAGCAGTTCGACGGCTGCCCCGGCCGCAATCAGCCGACATGCCACATCCAACCCCAGCTCGACGTTCTTCAAATCCGGAAAATACAGTGGCCGCATGGTGGCGCAGACCACCAGGACCCACGCAACCGCCACCAACACAGTCAGCGATCGCCGCGCCTGCGCCGACATCAACGCCGCCGCCGCAAACAACCCCATCGCCAGCACAAAGTCGGCCTGCGCGAATGCCGCCATCGACCGCGACCCGGCGTGCAACTCGCCCGCGCCCGTCACCCACAGAAACGCCCCATAGGCGAGCCATCCCGCTCCCCACACCAGCAGACATCGTTCCCGAAAAACCCGGAAGAAAAGCAGACTGACGACCACCACGATCAGGGCGGCCGTTTCCCGCGCCGTCAACCAGGGGATGGTCAACATGCCAACCGAATTCCCAAATAGCCCGGCAGGACCCATAGATAAGCGCACGAACACCTAAGCTTTTAAATATCACGCTCGCCCCCCATCGTTACCGGATTTCCGTGTCCAGTTGGTTACTTTCGGAATGTGAGGTCGTGGCCTAAAATGAATAAACACATTCCATCAGCGCCATGCCTAATGACCGCATCCTCGTGGTGGACGACGAGGAAACAATCCGCGAGATTGTTTCCTCCATGCTTGGCGGAGCCCATTTTCAGACTCGCCAGGCGGCCAGTGGCATCGAAGCGCTCTCGATTCTGGAATCGGGGGATGAATTCGATCTTGTCCTCTCCGACCTGATGATGGCCGAAATGGATGGGATTGCCCTTTTGGAACGTGCCAAGGAACGTTACCCTGACATGCCGATCGTGATGGTCACCGCGGTCCACGACATTCAGGTCGCGCTGCAGGCCCTGCGCAATGGGGCGTACGACTACCTGCTCAAGCCCTTCGAGCGAGAGCAACTACTGGCCACGGTCCGCCGTGCCCTTGAGCATCGCCGCCTCAAGCGCGAAAACGATGCCTATCGCACCAACCTAGAGGCGCTCGTTGCCGCCCGTACCCAGCAATGGAAAACGGCGCTGTCCAGCCTCGAAAAGTCCTATGACATCACGCTCGAGGCCTTGGGCGATGCGCTCGATCTCAAGGACGCCGAGACCGAGGGCCACTCCAGGCGGGTCACCGCATTCACCATCGCCATCGCGCGCAAAATGGGCCTGCCGAAAGAAGAGATCAACGTGATCGCCCGTGGCGCCTTCCTCCATGACATCGGCAAGATGGCCATACCCGACGCCATTCTGCTTAAGCCCGGCAAGCTGACCGACGACGAAATGGCGATCATGAAGGAGCACTGCTACCGGGGCTACAAGATCATCTCCCGAATCCCCTTTCTGGCGGAAGCTGCCGAGATCGTTTACGCGCACCAGGAGCGCTACGACGGACTTGGCTATCCCCGTGGACTGAAGGGCGACGAGATCCCCCTGGGCGCACGCATGTTCTCGATCGCCGACACCCTGGACGCCATGACCACGGACCGCCCCTATCGTCCCGCACAAACATTTGACGCCGCCCGCGAGGAAATCAAACTCTGGTCCGGTCGCCAGTTCGATCCCCAGATCGTCAAGGTGTTCCTTGAAATGCCCGACAATATCTGGCAAGACCTGCGGAAAGACATCAATGCGGCGAGCCCGTCTTTCCCGAAGGTGTAACCGCGGACACCGCTGGCTGAGCACGCAGCGGTGAGCGTCGAACTCTAACCAGCATTTCCCGCCAAGCGCCGGGCATCGTTTTACCCTGATCGCCTCATCCAACCGAACAGTGAAGTCAATCCAAACGGCCCCCACCACGGTCGTATTCCGCCGTTTTGGGGTGAATTAACCGGTGCCCGCCAGAATGTGCCTGTTTCGCATCTGGCGGGCAAACCGGGTTTTCTTTTGCGCCAGAGACTTTGCGAGGTCATCGTGAACAAACTCTCATCGTGGGTGGGAATAGTCTTTCTGACCGCCGCTACATCACTGCTGGCCCAGGCAATCGATCCGGCCATCGCGCCCATGGCTCCGCCGAACGCTGTCCCGGAAGGCACGACCTTCCTCGTCCGGCTTCAGGACCAACTCGACACCGCCGAACTGCATCCGGGCCAGCACTTCAAAGTTAAGCTGGACGAAGATCTCATTTCCGCCAACGGCAACATGATTCTCCGCGGCAAGAAGATCAAGGGTCACGTCAGTTCCGTGGAGCACGGCCTGCACGCGCGCCTGCTGCTCAGCTTCGACGAAATCGAAACCAACCACGGATGGGTCGCGCTGATCGCGACCGTCACCGGAGTGCCCGGCGAACGCGGTGTCAAGACGCCCGACTCCGAGGGTGAAATCGAAAACAAGGGGACGACCATAAAGCACACGATCGAAGACGCGGCCGTCGGCGCAGTCCTCGGCACCGGTGTTGGCGCAGCCGCAGGGGGTGCTAAAGGGGCTGGCGCCGGAGGAGCAGCAGGCGCAGGTGCTGGAGCCATGGCCAGCCTGCTTGCCAATCGCGACCTTCGGCTCGAAAAAGGGACCACGCTCGAGGTGCGCCTCGACCGCGCGCTGCAGATCCCCTCGCACTGAAAACCTCGAATTGCCGCTCAACTTCCCGGTAGAGACGGGGCTTGCCGCGTCTCCCTCGGCGGTGTCCTTCTTGGCCTGCAGTTTTTCTCGTTTCACTTCTCTGATTGCAATTCGGGAAGCTCGTCGCGTTCTAACGTCAGAGGTGTATAAGGGAAGCTTTAGGAGCTTGTCGAAAAACTTCAGTGGATTGTCATCCGCTTTGGGATTTGTCATCTCGAGCGAAGCGAGGGATCTGCAGTTCGCAACATACATAAAGATCCAGGAGATATCCGATGAAAACCACCATTGTCACTGTTTGTGCCGTTCTCGTGCTGAGTGCTCTCTCGATCGCGCAGAGTCCCACGCTCAACGCCATGCCCAACACTGTTTTCGTCGGCGCCGAGGGCAAATTTGAAACCGCGCCGGATACCGCGCTCATCCAGTTCAACATCTCGGCCCAAGCCGACAGCGCCAAAGACGCCTATGACCAAGCCGCCCAACAAGCCGAGGCCACGCGCCAGGTTCTGCGCGCCAACGGAATCGATCCCAAGTCTGCGGAAATCGGCTTCTTCTCTGTGAATCCCCAGTACGACTGGAAGAACCCGAAGCACAAAGTCATCGGCTACCAGGTCACGACCAGCGTCAGCTTGAAGCTCAAGGATTTTTCCAAGATCGGCCCGGTCACCCAACAGCTTGCCGACGCCAGCGTCAGTCAAAGCCAGTCGCTCAGCTACACGCTGGACTCGACCGACGACGCCAAGAGCAAAGCTGTCGCCGACGCCTACCGGCGCGCCCGCGCTTCCGCGCAGTCCCTTGCCGCCGCTAGCGGACGCACGCTTGGCGAACTCTCCTATGCTTCCGTCGATACCTTCGAGAACATTCGCGTGATCGCACCGATGCAGCGCCGTGCCATGCCCATGGCGATGGCAGCACAAGGCCCCACCCCGACCGAGGAGTTCTCGCCCCAGAACGTGACGGTTACCGCGCACGTGAACGCTATGTTTGTATTGAAGTAGCTCGTGTGGCGCGGACGCCCTCGTCCGCGAACGCCTGAAGAGAACGAAAGAGAAAGGAAGTTACACACCGTGCTAACTCAAACGATTTCTCAGCCCTTCCACAAATCCCTTTGTTCTGGGACCGGGGTCTACAGCAATCAGGAAGAGCATCAGCACAATGAAGATCGGTGAGATGATGGCCACTATTTTGAGAACGCCAAAACCAAAATGCGCAAGTGCCATAGCTGTAATAGCTAAGCACGGCACCAATAACTTTTGAACCCATTCGTTTATGCGGTGTCCCATTTTCAAATCCTTCTCACCAGGAAGTGGGGACTAGTCTTTTGCGGAGCCTAGTCGTTGCGAACAATGACCTCGCGCCTTGCCGAAACCCGGCTCGCATCCACCGTCACTTCCCGCTGAATCTCCATTTCGATCGACGTCCCCGGCTCCAGCCTCACATCGGTGCCCCGTGACAGCATTCCGATCGCCAGCCCGGCGACTCCTCCAACTCCCGCTCCAATCCCGGCTCCCTTGCCTCCGCCGGTTACTGCACCGATCACCGCTCCGGTGCCTGTCCCTTCCGCAGCGCTCTTAGCTTTTCTCCCGGCCTCGCTATCCTGGCGAATCGTCCCTTCCGAATCTTTCATCGACGTCTTCTCCGCGCCAGGCGTGTTCTCCACCGAGCCCCCCAGCATCACCGTATAGCCGCTGGGATAAATCATCGAGGTGAAGTGGATCAGCAACTCGGCGCGCCCCTTTACGTGCCCGCCGCGCTGCACGCGCGTGATCTTCCCTTGAATGTAGGTCCCCGCGGGAATCACGACCCGCTCGTTGACCACAAAGGGAAAGGCAGTCTCCGCGTATACGGGGTCTCCGTCCTTAACCGTCTTCGTCGAGATCGCCTGCTTCAGCGATAGTGGAACCCTTGTTCCCGCTGGAATGGTCAGCATAGGCTTCTCAGACTCCACCGAAGGCGCAGCCGGGTTCGAAGGCAAAGACGTCTGTGCCGCCGCGATCCCCGCCAGCAGCAAAACCCAAGCAGAAGCAGCACGGAACCTCATCGAAACCTACCTCTTCAGGATAATTTAGCAACACGCTTGCAAACTCAGATGCGCCCACCAGAGTGCCCGGTTAGCTGCGAACCTTCAACTAAGAACCGATTCGATAGTTATTCTTCCGCCAACCAGCCTAACCACGATTTCTACGCGCCCGGCTCTCCAGCACATTGCCCATGAACTGCGACTGCAGTTTCTGCGCGCAGCCCTCGCCGCAAACATGCATCGCGCCTTCCCGCAGAGCCAATTTTTCGTCCCAGGGCGCCAGATGCATCACCGGCAATTCGTAATCGCCAAACGAGCTCCACATTATCCACCAGCGGTCGCTCCCGCCTTTTAGCACCCCACAATTCGGGCCGGCGCAACGGTAAAACGGACTCGGGATCAGAAGTAGATTTTCGGACATGGCCAACCTGGGTACCTTGCGTCATTGTAGCTGAGGAGTCCGCACGGGAACATGGGTTGAGAACTGCCGCTTGCGAACAATCTCCAGTGCCGTGTCGGGAATTCGCGACATAAGCTTGGGTTGTCGTCATTGAGCGAAGCGAAAGACAGATGCATCGCGCATTCAAGTACACAGGTCCTTCGCTTCGTTCAGGATGACATCGTGAATTTATGCCGCGAACTTGCGGGACACCGCACCAGATACGCGCGTTGAAAGTTATGCGCCCGCTACTTGTACAACAAATACTTTTCCCGCAGTCGCACAAATTTCTCCAGCCGCTCCTGCCAGTCCTCGGCAATCCGCCTCGGATCCTCTCCCGCCTCGATCGCCTCGAATACCGCCTGATTCACCAGCAGATCCGCCATCCGCTCTAGCTTGAAATCGTTCGGATACAGCCTATGCAGCGCCGACGCCAGCTCAACTCCCAGTTCCGGCGAATCCAGAGTATTCCGATCCAGAATTATCAGGTTCACGCCTTCACACCGTTCCCCGGCAAAGTTACTCGATGAAGGAGTGAAAGCAGTCGGCACGAACCGAACGCTCTGAATTCCGCGCCCGTTCAAGTAGGCCGCCAGTTCCCTGCTCTTGATCCAGGGAGCGCCCACCACTTCGAACGGCGTATCCGTCCCCCGCCCCACTGAGACATTTGTCCCTTCAATCAGCGCCACGCCCGGATAAAGCGTTGCCTCGGTCAAATCCCGCAAATTGGGCGAAGTATTCACCCAGCCCAGGCCAGTCGAATCGAACCAGTCCCCCGGCTGCCAACCTTCCATTGGAACCACTTCTAGCTGCGCCCCAATGTGTCGTTCGGCATTAAACATCTTCGCCAGCTCACCCAAGGTCATTCCGTGGCGGGGCGGCTCGGAAAAGTAATTCGTGAAACTTTCCCGCCCGTCGTGGGAATCGAAATCGGAAACCGGCCCCTGTACAAACGACCCCGTAATCGGATTCGGCCGGTCCAGAACGACCACCTCAATTCCAGCCTTGGCGGCCGCTCCCAGAAAATATCCGACCGTGGTTTCGTATGTATAAAACCGCACGCCCGCATCCGCCAGATCGATCACTACCGCATCCAGCCGCTTCAGCACGTCCATCGGCGGACGCCGCGCCGCGTCGCTCGCTCCATACACGCTGTAGACCGCAACTCCGGTCGCCGCATCTTTCGCATTCTTGATGTCCGTCGTGTCCAGCGTCCCCGTCACTCCATGTTCCGGACTGAAAATTGCATCCAGCGAGATCCCCGGCACGTTCGCCAGCACGTCAATCGTTCGCCGCCCTTCCGCGTCCACGCCGGTCTGATTCGTCAGCAGTCCAATGCTTCGTGGAGGCCCGCCCCTGGCTGGATGCAGCGCCGCGAACTTCGTCTCCTCGAGCACGTCAATTCCCGTCTTCACCGTTCCGTTTCGCACCGCCAGCTTGCGCGCCGCGCTCTGCATTTCGTTGTAGCCGGTGATGGTTGCCACCCGCATCTTCTCCGCTTGAGCCGGATCGAGCGCCAGCGCCGCCGCCACCGCCGTCGCCACTTTCGTGCGCAGCGCGACCGCGCTTCCCTTCTCCTTCGGCGGCACCACGTTCATGTGCACCGCATTGGTCAGCAGCACGATATAAGTCTTCGTCGCCGGATCGATCCACAGCGAAGTTCCCGCGAACCCGGTATGTCCGTAACCGCCCACCGGCAACAGTTCCCCACGATTGCTAGACAAAGGAGAATCAATGTCCCACCCAAATCCCCGCACTGCCGTGCCATTTACTGGCTGCTGTGGAGAAGTCATCTTCGCGATCGTCGCCGGAGTCAGTACGCCTCGCCCGCCATCCAGCAGGGCCTGCGCAAAAAGCGCCAGGTCGGCGGCGGTAGAAAATACTCCGGCATGCCCCGCCACACCGCCCATCCGGCGAGCCGAAGGATCATGCACTACTCCGCGCAGCAGGCGATGGTTCTCATCCTCCTCGGTTGGAGCAATCCGCGGCTCCCACGAATGCGGGGGAACGAACCGGGTCTCCTTCATACCCAGCGGCCCAAAAATATGCTTCGCGGAATACTCATCGAGCGGCTCGCCGGAAAGCCGCTCCACCAGCGCTCCCAACACGACGAAGTTGATATCGCTATAAACAAACGCCGCTCCTGGAGCCCGCTCCGGAGCCCCCTCAAACGCCATCCGATACGCCGTCTCCTTCCCTTCCCACGCCTTCGTCAAATCCAGATCCGGAGCGAGGCCCGAGTAGTGCACCAGCAACTGCCGGATCGTAATATCCTGCTTCCCGTTCTGCCCAAACTCGGGAAGGTACTTCGCCACCGGATCGTTCATCCGAAGCTTTCCCTGCTCCCAAAGCTGCATGATCGCCGTCGTAGTTGCGACGACCTTGGTCAGCGACGCACAATCAAACACCGTATCGAGCGTCATCGCCTCCCGCCGAGGTTCAATCGCCCGGCGGCCATAAGCCTTGCGATACACCACCTGACCGTCATGGCCGACGACGAGCACCGCTCCAGGAATCTGTTGCTGGGCGATGGCTTCGTTGATGATGGGGTCGAGAACGGCGAGGCGGGAATCGAGCGCAGTCTCGGAGAACGCGACGGCAGAAAACAGAAGAGCGAAGAACAGCAGATTTTTTGGCAAGTGGTTCACGTCTGCTGTGACTCTACATGACCCCGGAGATGCGGCTCAACTCTCAACCGTATCAACGATGCCCTCGGAGTAACCCCCGTTTGCGTCCACCCGCCGCCTTTGCTATAACCCCATCAGTTCATAAAATACCCTTGGACCTGACGCTGCCGAATCGAGAGTCTGGTTTTTCTTTCCTCGCGCGCAATTTCGTCGCGCAGGATGAGCGGTTCCGCGCCGCCTTAACGATCCTGGAAAGCGCCATCGCCGCTCGCGCCTTCCCCGGCTGCTCGCTCGCCGTCACCTTCCGCGGGGAGCTCGTCGCCCACAAAGCCCTCGGCCGCTTCACCTACGATCCGGCTTCGCCCGAGGTCACCACCGCGAGCATCTTCGATCTCGCTTCGCTCAATAAAGTCCTGGCCGCAACCGCCATGGCAATGATCCTCTACGAGCGCGGCCTGCTCGATCTCGAAGCCCCCGTCACTGCTATCATCCCCGAATTCGCCGGCCAATTCACCGACCGATTCGCCGACAATGACCCTCGCCGCCGCGAAATCACTCTGCGCATGCTGCTCGCGCACAGCTCCGGCCTGCCCGCCTACGAAAAGCTTTTCCTGCGAGCCCAGGGTCGTGAAGACCTTCTGCAATCCGCCTTCACCACACGACTCACCGCCGCCCCCGGTGCACGCGCCGAATACAGCGACATCGGCTTCATCATTCTCGGCGTCGCGCTCGAGCGCCTCGCCGACGAATCGCTCGACACGTTCTGCCAGCGGGAAGTCTTCGGTCCGCTCGGCATGACTCATACGACCTTCCATCCCACGTCCGCCTTGACGGACTCGATCCCGCCAACCGCCGACGATCGCACCTTCCGACGCCGCATCATCCAAGGCGAGGTACAGGACGAAAACGCGAGCGTCCTCGGCGGCGTTGCCGGACACGCCGGCCTGTTCTCCACTGCCGAGGATCTCGCCATCTTCGCCCACGCCATGCTCAACGGCGGGCACCCCATCCTCCGCTCCTCGACCGTCGAACTGTTTTCGCGCCGGGAATCCGCTCCCGAAGGCACTTCCCGAGCTCTTGGCTGGGACACGCCCTTGGCTCCTTCACAATCCGGAAAATACTTCTCGTCCCGTTCCTTCGGACACCTCGGCTACACCGGCACATCCCTGTGGATCGACCAAGAGCGACAACTTTCGATAGCTTTGCTAACCAATCGCACTTGGCCGGACTGCCAGAACCAGGCCATCAAACAGGTGCGCCCGGCGTTTCACGACGCGGTGATGGAAGCCTTGGGGAAGCAAGCTTGAAACGCAAAGCAAAGAGCGTAGAACTCCGCCGCCTCGGCACCGAGAAAACGAATTCCGCCTCCGCCGATCTCGATCGCAAGTCGGCGCTCGAAATCGCCGGCATCATCAACGCTGAAGATGCCAAGGTCGCCGCCGCCGTGAAGGGCGCTCTCCGGCCAATCGCGCAGGCAATCGACCTAGTCACTGCGGCGCTCGCCCAAGGCGGGCGCCTCATCTACGTAGGCACCGGCACCAGCGGACGCATCGCCGCCCTCGACGCCGTCGAATGTCCGCCCACCTTTGACGTCGGCCCGCGCATGGTCCAATTCATCATCGCCGGCGGCCCAAAAGCGCTAATCGCAGCCGTGGAGGCCGACGAAGACTCCCGCGAGCTAGGCCGCAAAGCCATCGCGAAGAAGAAGCCAACAAGAAAAGATGTCGTCGTAGGCATCGCTGCCAGCGGACGCACTCCCTTCACCATCGCCGCCATCGAATATGCGCGCGCTCACGACGCAAAAACCGTTGCCGTCGTCTGCAACCCGAAATCGCCGCTCGGCAAAGCCGCACACGTAACCATCGTCGCGGACGTGGGTGCGGAAGTTGTCGCTGGCTCCACGCGTATGAAAGCCGGCACTGCGCAGAAGATGATCCTGAACATGCTCACCACCGGGGCGATGACCCGTCTCGGCTACGTCTACGGCAACCTGATGGTCAACGTTTCTCCGAAGAACGAGAAGTTGGTCGAGCGCGGATTGGGTATCCTCGAAGAAATCACCGGACTCGGCCACGCAGCCGCGCGCAAGCTCCTAGCCGCCGCAGGAGGTCGCGTCCCCGTAGCCCTGGTGATGGCCAAGGCTGGCGTCAGCCGCGCGCAGGCCGTAGCCGCCCTGAGAGAATCCCAAGGTCAAGTGCGCAGAGCGATCGCGCTGGCAAAGCCCACGTAGCCAGGCGGCGAGCCGTCCCCTGTGCCCCGGAGCCTGCCCTGAGCGAAGTCGAAGGGTGCCCCCTGTGGTTCGTTTTTTCGCCGTTACAAACTAAACTCCACTCGACATTTCTGACCGCCCCCGTCATCCAATCGTAGTTAGAATGAAAGCGGGGCTCCAATTTTTCAGGAACCACTCAAGCTATGGATAAGCTGGTAATCCGCGGTGGCAACCCCCTGCTCGGCACGGTCCGAATCAGTGGCGCGAAAAACGCCGCACTCCCTTGCATGGCGGCAGCCTTGCTCACCGACGAACCGGTGATTCTCGAAAACATCCCCCAGGTGCGCGACATCGAGACCACGCGCAAGCTCCTCGCCGAAATGGGCGCCGAAGTCGAACTCGGCTACGGACGCGCCCATCACCGCACGACGATTTGCGCGCGCACGCTCGCCGCTCCCGAAGCGTCTTATGAACTGGTCAAGACGATGCGGTCCTCGACGCTCGTCCTGGGACCGCTCGTAGCCCGCTGCGGCCGCGCCCGCGTCTCGCTGCCCGGCGGATGCGCCATCGGGGCCCGCCCCATCGATCTCCACATCAAGGGTCTGGAACGTCTGGGCGCCAAAATCACGCAGGAACACGGCTACGTCGAGGCCACTACCGATCGGCTTAAAGGCGCCGAAATTGTCTTCGACAAAATTACCGTCACCGGCACCGAAGACCTGCTGATGGCAGCCACGCTTGCCGATGGCGAGACCGTCATGCAGAACTGTGCCCGTGAACCTGAAGTCGCGGACCTCGCCGCGCTGCTCAACGCCATGGGCGCTAAAATCCAGGGCGCCGGCACATCCACCATCCACGTGAAGGGCGTCACGAAGCTCCACGGCGCCCGGCACCGCATCATCCCCGACCGCATCGAAGCCGGAACCTTTATCGTCGCCGGAGCCCTCACCGGCGGGGACGTCAACGTCGCCGGATGCGATCCCGCGCACCTCACCGCCATCCTGCAGAAGCTCGCGGAAACCGGCGTGAAGACCGCGGTGAAAGCCGACTCCGTCCGCGTCATGGGCGATCATCCGCTCCAAGCCGCCGACATGAACACCGAGGAATATCCCGGCTTCCCGACCGACATGCAGGCGCAGTACATGGCGCTCACCACGCAAGCCGAAGGCACGTCGATCATCACGGAAAATATTTTCGAGAACCGCTTCATGCACGCGCAGGAACTGGTCCGCATGGGCGCGAACATCAAGATTGAAGGCCGCCGTGCCATCGTCCGCGGCGGAACTCCGCTCAGCGCCGCCGCCGTCCTCGCCTCGGACCTGCGCGCCTCCGCCTCACTCGTGCTCGCGGCGCTGGTCGCGGACGGCGAGACCATCATCGACCGCGTCTATCACCTGGACCGCGGCTACGAGAACATCGAAGAAAAACTGAAAGCTGTGGGCGCCGAAATCCGCCGCGTGGGCAACATCTTCCCCAAACGAGCCGCAGCCCCCGCCCAAACGTGATGGTCAGGCAGCCTCTCGGAGGCTAACTGCCTGTCGCAGCGAACCCCGCGTGAGACAGGTAACGATGGTAACCCTCAGACGCTCAGCTTGGGCGAACATGACGATCTCTCGCCTTCGAATGGAAGCCTCCCGGGTGACTTTCGTAATTCTGCCTTCCTCGCTCGCGTGTGGGATAACTGAATTGCGGACCCGTAGTTCAGCCGATAAATCCCGAAGATAGGTTCGCGCGGATACTTTCGGAAGATACGAAGCGCCGCCGACTTTCCATCAGATTCCAAGAGCCGCCTCCGCGGTTCACGGAGCATAGGGCCAAGCGACCATGACTCACGCAACGATTAGTCATTCAATAACGACAAACCGGCTGGCACAAGATCTCGACAACATCCTCGCTCGAACCGAACCGCTGTGGCAGGAACTGCGCGGCCAACGCATCTTGATCACGGGAGCCACCGGATTTTTCGGATGCTGGCTACTTGAAAGTTTCGCCTGGGCGAACCGCCGGCTAGGTCTCAATGCTCGTGCGGTCGGACTATCCCGGCATCCCGGACTGCTTGCTGAGAAAGCGCCGCACCTGGCGCAAGATCCAGCGATCACCTTGCACCCCGCCGACGTTCGCCACGGCGATTTTCCCCAAGGCGCATTTTCACACGTCATCCATGCCGCGACGGAAGCCAGCGCCACGCTGAACAACGAAGCCCCCCGCGTGATGTTCGACACTATTGTCAAAGGGACACGCCGCGCGTTGCAGTTCTCCATCGCCAGTTCCGCCGCCAGATTTCTGCTCGTCAGTTCGGGCGCAGTATACGGAAACCAGCCGCCGGAGCCGACACACGTAAGTGAGTCCTTCGCAGGCGGGCCCGATCCTCTCAACCCGGCCTCTGCCTATGGCGAGGGCAAGCGCTCCGCGGAGTTGATGTGCTCGCTGGCGGCGTCGCCACGCTTTGCAACCACGATCGCGCGCTGCTTCGCTTTCGTCGGCCCTTACATGAAACTCGACGCGCATTTCGCCATCGGCAACTTCATCGCCGATCGTCTGCACGATCGCCCGATTCGCGTCCAAGGAGACGGCTCCCCGGTGCGCTCCTATCTTTACGCCTCTGACCTGATGGTCTGGCTGTGGACCATTCTCTTCAAGGGAGAATCCCTCCGCGCCTATAACGTCGGCTCCGAAGAAGCCCTGAACATTGCCGCCCTCGCGCACGAAGTCGCCGCCGCGCTGCCACCCGAACTCGACGTCAACATCGCTTCCACGGCAACGCCTGGCGCCTCTGTGCACCGCTACGTGCCCTGCACGGCGCGAGCGCGCGAAGAACTTGGCCTTCGCGCCGAGGTCCCGTTGCGCGAGGCCATCTGCCGCACCCACGCCTGGTTTTCGACAAATACATTCTCCGAACCGGGGCTTTCCCAACCAGAAGTCGCCGCCCGAGGGATCCATGCCTAGTGCTACTACGCTGGTACCCGTGAGCCGATCATCATCGCCACCTTGCTGCACGCCGACGAAATCAGCGGCTCAAATCCGTCGTCTCGGACTCCGCAATCCCATTCTCTCGATGCTTCAACGCTCGCACTCGGAATTTTGCCGCTCATGAAGCCTTCCGACTACATCGTCGGGCGACTCGCGGATTGGGGTGTGCGCCACATCTTCCTTGTCACCGGCGGCGCCTTCATCCCGTCGGCGTCCGCGTCATCACCATCAAGCCCGGACCGGTCCAGACTCCCATGACCGATCACCTGCCCAACTCCGCACGCTTTGCCGATCCGTAGCAGGTTGCCCGCGACATCGTGCGCGCCCTCGAACGCCGTCCAGCAGGTTTGCAATATAAGGCTGCACTGTCATCCTGAGCGAAGCGAAGGATCTATGTAGCTGGCCGCGCAATGCAGAGGTCCTTCGCTTCGCTCAGGATGACAAATTATGTTTATGTCGCGAATTTACAGGACGCTACGATACGTTGATCACGTTTTCCGCACGCAACGGAAAATAACACAAAGGGCCGCATCGCTGCGGCCCTTCGCATTACTGACAACTGGGTACTGGCTACTGGGAACCGATCTTACCTTCTTCCGCGTCCGCCGCCGCCGCCGGAGTGGCCACCACCGTGACCGCCTCCCGGACCGCCGCCCGGGCCACGTCCGCGTCCGCGCCGCCGGCGATTGCGATCGCCAGCGCCGCCGCTGCGCGGTTCACGCGTACCTTCCGGACGCGCGGCACCCGCCTCTACCGACGCGACTACTCCATCCACACGGTTGAAGTTCGGCTCCTCATCTGGATCGAACTCCGCTCCGCCTTCGATCACCGCCGTGGGCGCGGCCTGCGGCACTGGCGATGCCGGCGCCGCGTCCGCGTCTGCCGCCTCATCCGTTTCCGGAGGAGGCGGAGCCCCGCCCATCTTGGCGCGCTGCTCTTTTAGAATTGCCTTCCGAGACAGCTTGATCCGGTTGCCTTCGACGGCCAGAACTTTCACCAGCACCTGGTCGCCTTCTTTCAGTTCATCGCGAACATCCTTGATTCTGTGTTCGGCGACTTCGCTGATGTGCAGCAACCCGTCCAAGCCCGGCAGAATCTCGACGAACGCCCCGAAATCCGCCAACCGGCTGACCTTACCGAGATAAGTCTTCCCCACCTCGGCCGAAGCCGTCAGATCGCGGATAATCTGCAACGCCTTGCCCGCCGAGACTTCATCGTTCGAAGCCACGTTGACCTTGCCAGAATCTTCCACGTCGATCTTCACGCCGGTCTGCTCGATGATGCTGCGAATCATCTTGCCACCGGGCCCAATCACGTCGCGAATCTTGTCCACGGGAATCTGCAGGGTGTAGATACGTGGCGCATAGGCCGAAACCTTCACGCGGCCTTCGGTGATAATCTCGTCCATCTTTCCGAGAATAAACAGCCGCCCACGCTGCGCTTGCGCCAGCGCTTCCCGCATGATCTGCGAAGTGATGCCCGCGACTTTGATATCCATCTGCAGCGCAGTGATCCCATCTTTGGTTCCGGCAACCTTGAAGTCCATGTCGCCGTAATGATCTTCCGCGCCCGCAATGTCAGTGAGGATGGCGTACTGCTCACCTTCCTTCACCAATCCCATCGCCACTCCAGCCACCGGAGCCTTCAACGGCACGCCCGCATCCATCAGCGAGAGCGAAGCGCCGCAAATTGTGGCCATCGACGACGATCCATTCGACTCCAGAATGTCGGAGACAACGCGCATGGCGTAAGGCCAATTGTCTTCGGTTGGAAGCACAGATGAAATGGCGCGCTCGGCGAGTGCGCCATGGCCGATCTCGCGGCGTCCGGCGCCACGCATGAACCCGACTTCTCCGACGGAGAACGGCGGGAAGTTGTAGTGCAGCATGAAGCGCTTCTTGGCTTCGCCTTCAAAGCCCTCGAGACGCTGCATGTCGTCGCTGGTGCCGAGCGTGGCGGTAACTAATGCCTGGGTTTCGCCGCGAGTGAAGACCGCGCTGCCGTGTGCGCGCGGCAGAACACCGGCTTCGATCCAGATCTCGCGGACCTGGTCGAAAGCGCGTCCGTCGGGACGGCGCTTGTCATTGATCACCTGGCGGCGGAAAATGCGCTCCCGCAGCACCTCGTAATACTCTTTCAGCTTCGCCTTGCCTGCTTCATCGTCTTCGGGCAGAGCAGCGAGCAGTTCTTTCTCCAAAGAGCGAACCAATTCGTAGCTCTCGGATTTCGGATGTTTCTCGGTGTCGAGACACTCAGCCAGTTGCTTGCCAATCTTCGATTCCAGGCTCTTGAAGTAAGCGTCGTCGAACTCCGGCGGCGTCACCTGGCGCTTCGGTTTGCCGACCTTGCTGCGAAGTTCTTCGATGGCGGCACAGATCTTCTTGATTTCGGTGTGCGCGAACTCGATCGCGTCCACCACCGTCTCTTCCTTTACTTCTTTCGCGCCGGACTCGATCATGACAATCGCATCGGCGGTGCCTACGACCATGATGTTGAGCAGGCCGTCACGCATTTCGGTGTAGGTGGGATTGGCGATGAAGCGGCCTTCCACCAGGCCGACGCGCACGGCGCCGAGCGGGCCGAGAAACGGAATATCGGAGAGGGTGAGGGCGGCGGAAGCGGCGTTGATGCCGCAGACATCGGGATCGTTGTCCGTGTCGGCGGACAGGACAAGGGCGATGACCTGGGTCTCGCACTTGAAGCCTTCGGCGAACATCGGACGGACCGGCCGGTCAATCTGGCGGCAGGTGAGAACCTCGCGCTCACTCATGCGCCCTTCGCGCTTGATAAATCCGCCGGGGATGCGTCCGCCGGCATAGGTGTACTCGCGGTAGTCGACGGTAAGCGGAAAGAAATCGATGCCCGCACGGGGCTCGGGATTGGAGGTCGCGGTGGCGAGGACAACGTTTTCGCCGAAGCGCACGACGGCGGCGCCGTGGGCCTGCTTGGCAAGTTTTCCGGTTTCGATGGAGAGTTGCTTTCCGCCTGCGATTTCGACGGAAACTTTTGTGGCTTCAGGCTTCATAGATCATCCTTTTTGTAGGGCAGAAGGGCATGCGCGGGGATTACGGAGTCCGCTTGGACGGGCGTATGCCAGGGGCTGCGGTTGGGAACGCACTTTGCTAAGGCTCTCGAAGTCTGGAACCGGCCCCACACGGAGCCGGTCGCGCTGTTATTTGCGGATGCCGAGCTTGGAAATAACGGTCTTGTACCGTTCCGAGTCGTACTTCTTCAGGTAGTCGAGCAGACCACGACGCCTGCTCACCATCATGAGAAGTCCGCGGCGCGAGCCGTGATCTTTCTGGTGCGTTTTGAAGTGTTCCGTCAACTGACCAATGCGCTCGCTCAACAGCGCGATTTGAACTTCGGGGCTGCCGGTATCGGTAGCGTGCGTGCGATACGTGTCAACGACGGATTGCTTTTGCTCTCTGGCTAACACTAACCTGTTGCACTCCTGTCTCTTCTCGTTTTCGTAACGGGTTCGATGGTAACACGTTGCTGTCGAAGGTGGCAAACCAATCAGCGCGACCGGAGCAAGCAGCATGGTGAGGACGCCGCTACGCGCTCCCGGAGCCCTTTTCAGCCTTTCGCTGCGCATGCTGCAATGGGATCGTCAGGATGCGGCAGAGTCGGTGTGCGTCACGGCTCGGTTCGAGGTTATACTATGATTCAGACTCAAAACAAAGCTGAGGAATGCGGCAATCTTCTGGTTTATTCCAGGGGCAAAAGCTGGGCCAACCCTACAGACCCTTCATGTAGCCGGCCATAATAATGAAAATATAAATACGGGGAGATTGTGTATGCCACGAGGCCGATCAACTTTTACCAAGCGTCAGAAAGAACAAGCGCGCCAACAGAAACAGCGCGACAAGAACGAGCGCAAGACTCAACGGAAGCAGGATCAACCGGAAGGCGTTGCGGTGGTGGACGAAGCGGAGGAACTGCGTCAGATGCGCGAGCACGCCGCAGAGCAGGCCGCGCTGTTCGGCATCGGCAGCGACGACGAACCCAGTTCGAACGAGCTATCCATCCCACACGGCACCAAGGCAAGCGATCACTAAACGGCCTTGGGAGATTCGCCGGAGCGCAAGGCTCCGGCGAACCCAGTCCTAAATTCCATGCAACTCTCTAGTGGAGGGACGGGCGGGGACGCCCGGCTCTCCACCAACAAATCCGCATCGACAGCAATACTAATTGCTCGGTCGCAGCACTAGACAAAAACCTCACCCGGCAGAGCGGTCAGCGTCCGTGATACGAGGGTGTTTTGAACAAACCGCTTCGGCTGGTCGCTGGCCGAGGCATCCACCTGCTTGCGTTCGATGCGCAGCTTCAACGTGCGTTCGATATTGCGCAGATCCAGAACCTCCACGCCTGTGACCAGAGTCGACGCCCGGCCCGGAGTGCCCATGCGCCCGGTGCGCCCAACGCGGTGAATGAAGTCTTCCGCCATCTTCGGCAGGTCGTAGTTGATCACGTGCGCCACGTCATCCACGTGCAAGCCACGGGATGCGACATCGGTTGCGACCAGTATCTGGTAACGCCCTTCCTGGAATCCGCTCAAGGCGGCGTTGCGCTGGGACTGCGTGCGGTCGCCGTGAATCTGGGCGGTCGAAAAGCCATCGCGCTCCAGTTCCTTGGCCAGCCTTTGCGTGCCGCGCTTGGTGCGCGTGAAGATCAGGGTCTGTCCTTTTTCTTCATACAGCAACTGGCGCAGTACATCCAGTTTCTCGGACGGCCGCACCTCATAGGCTTCGAGTGACACGCATTCCGCCGGCTTCAGGACTGAGCCGAGCGCGATCCGCACCGGCTCGCGCGTGTAGTCGTTCACCAGCGACGCCACCGATTGTTCCATGGTGGCGGAGTAACAAAGCGTCTGCCGGCGCTGCGGAAGAATTTGCAGGATACGCCGGATGGCCGGAAGGAAGCCCATATCCAGCATGCGGTCGGCTTCGTCGAGCACGAGGATCTTCACGTGACGCAGGTCCGCGAACTTGCGGGTGATGAAATCCTGCAAGCGTCCCGGAGTCGCGATTACAAATTCGCAGCCGGAGCGGAGACTATGGATTTGCGCCTTCTCCGCTACGCCGCCGATAACCAGCGCCGCCTTCGGCATGTTTTTGTCGCGCAGTTGTTCGTACTGCTCGTGAACTTGCATGGCCAATTCGCGCGTGGGCAAAAGGACCAGGGCGCTGACGTTCTTGGATGATCCATTCTTAGACGATTCAGCGCGCAGCATCTCGATGATCGGAATCAGGAACGCGAGCGTCTTGCCGGTGCCGGTCTGGGCGGTGCCAATCACGTCCTTGCCTTCAAGGGCAGGAGAAATGGCTTGCGCCTGGATGGGTGTGAGGGTAATGAATTGAGCTGCCGCCAACTTCTGCTGCAATGCAGCAGACAGGGGCAGTTCGGTAAATGTTGTCATTTGATTGTTTTCTTTCTGGAGGGGCCTAATGTCAATTTCTCAGACTCGTGTCGAGAGTTCGCATGCCGCTCGCATTGAAATTGGCGCTGGAACCAAACGGCGGGCAGGAAATGCGGAGGTGGTGCGGATCCAACAGGATCCCCGCTTGACGAGCAAACCGTAGCAAAAGCGTTAACAGCAGTATAGCAGAAGAAGGATCAGAGCGGGGTTACGTCGGTCATGCTGTTGTCGACCGCGGTTATCCCACCTCAGCAACCGCCGAGCTGCGCTCGGCTTGGACGGGCGAGGGCGCCCGTCCCCACACGAACAAAAAAAGCAGGCCGGAATTGCTCCGGCCTGCTCTGGTTTATGGTTCGGTTACTTTGCCGCGGCAACGGCCGTGACGAAGTTGGCGCCGTTCGGCGTGCCGAGTCCGGTGACGTTGTCCCAGCCTGGGGCGGTTGTCAGCGAACTGTCGGTGCCGAAGCTGATCGCGTACCAACGAGTCGAAGTTCCGTTGTACAGCGCACTTACGAAATCAGTGCTGCCTTGCACCGGAGCCACCAGTTCGTCAGCAGTGTAGAAGACGTTAGTGTTGGGCGGGGTGTGAGTGTGGCCAGTGACGTTGTCAGGCCCGGTTACGTTGAGAACGTCGGTGATGGCACCGGCAGGCAGACCGTAAAGAATGGGAGCAGCCTGGCCGAGCCATGTCCCGGCAGCCTGAGTGGCGATCGCCCAGACACCCGAAAACGTGGGACAGGCAAGGCTGGTTCCGCCGACGACGGTGATAAAGGTTTCTCCGCCTTCGGTATCGATAACCTCGACGCCGGTGTAGGGATCAGCCACCATTGCGATGTCAGGAACGAGCCGCCAGGTGCCGGGCAAACTCGCCTGGTACGGCGGTATCGGCCAGACACCGCTGGTGCCCCCACCTGCACCAAAAATGAAGCCCTCGAAGAGCGGCGGGATGACCGGCGGATTGGGCGCATAGTTTGCGATGCGGGTTATGTTGTTGCCCCAACCCGTCTGCAGCTTTATGGAGTGGTTGGGGTTGAGAAACAAGCTGGTTCCGCCGACGCTGGTCGCGTAGGGAGAAGACGCCGGCATGGAAACGGTAGTCGCACCGTAGGCGAGCAGGAAGTCTCCGTCGTCGCCGCTGGAGAAATTGACCGAGATGCCGAATGAGGCACCCAACTCGTTGATAGCGTTCTCAACAACGAGTTCGGCTGGATCGTAGGTGGCGAGGTAAGCCTCCTCGATGCCATAGCTGTTGGAGATCACCGAACCAAGCCCGTCCTCAACGGCAGTAAGCACCGCGACGTCAAGGTCGCCGCTGGAGTTGGTGAGCCCCAGAACGAGGGCAATGTTGGCTCCTGGAGCAACCGAGTGCGACCACTCCACGTCGAGGCTAGTCTCTACATCCCAGCCACAAGTATTACCCCCGCAATTGGTGGGGCCACCAGGGTAGTAGATGTTGAAGTTGACGCCTGGGACCAAAGGCGGAAGGCCGTTGATCGACGCGAAAACATTGGCGTCGCTCGTAATCGTGTCGGAACCGAAGGCATCGACGATGACCACGGTTTGGCCGGTGCCATCGAGCTTCTCTTTGTATAGGGAAGTGAGGCCGTAGGCCTGATCCACCTGCGGTGCATCGTAGCCGCATGGGGGAAGATTGGGAGGACCGAGGGTGATGCTGTCGCCGTAGCGAGTGCCGGAGTAGTGGGCGGAGGGACCGCCGGGAGTGGTCTTGAAATCGCGACCCTGCGGATTGCCGAGGCAGTTGGCGTTATAGTACTTCACGGCCGGGCCGACTTTTGACAGCGGGCTCACTTTAGACAGCGGCACCCCGGAGATGGGTTTGCCAGTATCCGGGTCGATCGGGCGCTTCACATAGTTCTTGTAGCTGGTATCGGTGAGGCCTTGGACGGCGTAAACCAGCTTGCCCGCGGCACCGGAAATGACCGGCTCTGAGCTGGGCAGGCGATGCGTCTCGCCATTGATTAACACGCGGTTGAGTTGCACACCGGTCGCGCGTTCGACGTCGGCTACGGCGCCGCGCGCAGTCACGGCATGATTGAGTTTGTCGGTGTAAACCACGTGGAGGTTATTCGCAGCGAGATGCTGCCGAACCATGGCCATATCTGCGGCGGTGGGCGCGAACCGAGCTTTGTACTCACTCAGCGTGAGCCAGTGATGGTAGTTGGGCGAATTTCGGTCGTACATCTGGCGGACCAGATCGTCGAAGCCGGCTTTGTCGTGCTGGTTGAGCCAGAGCGTAACGGCAATCTGCTTGGACTGATCTTCAGCGCCAAGGATCTGAGCGTTAGGTAAAGTGCGAACGCCACTTGCCGATTGCGAGAACGCCGGAACGGCGATCAGCAGAATAGCCAGGCAGGCAAGCACCACAGCGGGAAAGTTCTTACGTGTGTCTTGGGACATAGAGTGAAATCTCCTGAAAGGTAGAGTCGATATGCCCGCGAGCGCGGGCAGTCGTACCTCGGCGTAAGCCGAGTTAAAACGTGCAAGGGTCATAAGTGTTCTCTTGGTGCAAACGCCGCAGCACGCAGCGGCCGCGAGGAACGGCTAGTGCCAGCACCGGAGCTCATACAAGGAAATCAGCTCCGGTACCAAGTGAACCATACTTACCCTGTCGGAGTGCCAGTGTCAACAAGCGTTTGCGAGGAGACAAAAAAGTTACAGTGAGGAGGCAAAAAAGTTACAGTAAAGAGACAAAATAGTGACGTTCGCGGCTTGAACGCAAGCCGCTATTGGGCTTGAGGACAGGCAAACTCACCAGCACCGATCGCGCCGCTGATTCATTCACTCTGTTTCCGGAACACCTCGTTAGAGCGGCAGCGTTAGAGCGGCAGCCAAGTCCCGATTCCCTTCTCCAAAGCACGCTCGTAGATCGACGGCGCCACGGCGAGGTCGTCGAGCGCGAGCCCTAAATTGCAGGCAATCGTGCGCTCTTCCGGTTTCTCCCGGCCAGCCTTGCGCCCGGTGACCAACTCTCCCAGGTCCGCGTGGATGGCTGGGATGTCCTGAAAATATCCGAGGTCGCGATAGTGATGAAGCTGCGGCACGTCGTCGGTGCAGAACTTATCGGCTTCGTGCAGGGCGCCGGGATGCCAGTACGAATCAAAATCCACCAGCGACGCAAACGCGCCTTGCGCAAGCCAGCCGCGTTGAATGGTGGCGTGCGGCGTGCGCAGAATCGGGCCCGCCGTGACCACCATATCGCTCGCCACCACCGCCTGCTTTGGGTCGCTCACCGGAACAACTTCGATTCCCACTTGCCGACTCATTTCCTGCGCGTAACAAACGGCGCGATCAGCGTGCGTATCGTACGCATAAACTTTTTTCAGCGGGAATAGCACCTTCAGCGCTTCCAGATTGCTGCGCCCCTGCACTCCGCACCCGAGGATCCCGACAGTGCCCGACTCGGACCGCGCCAGGTATCTTGCCGCAACCGCCGTGGCAGCGCCGGTGCGCTGGGCGGTGATCCAGGTGCAATCCATGAGCGCCACGGGGACGCCGGTTTCAGGATCGTTGAGGATGAGCAGTCCGGTGATGTACGGCAATCCGCGCTTGCTGTTGTCCGGATATCCGCCGACCCACTTCATGCCGGCAGCCTTCAGCACTGGAATTGACGCCGGCATGGCGTGGATAAACGCGTCGGGCATGGTGTGGATGCCGATCTTAGGCGGCATCTCGACGCGCCCTTCGCCCTTCTCGCGAAACACACCCTCCAGCGCCGTGATGATTTCCGCCATGCCGAGTCCGGCGGAGACAACGTCGGAGTGGGAAAGGTAGAGGAGTTCTTGGCCGAGGCTTGAATTCATGTGTGAATGAATATGTTCCTCCGAATATCGCTTACTTTTTCTTGTTGCTCATTTTCTCGGTGAGCGCGCTGGCGTCATCGAGCATTTTGTCGACGCGGCGGGCTTGGGCCTCCGGAGTCCTGTAGTAAAAGATGCCAAACAGGTGCCCGCGACGGCGCGAGGCCGACATTTTCTCCCAACCTTCACGGGCGCGTGGATGGCGCGCGAAAGCTACCTGAAGAATTGGTGGAAGTTCCCGTTCCGCCTCCATGACGGCGAGCAGGCGTTCCGCAATTTGTTCCGCGCGACGCACGCGGGCTTCGGCGCTCTTGGGTTCAGCGATCCATTTGGCGATGTCGTTGCGTGTGGAATGATTCAGATCGTCATACCAGCGCCGAAGCGAGCGATCTTCGCTGAGAATGCGCTTGAGCTCATCGGGGATGGTTACGATCCGCTCTTCGCGGTCGAGCTCCATCTGGAAACGGGCGACATTGCCTTCGACGGCTCGCGCTCCCTTTCGCATCCGCTTGTTGACCAGCAGAATGTGTCGCCCCTCTCGGGTGGGAAACAGCGAAGTGCGGAACGCGAACCCGTTGATTTCGCCTTTCACTTTAATCTGCCCGCGCATCCCCCAGACTTTGGCTGCATCGAACGGCATGTAGACGATCACCCAGTTGAGGCTTGAGCGCAAGCGCTCGAGCCTGGCGTCGAAACGCTTGGCGGCGGGCGTGGGCTTGGCTTTAGAGGCTTTCGGCATGGGCGGAAACCGGGCATCGGCATTCTAATATGAACGGACGAACGCAATGACATTGCTGGCAAGAGTTAAACTGTAGGAAAAGACGTTTAAAGACATCTGGAGAACCAGCGTGATCTGCCCGAAATGCGGTGAGGACAATTCGGACAATTTCCGTTTTTGCGGGA
>CZKY01000076.1_pt1 | contig 40474 bp, 33 predicted proteins | sample 2454881 | NCBI WGS metagenome assembly CZKY01 (sample SAMEA3539301, study PRJEB10725) | soil metagenome | biome: tundra; feature: field; material: soil | place: USA | collected 2010-05 | depth 0.15 m | reverse complement strand
AGTGCCATAACTCGTGTCGCCTCGGCGCTTACCTTGCCGCACGGTTGAGGCGTAGCCGTTGCCCTTGAGCCGCGGTTAGCGGTATTGCTCCAGAACCAGCACCGCTCGGTTCAAGGCAGCCGCCAGCGCTGCGATTTGCTGTTCAGTCCGGCGTAAATCGCCTCGATCGATCGCCTCGTTCACTCCAGGAATGACAACTGCTGCATATCCTGTGTATTGTCCCGGAGCGTAAATAGCATGGTGAAACCATGGGCGGTTGGGTAACCCCTCTGGAATCAGCAGCGCCCGCTCCGCCTCCCGTAGTTTAACATTCATGCGATCCGGCGCTGCAGGCATTTTGCGCTGCTTTTGCAGCATTTTTGCGCCCACTTCCTGCAGGTGGCGGGCGCCGTCCAAGGCTGCCGAGAAGTCCGGCACCTTGTCTCCAAAGCGCTCTTTACTTTTGTTCCTGGCCGCGTCGAGGTAGACCAGAATTTCCTTTCCGTAGTTCTCGTAATCGTAGGGAAGCACGTCGGCGCTGGACATCCGCAGCACTTCCAAACCGTAAACGCGGGCCATCTGCTGCTCGTAGCGGAAGTCGGGATCGCCGAATTTCTTGAACCAGGCGAAGTTATCGAACACCGAGTGATACACACCATAATCGCCGGTCGAACTGACATCGGTGGAAGGCACACCCAGATGCTGCAGGAACACCGTGTAGTCGGACCCGCTGCCGAGATCGCCCACGGGCACATCGTTGTGCATTGCCGCCGGCGGCGGGCGGAAAGTGCTGGTTTCCTGCGGGCGGTTGTTCTCCGGACTCGGCTCGCTCGTCTTTTTCCACGCGTCGTACACGGTTCCGCCTTGCGGCGAAGGCACCGCCTTCGCGATCTCGCGGATAAACTCTTTCAAACTGGGCACCCCTGAAGCTCCGAACTTCTTGCCTGCTACCGCCACGTCCATGTTGAAATAGGCGGCCGCGTTTGCCAGTTCCTGCGAATGATCTTCGCCCCACTCGGTGGAACCGATCAGTCCTTCTTCTTCTGCGTCCCAGCTTCCGAACACAATCGTCCGCTTGGGCTTCCAGCCCGACTTCAGCAGTTCGCCCAACCCGTGCACCGTCTCCAGCATCGCCGCCGTGCCGCTGTTCGGATCCACCGCTCCATACACCCAGGCATCGCGATGATTGCCCGCCACCACCCACTCATCGGGCGAAGACGTTCCCCGAACTTTGCCAATGACATCCCAAATCGTGCGGAACTGGTAGTCCTGCTTAAGGTGCATCTTCACTTTCGCGGGGCCCGGACCAACGTGGTAAGTAAACGGCAGCGCTCCCTGCCACTCGCGCGGCGAGAGCGGGCCGCCGAGGTGCTCGAGAATCGGCGAGGCATCGGCGTAAGAAAGCGGAGTCACGGGAATCTTCGGCAACTGCTCAGATTCGGCGGGAGAAACGCGCTTGGCATCCGGCAGAGTAGGAGTCGACGCCACTCCCGGCGTGGTCGGGTCTCCGGGAAACTGGAACATGAATCCGACCGATCCCCGCTGCACCCCGCTCGCGGGGCGCCATGGTCCTTTTGGATATGGGTCGCCGCGGTAGTAGCCATCGTCTTTCGGGTCGGAATAAATAATGACTCCCGCCGCACCGCGCTCCTGGGCCACGAACGCTTTCACGCCGCGAAAATTCTCACCGTAACGGACGATGACGATCTTGCCGCGCACATCGACGTTCATCTCTTTGAGCTTGTCAAAATCAGCCGGCGAGCCGTAGTTCGCATAGATAACCTCCGCCTCGGCGTCGCCCGAGGGCGACATGCCGTTGTAAGGGGTCACGACGCGCGGATCGTCCTGAAACGGATCGTCATCGACGTGCTCGCGTCGCGGCCCATGCATCTCCACTCCAGCCGGCTCGGTCATGTCCACCCGGATCTCCGCGGGATAGTTAAGCCACACTTTGTATTCGACAATCTCGGTGTCCAGTCCGGCCTCGCGAAACTTCTTCGCCACGTACTCGGCGGTCGCTTTGTCCTCCGGAGATCCGGCGATGTGCGGCGCTTGCGTCAGAATGCGCAGATGCTCTTCCGCCAGCTTGGGGTCGGGCACAGCCATAAACTTCTTTTCGACTTCCCGCTCGCCGACAACATCGCGGAACCCGCTGATGGCCAAGCTCTCCGGCTGGTCTCTCTCTTTGCCGGCATGATCAAACGCCTGCAGGGTCGAACCAATCAGCACGAAGAACAGAACTGCACCCGAGAGAAGTTTCATGAAGCTCCTTGTGGAAAGCACTGATTCCGCCGGCATAAGGCCCTGGCACAAACCCCAAGCACAAAACGAAGATTGTACCGTGCGGAGGGCGCCGTTTGAAGGCGTTACACTAAAGAGCGATGAGCAAGTCGCCAACGGCTCGTTTTTCCGATCGGGTGGAGAATTACGTCCGCTATCGCCCGGGATATCCGCCTGAAGTTGTGGACCTTCTTCGCGCCGAATGCGGACTGCGGCCGAGTCACATTGTCGCCGACATCGCGTCCGGGACAGGAATGTTTACCCGCCTTCTTTTGGAAAACGGGAATTCCGTCTTTGCTGTCGAACCCAACACGGAAATGCGCGAAATGGGTATCCGTCAGCTCGAATCCCTCGAATCCTCTGCCCGGCTGGTGTCGGTTGCCGGAACGGCCGAGGAGACCACGCTGCGCTCCGCTTCCGTCGACTTCGTCACCGCCGCCCAGGCGGCACACTGGTTCGACCTGCCTCGCGCCCGCGCCGAATTCGCTCGCATTCTAAAGCCGGAGGGATGGTGCGTGCTGATATGGAATGAGCGCCGCACTGCAACTACGCCTTTCCTGCGCGACTACGAGCAACTCCTGCTGACCTACGGCACAGACTATAAGGAAGTGCGCCACGAACGCACGACCGCCATGATCCACGAATTTTTTGCGCCTGCGCTGTGCGAGGAGCGCGTCTTCGACCTGCGCCAGCAGTTTGACTGCGAAGGTACTGCCGGACGACTCTTGTCTTCTTCGTACGCGCCGCTCGAGGGTCATCCCAGCCACGCGCCGATGATGCAGGAACTCCAGCGGATCCTTTGCGCCCATGCCACAGATGGCAAGGTCGAATTCCGATACAACACGCGTGTGTATTACGGGCATTTGTAATTGGCGATTTGTAATTTGTAATTTGCAATTAAACGACGCCGGGTTTCAAATTACCAATTACCAATCACAAATTACAAATTGCCGATTCCCATGTCTGAACCCAAGTCTTTCCACATGTCTCCCGAGGAGTTCCGCCGCCAGGGCCACGCCGTCGTGGACTGGATCGCCGACTACCATTCCCGCGTTGAAAGCTTCCCGGTTCTGTCGCGCGTAAAGCCGGGAGAGATTCGCGCAAAGCTACCAGCAAACGCGCCGCAGCACGGCGAAGCCTTCGACCAGATACTCGGCGACATCGACCAGGTCATCCTTCCCGGCATCACGCACTGGCAGTCGCCCAACTTCTACGCCTACTTTCCAGCGAACGCCTCTGGGCCCGCCATTCTCGGCGATCTGCTTTCCTCCGGACTGGGCGTGCAAGGCATGCTCTGGTCTACCAGTCCGGCGTGCACCGAACTTGAAACGCACGTGCTCGATTGGCTGGTCCCCATGCTCGGCCTGCCCGAAAAGTTTCTTTCCACTACCGGCAGCGGAGGTGGCGTCATTCAGGACACCGCGTCCAGCGCCTCGCTCTGCGCCCTGCTCGCAGCCCGCGAGCGTACAACCCAGTTCGCCAGCAATCGCAAAGGCTGCGATGGACGCCTGACGGCCTACTGCTCCACACAAACGCACTCTTCTGTTGAAAAAGCAATAAAGATAGCCGGCATGGGCTCGGACAATCTGCGTCACATCGAAGTGGGCAAGAACTTCGCCATGCGCCCCGAAGCACTGGCACGCCAGATCGAGTCAGACGTCAAGGCCGGCATGATTCCCTGCTTCGTTTGTGCAACCGTGGGGACGACATCTTCAAACGCGATCGATCCCGTCCGCGAAATTGCCCGCATCTGCCGCGACCACAATCTCTGGCTGCACGTGGATTCGGCCATGAGCGGCACGGCGGCGCTCTGCCCGGAATTCCGCTTCATTCACGATGGCGTGGAATTCGCCGACAGCTACACCTTCAACCCGCACAAATGGATGTTCACCAACTTCGATTGCAACTGCTTCTACGTCGCCGACCGGAAGCACCTGATCCAAACGCTCTCGATTCTGCCGGAGTACCTGCGCAACCAGGCAACAGAATCCGGCGCGGTCATTGATTATCGCGACTGGCACATCCAACTCGGACGCCGTTTTCGCTCGCTCAAGCTTTGGTTCGTGATCCGGTATTACGGCATCGAAGGCCTGCAGCACCACATTCGCGAGCACGTGCGCCTCGCCCAGCAATTCGCCGCCTGGGTGCGCGACGATTCGCGCCTCGAACTCGCCGCGCCGGCCCAGCTCAACCTCGTCTGCTTCCGGTTGCGCTCAGGAGATTCCGCCAATCAACTCCTGATGGAGCGCCTGAATGGCAGCGGCGACCTCTACCTCACGCATACCAAGCTCGATGGCAAACTCAGCCTTCGGCTCTGCGTCGGCCAAACCAACACTCAGGCCCGCCATGTGGAGCGCGCATGGCAGCGAATCCAGCAAGAGACTGGGAACCTCGGGAATTCCTGATACCGTGTAGCTCGTGGGGACGGGCGCCCTCGCCCGTCCAAGCCGAGCGCAGTGGCCACAGCAACTTCTGGAATCGCGATAAGGTAAGCGTATGCCACGGGAAATTTCAGCAGGCGGCGTCGTGCTCCGGCAGATTTCAGGAATCTGGCATGTCGCCCTGATTGAGCCGCAGAAAGAAAGTCCCAAACCTGCCCCCAAACTAGCAAAGACGCCGCGCAAGCGCAGCCGTGCCGTGTTAGCCCTCCCCAAAGGCCTGGTGGATCCGGGCGAAAAACCGCAGGCTGCGGCCGTGCGGGAGGTACAGGAAGAAACCGGCATCGTAGCCGAGCCGGTCACCAAACTCTCCGATAACAAGTACGTCTACGTCCGCAAATGGGGCGATGGCAAGCGAGTTTTCAAAATCGTGAGTTTCTACCTGATGCGCTATGTGTCCGGAGAAATCGACAACCTCACTTCCGACATGCGGATCGAAGTCAAGCGCGCTCTCTGGGTGCCCCTCGCCGAAGCGACCCGCCAACTTGCATACAGCAACGAGCGCAAAGTGCTTCGCCAGGCACAGGAGTATCTGGAAACCCAAGGCCTCTCTTGAGCGAGACTAACGTAGGGACAGCCGCCCTCGGTTGTCCAGCGGGGCGAAGCCGCGCCACGCTCTTTACTGCAAGGATGAACAAACGAAACCCTAGCGAGCTGCGCTCGCTTGGACAGCCGAAGGCGGCTGTCCCTACGCCTGAGTTTGCAGAGCCCGATCGATGGCCTTCTTTTCCTCTGGCGTCAACCGTCGCGCCGAGCCCTTCTTCAGATCGCCCAGCTCGAGCGGCCCGATTGACACCCGCACCAGACGCAAAACTCGAACCTCCAGCGCTTCGAGCAGACGACGAATTTGACGGTTCTTGCCTTCGTCCAGCCTAATTTCCAGCCAGCTATTCTTATCACCGTGCCGAAGAAGACGTGCCCCCTTCGCGCGCAAGTGTTCGCCTGGGTCGCCCTCAATGAATCCGCCCTCGACCGCGCACCCGCGAGTGATTCGCGCCAGCAGAGCGGCGTCCGCAACGCAGTCCACCTGCACGTGATATTTTTTGTCCAAATGACTGGCTGGCTCGGTGATCCTCGCCGCCCACTCCGAATCATTGGTCAATAGCAGCAGCCCTTCGCTCGCCTTATCCAACCGCCCCACGGGACCAACCCACGGCAACGCCGGCTCCAGCAGATCGTAAACCGTCTCGCGGCGCTTCTCATCGGACGCGGTCGTCACCACGCCGCGCGGTTTATTCAAGACGAGGTAAATCGTCGGCGTACTGCCGAGCGGCGAACCGTCGACCTCAATCCGGTCCTGAGGCATTCGCACCGGGCTTTCCGGATCCCGCGTGATCCGCCCATTCCGAGTGACGCGTCCTGCGCAAATCAACACAGCCGCCTGAGACCGCGAACAATAGCCCATTTTGGAAAGCGCTCGCGCCAGACCAATTCGTTTCTGCGTCCTCACATCCTTATGCTAAATGGATACCCGCTCGGCGACGAAGGCGTGTACCAAGTCTTGCAGTCAGGATTTGCGTGCGGGGTACCGGATCGTGAGCAAGGTCGGACATCACCGGGTCTCGCTAATTCCAGTGGTGGGAGTGCCACCAGATTTTCTGGATGTCGAAGGTGACACCGCGGCAGAGATACATCGGTGCGTTTTCCTCGCCCATGCCGAAGCGCTGGTAGTGCTCGAAGGCCTGAAATGAAGTGCAGTTGTCGCGCACGTCTTCGAGGCTCCACTGGACCACGATGAGGTTCTTGTAGACCTGTGGTGGCGGACCCCAGTACCAATGGTTCTGGTGGCGAGACCAGGCGTGAGGCAGTCCATACCGAGGGCCGAACTGGTTAATCGCGCCGGCTTCGCCGTAGTTGCCGGCCCAGATACCGGTCTTGGCGCGCTCGTCGGGGGGCAACGAGTCGTAGATGGTGGCGACCTCACGCACCATTTCGGGCCATCCGAACTGGTCGGCAATCGGTTGCGGTAACAGCGACTCGTGGTGCACCTCGGCCTTGGAGGGTTTGAGGCCCATAGCATCTTCATAGGCGAGGAGACGCTCCGGCGGCAGAAACCACGTCACCAACGGGACAGCGGGAAGCGTCCCGAGCGCGACGATAGCGACGACGGCCGCGCGTATCGTCGTGCGTATCCAGGCGGCGCGGTTTGCCAGCCGTCGTTCCTTGGTACGATCGATCGTACGCTCGATCGCGACAGCGCCGCCGGCCAAGAGCATCGGATAAATCGGGAACACGTAGTAGTTCTTGGCGTGCGCGACTTCCATCAATACGAAGAAGACGGCAAAGGTCAGGCCGAGCACGCGCCAGCGGCGGTCGCGGAGAAACCAGAACAGGCCCAAGAGCCCGGCTGGCAACAGGACAGGGCGGATGTCGAAGATCTGCTCCTTAACGAACGCAAGCGGGCCGAGCACGACGTTCTTGCCTTCGCGGCGGACGTTGGCGAGGTCTTCGATCGTTGGGAAGTGATGGCGGATTTGCCAGATGATGTTGGGCAGAAAGAGCGCGAGAGCGATGACACCGGCGATCCAGATCCACCGCCGGGCGAACTCCCGGCGATGATGCGTCAGAAGCAGGGCAACGGTGACCGCGAATCCGAAAGACAGCGTGGAGTGCTTGTTCTCGAGCCCGAGGCCAGCGAGCAGGCCGAACCACGGCCACAGCCGTGACTCGCCGGTACGCAAAATCCGGGCGATTACGAGGATGCAGCCCATCCAGAACAGCGGCTCGAAGGCATTCATGGTCATCAGGCTGCCCGCCCACAGAACGGCGGGGCAGAGCAGCACGCAGAGGCCCGCAAGGAACTGGGCGTAACGTCCGCCACCCAGCTCGCGCGCGATCAGGATGGTGAGCGCGACCAGTGCCGTGCCGGCGAGCGCGGGAAGGATGCGCAGCGCCGCCAGTGAGCCGCCCATCCACAGTGCGATCTTGGCGTACACGGCGATCAGCGGGGCGGCATCGACGTAGCCCCAGTCGAGGTGGCGGGCCATGTCGAGGTAATAGAGCTCGTCGCGAAAGTAGCCGTAGTGGCGGACGCTGGTGAAGAGGTGTAGCAGGAGTTTGGCAGCGCAGAGTGCGACCATGACGCCGACGGCGACGCGAGGCAAAGGCACGGTCGAGGGCGCTTCGCGGTCAGGCGAGTCAATGTCAGGTGCAAACGTGTAAGTTCCCAATGCAGGCAAGTTCGTGCTCCTGTTAGTCAGGTAAGGCAAAGGCGAAGAGGGCGTCGCCGGTGCCTCCTCTGTAATTTCGCAGGCTGGTTCTAGGAAAGCAACTTCGGTGGGATGTGCGGGCCCAGGGAAGGGACAAACGGGGACACCGGCGGATCGCGTTACTCGTTACGCCCTGAAGTGTAATAGTTTGAACTCGACCTTACGGACAGCACCGACGAGTTGCCAGTTGTCGGACACCGAGCAGCATTCCAAGCCGGAGTTCGCAATTTCCAGACTACGGCTTCGAGACTGCACCGATCAAATTCCTTCCCAACGCCACAGAAGCGCTGATGACACCACCATACAGAGCTCCCACGACGCCCAGACTGGTTACATCCTGGCCCGTGAGATAGAGATTGCGAATTGGTGTTCGGGCGCCTAACTTGCGGACTGCATAGCGCGCGGGGGTTGAGGCAACGCCGTAAATCTCGCCCTTTCCGTAGTTCATAAAGTGGCGCGTTGAGACCGGTGTAGACAGCTCTGATTGATCGATATGACCAGCAACCGACGGTACCTGCCGTTCAAGTTCCTGGCGAAGTCGCCCTGCCAATTGCTGCTTCAATAGCTCGTACTCCTGGCCGCGGCGCTTCCAGGGTCGGTCGCTCCAGTGCTCAAAGACATCATAAGGCAGGAAGGTTATCACCTCGATTGTGCTCTTCCCCGGATGCCGCCGACTGAAGTCAGGGTCTTTAGACGATGGAAAAGATATGTACACGCCGGAAAACGGCGACTCTGGATTGCCGGCAAATCGCTCAACGTTGGCATCATGGTCGAAGCCGGGGTATATCCATAGATTGGTGCCAGTCAACCCCAGCGCCTCGTCGGTTTGATTCAGGCCTACATACAGGCTCAGATGCGCAGTGGACGGCGGCAAAGTCCGCAGTTCCCGGCGCAGTGTCTCCAAACCCGGGGTGTCTGCGGGCAGAAGCCGCCCGAATGTGTTGGTGGCGCCAGCGTCGCTCACCACAATTTTTGCTCGGAACTCACGTCCATCTGCCATGCGTACACCCGTTGCCCTGTCTCCGCTGCAGGTGATCTCGGCGACCTCTGCGCTGGTAACCACTGCTCCGCCGCGGCGCTCGATCTGAGGGAGTATGGCCGCGGCGATGGTTGAGGCACCACCAATCGGATAACTGGCGCCTGCAAAATAGTGCTCGGCGATGGTGGCGTGGATGGCAAAGCTGCTCTTGGATGGTGGCAGGCCATAGTCGCCCCACTGGGCCGTAAGTACGCCAATCAATTCGCGGTTGCTGGTGATACTCTCCAGGACTTCAAGGGTCGTGCGTTTCGCCCAGCGCAGAAAGGGCGCGCGCAAGAGAGAACCCACGATGGCAGCTGCAGGCGCTGGAATGGCCTTCTCGGCATAGTACAGCCCGCTTACGCGATTCACGGCACGCACCGCTGCGATGTACTTGTCGATGCTCTTGCCTTCGCGCGGAAAGTACTGCTTCATGCCCTCGCGAAAGCGCTCAATGCCCGTGACCAGATCAAACCTGCGGCCATTGATGACAAAGCGATCGTACACATCGGGCATCGCACTCCAGCGAACCGCCCCATTGGTGATGTGGTCGAACGTCCTTCGCACCGCGGATCGCTCATCCTGTACCTGTCCGATGTAATGCAATCCTACGTCCCACTCATAACCTGGGCGATGAAACGAATGCGTAAAGCCGCCTGCAACGTAGTGACGCTCCAGCACCAGAACGCGCTTTCCGCCATGCACTGACAGCAATGCCGCAGCTGTCAAGCCGCCGATGCCGGAACCAATCACGATTGCGTCCCACTCTTCCGCCAATTGCGCCTGCTTGTATGAATAGCTCTTGCCCGGATCTGCCATCGACGTTCTCCCTGCCAGCATCACTCGGGGTGCGGTCTTGCATATGTTGACACTGACAACATAAAGATAAACCCGAGATGTTGCCACTGTCAACATAATCTGATAAAAAGAATACATGGCGCGCTCCGAGCCCTACCATCACGAAAATCTTCGCCAGACGCTGTTGGAGGCCGCTGTTGCCTTGATCGGTGAAGTAGGCCCGCGCGATTTCACGCTCCGTGAGGTAGCGCGCAGAGCCGGCGTCTCTCACAATGCACCGTACCGGCATTTCCCGGCCAAGGACGACCTGCTGGTGGCTGTAGCGACCGAGGGTTTTGCGCGGTTGACCGCGCTGATGCAGAAATCGTCGGCCCGAGGCAAGACTGCCCTGGAGCGCCTACAGCTATGCGGCTGCGGCTATGTGGACTTTGCACTGCGTTGGCCACATCACTTCCTCGTGATGTTCGACCTCCCAAAGACCTCGCACGAGCGATGCAAGGATGAACCAGTCGGAAAGAATGCCTTCGATGTGCTCATGGGCTGCATCGTGGCCGCGCAGCAATCGGGCGATCTCCCTGCCGGTGATCCTCTTCCACAGGCATGGACTGCTTGGTCGCTGGTGCATGGCATCGCCAAACTGGCCGTGAGCGGAAATCTTCCGTTGAGCTACCGCGCAACACTCGGCTTCACGCGACGCGCAACGGAAGTGCTTTCTGGCGGCCTGATGAATGTGAAGGCTTAGCGCGGACAATGTCGTAACGCGGCGGAGTCAAGTTTCCTTCCGCTACATGTAGGCCGGTAACGGCCAGGTTATGCATGCCGCCGCGACAGCGACGCCTGCAGAGATTCCGGGTGGATGACGGGCTACTCGGACGCGATCTTCGTGTTTGCGATGCCAGCGGAATGGCTTGATAATGGCCTGATCGTCAGGCACCTAGCCAATGAAGAAACTTCCGCGAAAGGCTCGCAAGCGTACGGGAAAGCCGGATCGGGTTTCGGCCCACCGGGGGTCAACCGAGGAAGACCGGCCCCGGCCTCGTTTCTCACGGGAGCTTTCCGTGCTTTACGAAGACGATGCCGTGGTCGTTCTCGACAAACCGGCCGGACTCCTGGCTGTGCCGGTTAAGGGCCTCGATACTCCGTCCGCTTTGTCTCTGCTTGCCGCAAAACTCAAGCTGAAGCGACAACGAGCCTTGATCGTGCATCGCATCGATCGTTTTGCCTCCGGGGCTCTGCTGTTTGCGAAGACCGGTCCGGATCGAAATACGCTGGTGCGACAGTTTCTCGACCATACTCCCGTAAGGCAGTATCTCGCGGTACTGCGCGGCCGTCTCGGCGTTGAGGCAGGGACGCTCGTGCACTATTTTCGACGGGAAGGGATGTTTCAACAGTTGCGCACGGCGAGAGACCCCCAAGCGGCTCGTGCCGAACTTCGATATTCCGTCGAACGCCTTTTTGCGGACGCTTCGCTCGTCCGGGTTGAACTGGTGACAGGATTGCAGAATCAGATCCGAGCGCAATTTTCGGCGATGGGCCACCCGGTTATCGGCGACAGAAAATACCACCGGGCGGAATCGTCGGAGCCGCTAATTGCTCGCGTTGCTCTTCATGCCGCGCATCTTCAATTTGTCCATCCGCGCTCGGGAGAGAGCGTCTCGATCGACTGCAAACTGCCCCCCGATTTTCAGCACTTGGTTCGGGAATTGTCGCGATCAAGCCGTGCGCGCCGGTGAGTCCGGGATCCGTATGGTGATCGAGACGAAGATTGCACCCGAGCGACGGGCAACCCCGAAGTTATGAACCTGGCGCGGCACGTCTGACACGCATGAGCCAATCCGACAGCAACGCGTGCAAGGTCAGGTCTGGCCTGTTACCTCCTAAAGCTTCTGCAGAATTTCCGCCTGTCGTCCCAGATACCGCCTCGTCCATGTCAGCTTTGCGCCCGATTTTAGGATCACCTTGTATTCGCCGTGAAACCACTTCTGCAGCTCGCGCACCGCGTCCAGACGCACGATGGCCGAGCGGTTGATGCGCACAAATTCCGCGCGATCGAGCCGCTCTTCCATCGCGTCCAGCGTTCCGCGGATGGTGTACGTCTTGTCGCCAGCGTGGATCAGCATGTAGTTGCGCTCGCTCTCGATCCAGTCAATCTCGTCGGGCGCCACGAAGAAGGTCCGCTCGCCCTGCTCGACGACCAGACGTGACGGCGCACGCCGGCCGCGGTCCACGTCGGCCAGCAGCTTGCGCAACGCCTCATCGGAACTGGAACTGGAACTGTTGTGGGCGCGCGCTTGCTGCTTGGCGTCGTCTAAGACCTTCTTGAAGCGCGGCTGGTCGAACGGCTTCAGCAGGTATCCGAAGGCGTGTACGTCGAAGGCCTGGATCGCGTACTGGTCAAACGCGGTGACGAACACGATCCGGGGCAGCGGCGGCGCGAGCTGCTTCACCACTTCGAACCCGTCGAAATCCGGCATCTGCACGTCGAGCAGAAGCAGGTCGGGACTCGTGCGCCGAATTCCTGCCACTGCTTCCCGCCCATTCACGGCTTCGCCGACAACCTCAACCTCGGAATCGGCCGCCAGGAAGCGCAGCAGCTTGCGCCGCGCGGGCGCTTCGTCGTCCACCACGAAGACGCGCAGAGCGGTCATGCGGTCGCCGCCTGCAGCGGGATGCGTACGGACACCGTTAATCCACCGCCCGGACTGTTATCGAAGCTCAGCGTGTGGCGTTCGCCATAGAGCGCGGCGAGGCGCTCGGCGGTGTTGGCAAGCCCGATTCCTTTCTCGATCGTCGCGCCTTGCAGTCCAGGACCGTTGTCGCTGACGCGCAGTAGCAGCTCGCCTTGGCTGCGCGCGGCGCGGACTGTCACCTCCAGCGGTGTCTTTCCGGCGGCATGTCGAATCGAGTTCTCCACCAGCGGCTGCAACAGCAGTTGCGGGACGAGCATCTGCGCGACATCCGGGTCCATTGCGACTTCCACGCGCAGGTCCTCGCCGAAGCGTTCCTGCATGATGCGCAGGTACATTCGGACTGTCTCGATCTCCTCTTCCAGCGGGACCTGTTGCGCGTCCGGCCGTCGCAGCGTGCGCCGCAGCAGATCGCTGAGTTGTGCCAGCATCGCATCGGCTCGCGCAATGTCCTCGTACATCACACAGGAAATAGTGTTCAGCGCGTTAAAGAGAAAGTGCGGCTGAAGCTGGAGTTGCAGATTCTGGAGTTGCGCCTGCGCCAGGCGCGCTTCGACCTCCGCGGCGGCAATCTGCCGGTTGCGCAGCTCGCGGTAATAATCGAAGAGGTTGAGCGCGCCAACGAAGATGGCGTAGATCACCACGAAGTTGGAGAATTCCATCGGGTATCGCCAGCGCATCGCGCCGTAGTCGTAGCTTCCCATCCCGACGAGCGGGAAGACGATGGCGCGCGAAACGCCCATCAGCGTCGTGTGCGCAATCGAAAGAACGATCGCGACACCAAGATGGATCGGAGCAATTCGCCACCACGGATCCTCTCCGAAGCGGAACCTTCGGCTCGTCCAGACAATCGCGGGAATCAACACGGTTGCGGCGAACAACCCGGTCCCTTCTTCCAGCGCGCGATGGGCGAACGTTCCGCTGCGGTCGCGCGCGAGATCGTCGAGATAGAGGTACCAGAATTTCAGCAGGCTCGCTGCCGACAGGACCGCCGCGGAAATCAGCGAGACGCTGAGAAAACCCGGCTGACGTTGCGCGGAGGTATGCACGCCATTAGGGTAACGCAGACGATGGGTGTGTCGGTAGAATTGGAACAGCAAGTGATTGAAGTGGTGAGCGCGGAAGGAATCGAACCTTCAACCTACTGATTAAGAGTAGGCGAGTCTGATAGGGTCTTCCCAGTCTTACCACCTTTAAGAGTCAATAACTTACCGACAATCAAGCCCGCACGGGAGCAATTTGGTCTGGTATTGAAAGGAAGCGAGTTAGCGCACATGGGCTCAAACCGCACGGCACACTTATGGCACACCTGGGGGCTGGCGTTAGGCGATTGCGAATCGCCGCCAATTGCCACATTGTTTTACCGTGGAGTTGTTGTTAGCTTTACTGCTTGTCACCGCGCAACGCTTGTATCCTGACCTGAGCTAAGTAATAAGTCGACTCGGGAATTTCGACTGACGTTTTCGGTTTGGTTACCCGCGCATAGTTAGCAAGCGCTGCATCACGCTCGCCGTATTGTTCTGCGATGCGACCGAAAGCGTACCAGTAATTTTCATCCGGCTCATCCAAGTTTAGCACATCCATAGCCTGGATCAGCACTTCTCGTGCCTCTTTCGTCTTTCCAACCTCAGCGTAAACGCACCCCAAAGTGTGCAGAATGTTGGCACTGTTATTGCCCAACTGAGCGCCTTTCAGGGCGTCTTCGATATCGGAGGGTTCGACTTTTCCCGTAAAGAGCGAGTGCCAGGCGACGTTGTTCAGATCCTGAGCCTCGGCTTTTCCTTTGTCGAGAATGTCGTGCGCAAGAGCATGCGCCCTGCCATAGTCTCCACGGGCCGTTGCGTCATAAACCAGAACGCGCATCGCAGCGGGATCGTCAGGGATACGCTTCAACCGCGCGGCAGCCAGTGTGTCGGCTTCTTCGGATCGCCCGAGCGCCCGCAAGTCGAATGATTGGTTATAGAACATCCGTTCTGACTCGGGGTATTCCCTGGCCAGTTCTGCGGCGACGGTGAGGGCCTTGTCATACTCATCCAGACGGTCGTAGCCACTGAGCAAGGCGAGCGAGATGTTCAGCTTTTCCGCGTCGGTGCGAGCGGAGTCCCTGGCCGCCTCCAGGACGGTCAAACCCTGCGGCGCCGTCTGTTTATACCCGGCCACAATCGAAGCGGCTGCCAGCTTCATCGCGGTCGCATCTGCGTCTCTTCCCTTCGTCCACAACCGTGGAAAGGCAGCGCTCGATAGGGGGTCGTCACCACCTGCAAGATGCCAATCTTCCCGTAACCAATCAAGGAGGATGCGAGCCCCGGCCAGATCGTTGGCGGCTATCCGATCCAAAGCCTCTAGGCCGACACCTTCCTCATCACGGGAAGTGCCGAGCAGCTTGTAGTGGCCGTCCTCTTTGACGACGTAACGCGCGCTCTTACCGTACGAAGGCCAAAGAATAACTTTGTATCCGGTCGAGTCGTTACCTTGAATTATTGGTTGAGCGCGACTGAGAGAGAGATCGAGGCCAACGTCCGCGAAGTCGCCGTTGCGGGCCTTCTGGCTCAGCGTGCCTTTTGCCTCCTTGACTAACCGATCCAACACATCTGAAGTCACCAGCACCCTGACGCCGTTGCGGCTGCTGACGGAGCGCAATTGATCCAGCGTTAAGGCCGGGATCGTCCGTTAGGACTATGAACCGCAGAGCGGCTCCGGAGGGATCGTCAGAGAATTTGAGTTGTTCGCGAGGAACGGTCTTGCGATACAAGGCGGCATAGGCGGCAGTGTCGGAGGCGGTGTTCCCAGATGCGCCGGCTTCCTCAAGGTCCGCACCTTGGGGGTATTTGCGCAAGTTGACGAGCATTTGGCCGGCAGCTGCGGCAATTTGTTTGAATTGTTCTTCCTGTCCGGTGCGTTTTCTCGCTTCTGCGAGGGCGGCTGGAGACCCATTGAGGGCTGCCTCGCAGGCCACGATCAGTGCGATGGGCTGCGGATTGAGAACCTCGGCAGCTTTCCTGGCCTCGACGAATTGACCGTCGTAGAAGAGCGCGACCGGGATGTTGTTTTGCATGCCGAATTCGGCGATCTTTTCGGGTGTGAGTTTGCGGTACTCGACTAATGCATCCTTGAGGCGGGCGTCCGGGCCGTAGCGGAGTCCCCAGTGGTTGTACTCGAGAAGAACGGCAAGGTTCGCGACCGTCGTTTTGTCGTCAGGATCGAGTTTTTCGGCCGCCCGAAACGCGGCTTCCGCTCCGGCGTAGTCACTGCCGGGTCGGAGCCTCCGTCCGACCATGTCGTATTCAAGAATGTCGGCAAGCGTTTTTTCCGCCAACGCCGAAGTCGGCTCCAGTTTGACCGCGGTCAGGGCCTCGGCGCGAGCCGCTTCGCCCAACCCTGCGGTTAGAAGCACCGCCGCAATCTGCAAATGGTGAACTGCCTCTTTGGGGTGAAGCGCGATCAACTCGCGATAGGACTGTAGCGCCTCGCGCACCTTGCCCTGGCTGACCAGCGTCTGGCCGACGGGCTCAAAATAAATGAGAATGGGCTCCCCGGCAATGAGTTGGACAACTTTGTTGCGTAGCTCGGTGGCTTCGGAGGCTGTCAGCCGCCGTTTCACGGTGTCGAATCGCAAGGTGGCGTGAACCACGCCATCCTTGTCACCTGCAAACTCCTCGGTAAGAGTGCAAGGGCCAAGGGAGAGCTGCGCATTCGAAGGCAAGGGCTTAGGTCTGAAACCTGCCGGAGGTGCGATGGAATAGTGCCACTCGGTCACAAACGCTTCTGGCAGTTGATAGTCGGCGGTGCGTTTCTTCTTGGGCTTTTGACCGCTGTCTTTGTCAGCTTTATCCTCCTCTTTTTCGCGTTGCCGAAGGTCTGCAGGAAGACGGCTAAACAAGCCTTCAAAACGGATGGCAGCTGCGGCTACGTTGAGTTCAGTAACTCCACGCTTAGCGCGATCGCTCTCAAGAACCAATTCGAACTGCTTCGAGAAGTCGGTTGGATCGGAACGATCTATTCGGTCGAGTTTCTCCGCTAGGTACTGAGACTTAACGTAGTTGGTCAGCTCGTCCTTGGCAGCTTTGTTTTGTTTGTCAGCGTAATCTCGCCGGTACGAAGATTCGCTGCTTCCGTGAGGCTGCGAAGTTTCGATAATTCGAGCCGGACCGTTTTCTGCAAGATAGACTTCTCTTTTCTCAATCAGCACGTTGTCCGCGGAGGAACTAACTGGAGTGTGCAGCAAGTCAGTGCTGCCGGGCCGCGCAATAAGTGCGAGACGCCCCTGATCGACGTTGGGAATTTCACCCAGCCTCGCATATTCGTCGGTGGCGTCGATCCACAGATCAGGCGGGCCGGGAACATAAACGATGGCGTGATCGAATATGCCCATGCCGGGAAGATCGGGAGCAACGTCTTCCCGGCTCCCAGCGTTGAGAAGAGCAATGTACGCGGGGATATTCGCGACCCGCAACATCGCCGCCAGCAAGGAGGCTTTGTCTTTGCAATCGCCGTACTTCCGGCCAAGGGTTTCATTGGGGGAATGCGGAACCATGGCAGATTCGCCAAACTCGACTCCGGTATAGCGGACTTCCCGGTCCAGGTATGCGAGAATCGCGGCTGCTTTCTCGTCACGAGAAACTTTCCCCGCGATTAGCTTGCCGACGAGAGATTTCAAGTCGGCACCCGTTATCTGTTTGTCAACGATCTTTCCATATTCCTCGGCCACCTGGCGCCACGAGTCTCCGCTCGAAAAAGTAATTCTGGGGTAGGCAGGTAAATCGCTGGGTAGTTTGGTCTCAGCGTCGTCGGGCGTCTCCATCAGTCCGTAGTCAAAGGTGAGGCGTACTCGGCCCTCGTTTTCGTTGCGCTGCGGCTTTAGATCCGGAAGTAATTGGATATTGTAACGAAGCGGAAGGGCCGCAGGGGCGTCCAGTATTAAGCGAGTATGTTGTACCGGTACGGACGAGCCGAAGTAGAAGCGCTCCACGCTACCGGCACCAAAAAAGGGTGCGCTCTCGGTTGAGACCAGTTCTTCTTCGACGAGCGAGCCGGGGACGATTGCAGGCAGCGGAGCCCTTAGGACGCGGCGATCGCTGAAGACATGATCCGCATTTTCTCTTGCGGGGGCATCCGTGATGGTTTTTTCATCGAGAACATGAACTGCGCTGTCTGGAGTTATCACCCGCGCGCGCAGAATGGGGTGTTCCTCGTGCCAAGGCTCCCAACTGGAAGAGATATCGCCCCAGCCCTCGGCACCCTTTTGCGTGAGGATCTTGTAAAGAAAATACCGCGAACGGACAGCCCGTCCCTCAGTATCGAATACAACCGTCTCTTCGTCATCGAGAAAAAGGACGTCGGCACCCGCCGCAGGGGGCACTTGCGATACGCGCTGATACAAAGCTGCCGCGTCGGGCGAAAAGTGATTTTCTTCCGGCTCGTTGCCACCGGCTGCGAAGGCTGAAACGAGCGCCGTACAAAGTAGAAGTGCCTCAAGCGCGAAACTTAGTGCGGACCGCCTATATGGACAAGACAAAATGGCACGCCTCAGACGATTCGAAATATAGATAAGAAGGTAACCCGGAACGCATTGAGCCGCAAGGATTAGAGTCACGGAAGAATGCCTGTTGAGACACTGACCACGTCTTCATGGGATGTCACTCATGCGCTCACCCGTGCCGGACATGGCTCACGACCCGCTATCAGGAGCGGCACGGGAACAACGGCATTGCCGCCCGTGTCTATTCCTTTATATAGGAGGCCTGATGGTCATCCGCTGGGGGGTGTTCTCCGCCAAAAGCAGAACGGCTCTGAAAACAGGGTGGCTCATTACGGCCGGAGTAGTCGCAATGTACTTGGGAGTCCTTCAACCGCGTGACCAGGCGCGAGGCATTGCCTCGGAGAAGGCGGCCGGCCTTGCCGCCGTCAGCGGAGGTGTGGGTTGGGAGCCAATCTCGCTCTGGCGACAAACTTCAATTCTTCCGCACTTCAGATCCGAAGCCTACCTTCAAAAAGGCATTGTTGGAGGCGTGTCCGTAGACGGGGCCGTCGTCGCACCCGCCTCTGTCGTGACATTTTCAGGAGGACGTGCCAGCGGAGAGGAAGGCATGTCGGAGGACCGTAAGCTAGTCCGGACGGAGTCGCTTGGCCTCATCGTCAAAACTCCGGCCGAAACTGCCGAGAAAATCATCCAGATCGCGCAACCTGCAGGAGGATTCCTCGTAACCTCTAACGTTAACGGCGGCGCGGACGCGACCAGCGCCTTGCTCAGTATTCGCGTGCCGGCAGAAAAGTTCGAAGAAGTTCGCGCCCAGATCCGAAAACTCAGCTTGCGCGTGGAAAGCGAAAGCATCGATGCTCAAGACGTCACCAAACAATATGTCGACCAGGAAGCACGCCTGCGCAACCTACGGGCTCAGGAACAACAATATCTCGGAATCCTGCGCAAGGCTGCGACCGTGAAGGACACGCTCGAAGTCAGCGACAAGCTGAACGAAGTCCGCGAAGCGATCGAGGAAAAGCAGGCGGAATTCCAGGCGCTGTCGAAGCAGGTTGAAACCGTAGCGATAAACATTACGCTGCGGGCTGAAGCCGATGCCCAAGTCCTCGGCCTCAATTGGCGTCCGTTGCATCAGCTGAAGATCGCCGCCCGCGAGGGTCTCGACGGGTTCGGTGAATACGCTGCCTCGATGACGACGTTTGTGTTCTATCTGCCCACGATCCTGCTGTGGCTGTTGACGATCCTCGCCGGGGCCGCCGTGGGTTGGCGGATTCTGAAATGGGCAGCCCGAAGATTATTCATTTCGCCGAAAACAAGCTTGGTTGAGAAAGCAGCGAGCTAGGGTGCGTGCAATCGTGCGCGACGCGGTGAGCGACATGGCGATTTATCGCGCAGAAAGATTAAGTCGGGCTACGAAGTTTTCTGCACTGGCACGGCACGAAGAGTGTGCCAGTCCTGCTTGTACGTAACGTCCACTTCGCAAACCGCCGGGGCCGCATTGTCGGCCGTTACGGTAACCTGAAAACGATATGTACCAGAGTATTGTTCCATTTCCGGACGGATTGCGAACTTCTTTTACTGTGGCGAGTACGAAACACCTGTGATCGAGGAGATTGATGATCTGTTTTCTGCGAAGGACGAAGATGTCGAGTTTGCGCTCAAGGGCAAGAGTCTCACGCTAAGAACACCGAAGGGCCGGAAGCTCAAGGCTCACTTAGTGGAACAAAAACAGTGTTAACCGCACGGGCGCGTTCAGGTCATTGGCACCTGCTTGCTGCCCTGATCTCGCTCTTGGCTGCAGTGCTGCAGTCCCGGTCCGCGCACAAGACCCGTTTGAGATTCACGTCTACGAATATGAACCGCTTGCACCCGGAAAATTCACTCTCGAAACGCACCTCAACTGCGTAGGAATAGGCACCAAGGCTCCCGAAGGTACAGTTGCGCCAATGTCCCGACGAATTAACGCTCGTAACCGTGCCGCTGAACTGCGTGCCCGCAGGAAGCAGCGTCCCCCCGTTGACTTCAAGCGCGTGCACCAGTTTGAAAGAAACGGACTGCCCGGCCTTGAGCGATTCGGATGAGATGTTTTCGAGGAGATCGATCTCGATGCCGGACCCGGTGGGAACTACCTCACCCGGCGGCAGCGCTTGCGCGAACCCGCAATACGTCAGCGAGAGAATCAGGACGACCGACAGGAATGGACGCATACCTCTCCCCTTCCAAGGTTTCAGCGTCCACGATACTTGAACAATTCGAATTTTCAGGCATAATTTCGCAGGTTATCAATTGCGTAAAATCCTGCAACTGGGCGCTTGAGGTTTCATGGGCCGAAAACAGTCTCCCATCCTGAACGACAACAAATTGAAGTTGGGCTTCTTCTCTCCAAACTGCTCGGGCGGCATGTCGGTCACGAAAGTTCCCGAGCGCTGGGTCAATTCCTGGGACAACAACATCCGTCTGGCGCAGCTTGCCGACGAAGCCGGCATCGAATTTCTGCTGCCGATTGCGCGTTGGATCGGTTACGGCGGTGAAACCGACTTCCACGGCAGCGTGCTGGAGACCCTTACGTGGGCGACCGGACTGCTTGCGCACACGAAACGGATCAACGTCTTCGCCACCGTCCACACGGCGTTCATCCATCCCGTGGTCTCCGCCAAGCAACTCGCCACCGCCGACCAACTCGGCCACGGGCGCCTCGGTCTCAACATCGTTGCCGGATGGAACAAGCCCGAGTACGATGCATTCGGCATTGATCTGCCGGAGAAGCACGCCGACCGCTACGCCCTCGCGCAAGAGTGGTTCGACGTGGTCAAAGCGATCTGGAGCCATAATGGGCCGTCCGATTGGAACGGGAAGTTCTTCCACCTGAAGGGCGTGTACGGATTCCCGCGTCCGTATGACGGAATTCCGCCCATCATGAACGCGGCTGGATCGGGCGAGGGCCGAGAATTTGCCGCGCGCAACGCCGACTTTCTGTTCGCCATCTCCGTCGATCTCGAGAAATCCAAAACTGAAGTGGATGCCATCAAGGCAAGCGCTGCCAAGTTGGGGCGGAATACCGGCGTCTTCACCTTGTGTCACGTGGTTTGCCGCCCAACAAAAAAAGGGGCCGAAGAGTATTACCGGTATTATGCTCATGACAATGCCGACTGGGGCGCGGTCGACAACCTGATGCGCCTTCAGGGCATGCACGCGCAATCCTTCCCGGCGGAGGCGCTGCAAATGCTGCGCGATCGCTTCGCCGCCGGACACGGCACTTATCCGCTGGTCGGCGATCCCGACACCATTGTTAAGGAGATGGAAAAGATTCCCGCATCCGGCTTTGCCGGGACGACCCTGAGTTTTGTGGACTACGTAAAAGAGTTTCCTTATTTTCGCGATGAGGTCATTCCACGTTTAGAGAAAAAAGGCCTGCGCGAGAAATTCAACGGGTAAGCGGTTAGGGACTGAGGTTCGAAACAAGAATATGACGCAAGCATCCGACTCCAACTCCGAGAAGACGCTCGCCCAGGCCATCGAGGATCGTCGAGCCACGCCGAGTTTTCTGCCCGATCCGGTGCCGGAGAATGACCTCAAGAAAATTCTTGAGGCGGGCCTCTCCGCTCCCAGTGCCTACAATCTTCAGCCCTGGCGATTCGTCGTGGTGCGCGACGTTGAACAGCGCGCGCGATTGCGTCAGGCAGCCATGAAGCAGCCCAAGGTGGAAGAGGCTCCGGTGGTCATTGTGGCCTGCGCCGATCTGGAAGGCTGGCGCAATGGCGATCTCGACGAAATCATCCGTCTTGCCCAGCAACACGGCTACGGCGATGAGGCCCGCTACGCCAGCATGCGCAAGAACATCGCCAGTTTCTTCGGCTCCATTCCCGGCACCGCCGGCGGATTAGCGCCTGATTTCGCGGTGTGGGCCAACCGGCAGACCATGATCGCCTTCACAACCATGATGTGGATGGCTGAAGTGCTCGGCTACGATACCGCGCCCATGGAAGGCTTTTACGAAGACCAGGTCAAAGCGACGCTTGGCATTCCCGCTCACGTTCGGGTTGTCGCACTGCTTGCCATTGGCCATCGCAAAGGAGAAGACAAGCGCTTCGCCGGACGCTTCGCCATGCAGCGCACGGTATTTGCCGAGAAGTGGGGGAATCCGATTCCGTAGCGCCGGCGGCTCGACGGCCCTGCTAAGCTCGTTCTTGCGTGACCCAAGTCTGCGTGAATCGGAAATACGACGTCATCATTCTCGGAGGCGGCGCGGCCGGCCTGATGTGTGCCATTGAAGCCGGCAAGCGGGGCCCGCGTGTCCTGCTGCTCGAACGCGCGGATCGAATCGGCAAGAAAATCCTGATTTCCGGCGGCGGCCGCTGCAATTTCACCAACCTGCACAGGGGTCCAGAGAATTTTCTTTCCGCGAATCCACACTTCGCCAAGTCAGCGCTCGCCCGCTATACTCCGGCCGACTTCGTGCGCCTTGTCGAAAAACATCGCATCCCCTACCACGAGAAAAAGCTCGGCCAGTTGTTCTGCGATCGAGCGGCGAACGACGTCACGGCGATGCTGGAGCAGGAATGCCGCGACGCCGGAGTAGAAATCCGGTGCAACACGAAAGTGCATGTGGTGCGCAAGAACGAGGTACGGAAGCTTGAAGAGTTCACCGTGCAAGCCGAGGACGCCAGTTTCAACGCGCCCCGCCTCGTGGTCGCCACCGGAGGTTTGTCCATCGCGAAAATCGGCGCCACCTCATTTGGTTACGATTTGGCCCGGCAATTCGGCCTGAAGATCGAGCCCCCACGCGCCGCCCTGGTTCCTCTCGTCTTTAACGAATGGGACCGCAAGCGCTGGTGCGATCTGACCGGAGTCTCAACCGAGGTGGTTGCTTCCACTCGCGGCACGAAACAGACGTTACAGACGTTTAGGGAAAACATGCTCTTCACTCATCACGGCATCAGCGGGCCCGCGATTCTCCAGATCTCTTCTTACTGGGACGGCAAGGAACCGATTCATCTCGACCTTGCGCCCGGCCGCGATCTCACCGCCGATTTGCGAACGCGTGGCCATCGCGATCTGTCGAGTTGGAAATTGCTGCTGAGAGAAGTCCTGCCTCGGCGCTTTGCGGATCGCTGGCTCGAAACTTATCCTTTAGCCGGCAACTCCGATCGCGTTTTCGCTGACGCTGAACATCAACTGCATGCGTGGGAAGTTCAGCCCGAAGGAACCGAGGGTTACGGAAAAGCGGAAGTCACCGCGGGCGGAGTCGATACCGGCGAACTTTCCGCCAAGACCATGGAATCAAGGAAAGTGCCCGGCCTTTTTTTCATCGGAGAAGTGGTCGATGTCACCGGCCAGCTCGGAGGATTCAACTTCCAGTGGGCATGGGCGTCCGGATTTTGCGCGGGACAGGCGATGTGAGGATTTCCCGCGGAAAAATGCGGGCACTCGATGCGGTCGTACTAAACTTCCGCGCCTTCCTGCATGAACGGCATGCGGGCGAGAATTCCCGCGGCCTGCTCCAGTTGCTTCAGGTCTTCGCCGGTGAAGTCTGCGCCCGCGAGTGAAGCATCCAGCCCTTTGCGCGAAACTTGCACCACTCCCATCACGGGTCCTCCGGACTGCACCACGGGAACGGACATGATTTTCTGAATCGGCATTTGCTCCTGGCTTCGATCTTCTTCTTCGGCTCCGAGCTTGACCGCTTCAAACAGGCTGACATGTCTTACGCGCATGAAGGTATTCGACAGAAGCGGAGTGCGAGTGGCTGCAGTCCGCGCTGCAACCGCCGATCCGGTCAGCGGCAGCACGCCTGCGGATCGCAGCTCAGGCGGAAAGATAAATCGCAGACTACCCTTTTCCAATCTGAGCAGTGCCACTTCGCTGCGGCGCACGCGCAGGATCTGGGCCAGCTTCAGGCAGGCTCGATCCGAACTCGGAGATTCCGAAAGCATGCGCTCCAATTCGCTGACGCTGGCCTTGGCGGCCTTGGCGGCCTTGGTTGCGGAACCTTGATTGCCATTCGATGACATAGTTGTGGCCTTAGCCCTACTCATCCATCCTGCGTGCATCAGCAACTTTTCGACAAGTTACGAGAGTACTTTTGCCTTTTTCCGGCAACGCGCGCTTGTCCGTGTCCAAAAGAGTACCTTTTCTTGCACGGGGGAAAGAATTTCGATGTCTTGCGGCACTCTTCCACAGGCATTCGCGTTATATTGGATAGATGATTCATCGCAAATAGTCGGATAGCGGCTCGCGGGGTACGCGTATGTCGCTTATTCATTCCGTAAAACCATTTCTGGAGTTGGGTATCTGTAAGGAGTACTGCATGGCTCGCAAGACAACCGGAAACACGACCACCAATCGCAGCAAGAAAACCGAAGCCTCCATTGTGCCTGCCGCCGTGCAGGTTGTGCCTGCCGCCGTGCAGGTTGCGCCCGAAGTTCGCAAGAATGCGAAGCCGGCCAACCTGGTTCCGGTCAATCTCGAAGAAGAGATTCGCTGCCGCGCCTACGAACTGTACCTGCAGCGCAGAGGGACGGCGGGCGACCCGAACCAAGATTGGCTGATTGCGGAGCGTGAGATCCGTTCGCGCTACGGCAGTCAGGCACGCCACGCGACGGCGTAGCTTCCGGCGGGAATCCGCCTTGCGGAGGCTCGCACTGCCTACTGGCTCTGCGCCGGACGCGACACGGCCGGCGGTCGAGCCGGCATGCGAGCCTTGGTACGAATGCTTGCCAGCCACAGTCGCAGCCGATCGATGTAGATATAGACCGCGGGAGCGGTGAACAGCGTCAGCATCTGGCTCACAATGAGCCCGCCCACGATGGTGATGCCGAGCGGGCGTCGCAGCTCCGATCCCGTGCCGGTGCCCAAAGCCAAAGGCAATCCGCCGAGCAGCGCCGCCATGGTCGTCATCATGATCGGGCGAAAACGCAATAGGCATGCCTCGCGAATCGCGTCGGTCGGAGACTTTCCGTGTTCGCGCTCGGTGCGACAAGCCATCAAACACCGAGCTGCGCACGAAGTTGCACTCTCCCACTGTGGAGTTACTGCTGTACGGCCTGAACCAGCGCCGGCCTAACCTGCTCGCGCTGAATTTCGGAGGCGTCCCACCCGCCGCCCAGAGCCTTCACCAGGTAAACGGAAGTGACCATTTGCTGGCCGAGCAGTTGCGTTTGCAGGCGCTCATTGGCCAGCAGCGTGGATTGCGCGGTAATCACATCGAGGTACGTGGTGACGCCGCCGACATAACGGTTGTTGGCGATATCGAGCGCGCGGCGCGAGTCGGCGACCGCCGCCCGCTGAGTTTTCGCAGCCTGGTCAAGCAGCGCCAGGCCGGAAAGCCCATCCTCCACCTGCTGAAATGCGACCAGCACAGATTCGCGATAGTTGGCGACCGATTCGTCATACGCAGCGCGGCTGGCCGCCAGGTTGGCGCGATTCCGGCCACCATTGAAAATCGGCTGCAGCAGATCGCCACCCAGCGACCACATGGCGCTGGGAGCATTTACCAGTGTGGCGATGTCGCGGCTTTGCCATCCGCCACTCCCGTCCAGCGTGATATGCGGATAAAACGCAGCCATCGCTAAACCGACTTGCGCATTTTCAAACGCCATCTGGCGCTCGCTGGTAGCCACGTCAGGCCGACGCTCCAGAATCTCCGATGGAACTCCGGTGGGAATCGCTGGAGGGGCGGCGTTGAATGGCGCTTCAGCCAGGCTGAAAGCCGAGGCGGGCTTCCCCAACAACACGGCGATAGCATGTTCGTATTGCGCCCGCTGCTGCAGCACGAGCTGAAGCTGCGTCGCAGTCGAATCCAGCAACGCGGCCTGCTGCGCCACTTCCAGTCCATTTGCGACGCCGCCTTCGTGACGATGGTTGACCAGGTCCAATCCCTTTTGCTGGATTTCGACCGACTGCCGTACGACTCCAGCTTCACGGTCAAGTTCGCGCAAGTTGAAATAGTCGGCGGCGAGTTCGGCGGTCAACACCAGACGCACATTTTCCAGGTCGGCCGCGCTCCCCTGCAGCGAAGCGTTGGCCGCTTCCAGATTGCGGCGCACGCGTCCAAACAAATCAAGCTCGTAGCTAACGGAAAACGGGACGGTAAAATTACTCTGGGTGAAGGGCGGCAATTCACCGCCCGAAAACGGACGGTTGCTGGAGAGTTCCTGGCGCTGCCCGCTAGGATCGACGGTGACCGCGGGAAAGTATGCCGAGGATGCGATCCGCGCCTGCGACCGCGCCTGCGAGAGGCGGTCCTGCGCCGCCGCCAGCGACTGATTTGCCTGAAGCAGCGCTTGCTCCAACCGGTCGAGTTCCGCGTCATGAAATATCTGCCACCACGCGCCCTTGGCAATTGCATCTTTCGGAGCAGCCGTCTGCCACGGCCCTTCGCCTTTCCACGCGTCCGGAACCTGCGCGATGGGGCGCTTGTATCCCGGCCCCACGGTGCAGCCCAGAGTACAGACCAAGCTACAGCCCGCGAGCAACGAGACGGCCAGCAAGACGCTTTTCAAGTGACTCTTGATGACTGGCGGCAATCGCTTCACGAATGAGTATCTCCTGCGCTCGGCTTGGCGACGTGTACTTGCTGCCCTTCATCGAGTGAGTCGGACGGGTTGATGATGATCTGATCGCCGACGTCGATCCCGCCCAGAATCTCGAGCGTAGCTCCGAAGTCGCGCCCAATGCTGATCGGGCGCAAATGCACCTTGCCGTCCTTGTCGACGACCGCGACCCGCGGTCCCTCGGCGCGGAAAAGCATGGCGTTCACCGGGATCGTAATCCTCGGAACGGAAGTCCCGGTCGCAAAATGCACTTGGCCGAAAGAACCAGGCAGCAGTTTGCTGTCTTTGTTGGGAACATCCACTTCCGTGTTCAGGGTGCGCGTCGCGGGATCGATGGAATCGGCGGTGCGAGCCACTGTCCCCATAAATTTCTGGCCTGGAAATTCCTGCAGCGTGACGTTCGCCTTCATCCCGACTTTCATGTTCGGTGCGTACGCCTGCGGAACACTGACGTAAACACGAAGCGGGTCGACGCGCGCGATATCGAACAGCTCTTTGCCAGTCACCCCCGCCCCGGAATTGATGAGCGCGCCCGGATCGACATTGCGCCGGGTAAGCACGCCGGAAAAAGGAGCGTATACGTTCTTGAAAGACTCGAGCTGTTCGAGGCGGCGAACATTCGCGTCCGCTGCTGCAAGGTTGGCGAGCGCCTGCTGATAGCCGCTCGCTTGCTGGTCGGCTTCCTGCTGCGAAACCGAGTCGGACTTGAGCAGATTCGCCCAACGGTCGGCGGAGATCTTCGCCAACCCCAGCGCCGCCTTGACCTGCTCGCGGCTGGCTCGGGCTTGCGAGAGCTCCTGGTCGACTTCCGGAGTGTCAATCGCCGCCAGCAGTTCCCCCTTCTGAATCTTGCTTCCAATGTCCTTGTACCAGCGCAAGAGGTAGCCGTTGGTTCGGGCAAAAATGGGGGACTCTTCAAAAGCCTGCAAATTTCCGGGCAGCACAAGTTCGTCGTTTCCGGGCTCGGATTGGGGTTGCACCACTGCGACGGTCGGAACCGAGACGGCTTCGGTTTCCTTCGCCAGCGCGTTAGATTCGGTGTTCCGGTTCAGAAACGTAACTGCGCCGGCGGTGATCAGAACGAGCAGCACGGCGCCAATCAGAATCTTTCCCCGGCCCGCCGGAGCCGGACCCCGATCGGAAGGCCGATACTCATCTGGGCGCACGGACTCCGTCTCGTTCTGCTCGGTCGTTACGGGCGGCGGTTGTACTGGCATAATTGCGGTCTCCAAAAAATTCTCTGCTTCTGTTCTTCTTTACTTTTACTGCGGTCTACTTCTGTTCCGACTGCAGCTGTGCCTCGCGGCGGCCGTGAATAATCGTAAACACACTGGGCACGAAGAATAATGTGGCTACGGTTGCGAAGAGCAGGCCGCCAATCACGGCGCGGCCCAGCGGTGCGTTCTGCTCGCCGCCCTCTCCGAAGCCCAACGCCATCGGCAACATGCCGATAATCATGGCGAGGGCCGTCATGATGACCGGCCGTATGCGCGTGTGGCCCGCTTCGAGCGCCGCTTGCCGCGCGGGCGCTCCCGCATTCATGCGGTCGCGAGAAAACGAGACCAGCAGAATCGAATTCGCGGTCGCCACCCCCATACACATGACCGCGCCCGTCAGCGACGGAACACTGAGCGTGGTGCGGGTGATCAGCAGGAACCAGCAGATTCCCGCCAACGCTCCCGGCAACGCTGTAATGATGATAAAGGGATCGAGCCAAGACTGAAAGTTGACCACGATCAGCAAATAGACGAGCACGATCGCGCCCAGAAGGCCAACGCCCAGGCCGAAGAACGAGGATTCCATGGTCTCAATCTGCCCGCGAACCACGATTTGCGTTCCGCGCGGCAGATGCTCCTGGAATGGCTTGAGCGCCTTCATAATGTCCGTTGCAACCCCGCCCAGATCGCGCCCCTGGGTGCTGGCATACACATCGATGACCGGCTGCACGTTGTAATGGTTGACCACTGCGGGACGCGCCACCGGCGTGAGTTGAACCAGATTGCCGAGCACCTGCGGAGCCTGCGCACTCGCGCTGTTCACCGGCGTGTTCATCAAGTCCTGCACCGATGTCATGCGATACTGCGGCGTCTGGATGGCGATGTTATAACTCACACCGTTCTTTGGATTCAGCCAGAAATTGGGGGCCGTCTGGAAGCTTCCACTCAAGCTGATCAGCACGCTCTGGGCGACTTCTTGGGCATTCAGTCCGACCTGATTGATGCGCGTGCGGTCCATGTCGAGGTAGAGAGTGGGCAGGCTCATCATCTGTTGCACATGTACGTCGGCGGTGCCGGGAATCTGGCGCAGCCGATTGGCGATTCCCTGCGCGATGTCGTAGTTTCCGCGCATATCGGCGCCCATCACCTGGATGTCGACCGGTGCGGGCAATCCAAAATTAAGAATTTGCGACACGATATCGGCGGGCTGAAAGAAGAACTCCACGCCCGGAAAACGCGATGGGAGTTCGCGGCGCAACCGGCGCACATACTGCGCCGTCGGATGATGGTGTTCCGGATTCAGCGAAATCAGAATCTCCGCATCACCCGTCCCAATCGTGCCTGAACTGCTGTAGGAAAGATTGATGCCGGAGTACGGAACGCCGACATTATCCAGCATGGTCTGCAACTCTTCCTTCGGAATCTCGCTGCGCAGCACGCGCTCCACTTCATCGCACAGACGCGCGGTCTCTTCCACGCGCAGGCCGGGCCGGGCGCGGAGGTGCAAACGAATCAGGCCCGCATCCACCTGCGGAAAGAAGTCCCGCCCCAGAAAGAACACCAGCCCCAGCGACAGAAAACAGAAAGCCGCAAAGCCGAGGGAGAATAATTTCCGGTGCTCGAGCGTGGTTTCCAGCAGTTGCCGATAGCCGTCGCGGAATCTTTCGAACCAACGCTCGAATCCGCGCTGGGATTTTCCCAGGAAGCTTTTCGGCTCGGCGACGCGGTGCTCATGCCCGCGCATGATAAACATCACCATCGTCGGGATCAGGGTCCGCGACAGCAGATACGACGCCAGCATGGCAAAGGACACGGCTTCGGCCAGCGGGACGAAAAGAAACTTCGCGACTCCAGCCAGAAAGAACATCGGCACAAACACAATGCAGATGCTCAGCGTCGATACGAACGCGGGCACGGCGACCTGTTGCGCGCCGTCGAGGATGGCCTTCTTCATCTCCTTGCCCATGGCCAGATTGCGCTCGATGTTTTCGATTTCCACCGTCGCATCGTCCACCAGGATGCCGACCGCGAGCGCCAGTCCTCCCAGCGTCATGATGTTAATGGTCTCGCCGAGCGCGCCCAGCAGAATCACGGAGACGAAAATGGACAAAGGGATCGAGACCGCGATGATCAAGGTCGGACGCCAGTCGCCCAGGAAGATCAGGATCATGACGGCGGTAAGACAGGCGGCGATTAGGCCTTCGCGCAAGACTCCCTGAATCGCCGCGCGCACGAAAAGCGACTGATCAAACAGAGCCTTGATATTAAGGTCGCGCGGCAGCGACTGTGCCGCCCGCGGCACCATCGCCTTTATGGCATTGACGACGGTCAGCGTGGAAGAGCCGCCCAGCTTATAGATCGCCATCAGCACGCCGCGCACGCCGTCCTGCCGCACAATGTTGGTTTGCGGCAGAAATCCGTCACGCACGTGCGCCACATCGCGCAGGTAAAGCGTGGACGAGTTCGAGGTCTTCACCGGCAGATCGTTTAGTTCGGCGATGGTCCGCGGCGTGCCGTTCATCTCCACGTTGTACTCGGTCGGCCCGATCTTGGTCGTACCTGCCGGCAGAATCAAGTTCTGCGCGGATACTGCATTGACGATATCTACCGGCGCCAAACCATAGGCCTGGAGCTTGGCGGAATCGAGGTCCACCTGCACCTGGCGCGGCTTGCCGCCGTAAGGATATGGGGTGGCCGCGCCCTGAACCGTGGTCAACTGCGTGCGCAGAAAATTCTGTGCCAGATCGAACACCTGCTGTTCCGGCAGCGTCTTGCTGCTCAAGCCCAGTTGCACGACGGGCGTCGTGGATGCCGAGTAAGTAACGACCAATGGCGGAGTCGTGCCCGGAGGCAGTCCGCGCAGCACGGTCTGGCACATCGCCGTCACTTGCGTCACAGCCATGGAAATGTTGACGCCAGGCCGGAAGAAGACCTTGATCACCGCGATTCCGTTCAGCGACTGCGATTCCTGATGCTCGATGTCGTTGACGGTGACCGTCAATCCGCGCTCGGAGTTGGTCACGATCCGGTCCGCCATCTCACTCGGCGACATGCCCGTATAGCTCCACACCACGCTGACCACGGGAATGTTGATGTCGGGGAAAATGTCGACCGGAGTGCGCAGGATGGTGATGGGCGTGAGAATAATGATGAGCAGTGCCATCACTACAAACGTATAAGGCCGGCGAAGCGCTAATGCGACGATCCACATAAGACTGGCGAAAACTGGTAATGCTGAAACCGATACAAGTGGTAACCATTACTGCCGAAGCCGCGGCCCCACACTGGCCTGTGGACTTCCAAATAAGATTCGAAACAGTACGTTTCGGATTTAAATTATATTAGACTTTCGCCATGGCGCAAAATCATACCCGGAACGCCGGGTCCCGAAACGGAGGTAACGGAACCAACGGGACGCGTCCTCCTGGACGGCCGCGGAGTGAGGAGTCGCGTCAGTCGATCCTGCGCAGCACTTTGAAGCTGCTCAAGCAGGATGGTGGATTCCCGGAACTGAGCATTGAAGCCATTGCCGCCGACGCCAATGTTGGCAAGACAACTGTCTACCGTTGGTGGCCGACCAAGGCCGCCCTGGTCGCCGACGCCTTCTCCGCCAGTGCCGACGAGGAACTTCGCTTCCCGAATACTGGCTCCGTGCAAAAGGACATGAGCCTGCAGATGAGGCGACTGATTCGCATCCTGCGCTCCAAGCGCGGCAAGGTCGTCGCGGCGCTGATCGCCGGAGGGCAGTCGGATCCGGAGTTGATCGAGGCCTTTCGCGAGAGATTCTTGTGGCCAAGACGCAAACAGGCCTATCAAACTCTGCAGCGCGGCATCGACCGCGGCGAACTACCCGCCGCGAGCGACCTCGACCTCATCCTTGACTCGCTCTACGGGCCGATCTACATGCGCTTTCTGATCCGGCACGATAAGCTCGATGAAAGCTTCGCCGACAAAATCTGCGGGCTGGTGCTGCAGGGTCTGAAACGTCAAGCGCTGCGCTGAAACTAAAGCGAACTGTAGCCGTCCGCGAATGGTGCGACATCCAGAGGGTCGGCCCCCTCCGTAGCCGCTAACCTGAGGCAGAATTCTTTCCGTGGGCTCATGATCCGGGCGCGACCGGCCAAAGGTGGGCAGGGCAGCCCGACCGTCCGCAGCCTTCACTTTCACTAATTAAGAGCGGCTACTGCGGCGATTGATCCTTATCGGTGAAATAGGTCACTCGACCATTGGGTTCCCAGTGACCAGCGTTATCCGCACGGAAAAGAAAATAGTCGCCTGCTGTTGCGACCTGATCCATGTAGGAGAAGATCAGCACGTAAACGACTGCTTCCGTTTTCTTCTGGTTGAAACCCACTCGGGAAAGAAAAATCGTCTCGTCCGGAGATTCCCAATCCTTCTCGGGCCCGTCTCCTGGGGCTATCAGCTTGTGCTTCCACGGAGTTGAGATCGGTTCACGCAAACTGACACTCACGTTATTTTTCCCTTCAAAATCCGACCATGTGGAGTTCTCCATGTCAGCCCACTCCTCGCGCAGCAGCCGCTTGACGCTGTTTGCGGAGTCTGGCTTCATCCACAGAAACGTGCAGTCGTTTGCCAGAGGGCTGGGATAAGCATCTTTGCCACACTTGCTGTTCAGCGTTACGGCAAAAATGGTGACGTGCGGGTCTTCCTTAGGAATATGGGTCATGAGGCCCAAAACTGCCTCGTACACTTTGTGTTCGTCGGGAGAAACTTCGGGTCGGCCCTGCGCCCGGACCGGTGGCGAAATCGCCCCGAGCATAACCATCAAGCAAGCTGTAAAACGGGAGAGTTGGGGCTTCACGGGAGTGTGGCCCTCCTTTGGGGGGAGCAAATGGAATTTTACTATACGGGCATCGGATCCTTGGTCCAAGGTGGATCGGTCGGACCTCCAAGCTTGAGATCTTGCCCCGAACTCGGTTTACCGCATTGCCATTCATAATTATCCACTGGCTCGTTTTGTGGCGGATGATCAGCTACTCCAAAGCAGCCTTCTGAGGACTGCCCGAACTCCGACACGCCGAACATAGGCTTCCAGTAGAGACCAAAAGTTAGCGCCTATTGGCGACACTCCCCTAAGCCGTTCACCTGCTGAAACTTACCGTTCGGTCGCCAAATCACACCGACGCCTGATCGGCCTTGCGCGAAGTCGCCCTTACGGTTAGAATCGAAATACGACCGAAACAGTCGGAGTTTTATCCGACTATATAGGTCGGCATTCAACGGCATGCTGAAACTGACAAAAAAAGCGGACTACGGGCTCATGGCCATGAAACATCTGGCCGAGCACGTTGACCAGGGCGCGTGCAGCGCCAAGGACGTGGCCGAGGCCTATGGGATCCCGCAGGAAGCGCTAGCGAAGATTCTGCAACGGCTGGCAAAGGTCGGCTTGGTGCGGTCGCAGCATGGCATGAACGGCGGTTACACGCTGACGCGAGATCCGAAGATGATTTCCGCGTTCGAAGTGATCAAGGCCATTGACGGGCCGCTGTTCATTACCTCGTGCGTGACGGTTCGCGGCGAATGCGGTCAGAGCGATCGATGCACGATTCGCGAGCCGCTGCGGAAGGTGAATGAGAGCATCGAACAAGTGCTCAAGAACATCAAGATTTCCCAGATGAAGGAAGAGCCGGAGACCATCCAGGTCAAGCAACTGGAGATCAGGAAGCCGGTGGAACTGGTAACGATTTCGTAGGCAAATTGTATTCATCCCAGGAAGAAGTGCGAGGAGAAAACGCGGTCATGAGCACGAATGGCAACAAAGCGACCAGTCACGATGCACAACAACGCGCTGTCCCGAGTGGGATCAAGCTGCCCATTTACATGGATAATCACGCGACCACGCCCATGGATCCGCGGGTTCTCGAAGAAATGCTGCCCTACTTCATGGAGAAGTTCGGCAACGCCGCCAGCCGCAATCACCCGTTTGGATGGGCGGCGGAAGAAGCGGTCGAGTTGTCGCGAGAGCGTATCGCAAGACTGATCGGCGCGACCGCGAAAGAGATCATCTTCACCTCAGGCGCCACCGAAAGCGACAATCTCGCAATCAAGGGCGTGGCGGAGATGTACCGCGAGAAGGGCAAACACATCATCACTGCGGTTACCGAACACAAGGCGGTGCTCGACACCTGCAAGCATCTTGAAAAATTCGGCTTTCGCGTGACCTATCTGCCGGTGCAGAAGGATGGCCTGGTTGACCTCGACGACCTGAAGCGCGCCATCGACGACAAGACGATTCTGGTCACGATTATGGCGGCAAACAACGAGATCGGCGTACTGCAACCGATCGCGGAAATCGGCAAACTATGCCGCGAACGCGGCGTGATCTTCCACACCGACGCCGTGCAGGCGATCGGCAAGGTGCCGGTGGACGTGAACAAGATGAACATCGATGTCGCGTCCATCACCGGACACAAGCTGTACGGGCCGAAAGGCGCGGGCGCGCTTTATGTGCGCCGCAAGAATCCGCGCGTGCAACTGGTGCCACTGATTGATGGCGGCGGGCACGAGCGCGGAATGCGCTCCGGAACGCTCAATGTTCCCGGCATCGCCGGCCTCGGCAAGGCTTGCGCCATCGCGCAGGAAGAGATGCCGCAGGAATCCTGCAAAATGGCTGGCCTGCGAAACCGGCTGAAAGACAGCATCATGAGCCGGCTTGACGAGGTGTACATCAATGGCTCCTGGGAGCATCGCCTGCCCGGCAATCTGAATATCAGCTTTGCCTACGTAGAAGGCGAGTCGCTGCTGATGGGCATCAACGATATCGCGGTTTCGAGCGGATCGGCGTGCACCTCGGCGACACTGGAGCCGTCTTATGTATTGAAGGCGCTCGGCACGGGCGACGATTTGGCGCACAGCTCGATCCGCTTCGGCATCGGACGCTTCAACACCGAAGCCGAGATCGATTACGTGGGCGACCGCGTGGTCGAGACCGTACTGCGTCTGCGCGAACTCTCGCCACTCTACGAGATGGCGAAAGAGGGCGTGGACTTGAAGAGTGTGAAGTGGGCGGCGGAAGCGCATTAAACAAGCTTCTGAAGATGTGGGGTTCGTAAGCAGTGCGGTTCGTATCAGGGCATCGCTTTAGCGATGCCGCAAGTGTCGAGACGAAAGTCCCCTTTAGGGGCTGGGCGTAGAAGAGTTTCCAAGGAGATTGCATGTCATACAGCGATAAAGTGATCGACCACTACAACAATCCACGCAACGTGGGCTCAATGGACAAGAAGGATGCCGATGTGGGCACTGGCCTGGTCGGCGCGCCCGAGTGCGGCGACGTGATGAAGCTGCAGATCAAGGTCAACCCGCAAACCAACATCATCGAAGACGCCAAGTTCAAGACGTTCGGCTGCGGCTCGGCAATCGCCTCTTCGTCGCTCGCGACCGAGTGGGTCAAGGGCAAAACGATTGACCAGGCTCTCGAGATCAAGAACACCGAGATCGTGAAGGAACTGGCCTTGCCGCCGGTGAAAATTCACTGCTCGGTGCTGGCCGAGGATGCCATCCGAGCCGCGATCGGCGACTGGAAGAAGAAACAGGAAACCGCGAAGCCTGCAGAAGTGCAGGCGGCGCAGTAAATCAGTTCCTGTAGAGACGGGGCTTGCCCCGTCTCCGGAGACGCGGCAAGCCGCGTCTCTACGGGAAGTTAGAATCAATCATGGATCAAGCAGTCAAAGACGAAGCCGTCAAAACCGCCGTGCCCACGGCTCCGGCCAAGGGCATCCAGGTGACCGACAACGCGCTCAAGAAAATTCGCTCCGCGATGGTGAAAGAAAACGTTTCGCCGGAGCAGGGTGGGCTTCGTTTGGGCGTGCAGGGCGGCGGATGCTCGGGCCTGAGTTACAACATACGGTTCGATACGCAACCGCGCGAGCGCGACCGTGTGTTTCAGTTCGGAGATGTACGGGTTTTTGTGGACCCGAAGTCCTTCATCTATCTGCACGGGATGACTCTCGATTACCAAGAGACCCTGATGCAGCAGGGATTCGTATTCGTGAACCCGAACTCGACCAAGTCCTGCGGCTGCGGGAGTTCTTTCTCGTAGCGATGGGATGATTTTGTAATTTGGTAATCGGGTAATGTTGCAATTTAAAACCCGCAAGGCCGATTGCCTTCAAATTACCAAATTACCCGATTACAAAATTACAAAATGACCGAATCCAAATCGTCGTTGATCCTGCCCGGAGAAGCAACCTCGAGTTGCTGGTCGTGCGGCACCATGCGGGCCGTGCATTTCTGCAGTTCGTGTGGCAAAGTGCAGCCGCCGGTCCCGGTGGACTATTTCACCTTCTTTGGATTTCCGCGCAAGCTCAACCTGGACACGGCCGAACTGGAAAAAGAGTTCTACGCGCTGAGTCGCCGGCTCCATCCTGACGTATTCGGACAAGCTGACACGCAGGAGCGTTCCTGGAGCCTGGAACAAAGTTCCATGCTCAACGACGCGTACCGCACGCTGAAAGATCCGATCAAGCGCACGGAGTACCTGTTACGCCTCGAAGGCGTCGAACTGGAAGAGCAATCGAAACAGGCGACGGAAAAGGCTCGCGCCACCGGAGAATTGAAGAAGCAGGTCGTGCCTCCCGATCTCTTGGAGGAACTCTTCGAACTCAACATGCATCTGGAAGAACTGCAAATCCAGAAAAAAATGGGCGAAGACGACCCCGCTTTGCTTGAGGAAATCGGCAAGGCCAAGCTTTCGCTGGAAGAAAAATTTGACGCACTGTTCAACGAACTCAAGACCGAGTGGAACAACTGGGACAAAGCCGTGGACAGCGGAACCGAAGAGGACCGCCGGAAGATTCTCGACACGATGCTGGATGTGCTGAACCGCAGGAACTATGTCCGGAACCTGGTACGGGACGTGAATGAAGTAATAGGTAATTTGTGATTTGTAATTTGCAATTTGAAAGCGACGCATCGTCAGCAATCAACAATTACAAATTACAAATCAGAAATTACAAATGTCTTCTGACTACATCGTCGGCATCGATCTCGGCACCACGAACTCGCTCGTGGCCTACATGCAAGGGGATTCCCCTGTCGTCATCCCTGGAGAAGACGGGCTGAACCTTGTGCCTTCGGTGGTGGCACTCGACGAGAAGAACCAGATCATAGTGGGTAACGCCGCGCGCAAGTATCTGATCGAAACGCCGGAGCGGGCGGTTTACTCGGTCAAGCGTCTGATGGGGCGCGGCGTCGAGGACATACAAGACGAGCTGAAGCTGTTCCCGTTCCAGTTGGCGGAAGATCTTCAGGAGGGAGAGGTTCTGCGCATCAAGATTGGTGAGCGAACCTACACACCACCGGAGATTTCGGCGCTGGTGCTGCGCCAACTGAAGCGCAATGCCGAGCGGTTCTTCGGTGCGCCCGTAACCCAGGCGGTCATTACCGTCCCCGCATACTTCAACGACGCGCAGCGGCAGGCGACGAAAGATGCCGGTCGCATCGCCGGGCTGAATGTCTTGCGGCTGGTCAACGAACCGACGGCAGCATCGCTCGCTTACGGGCTGGACAAGAAGAAGCACGGCATCGTGGTGGTTTACGATCTGGGCGGCGGCACGTTCGACATTTCGATTCTCAAGCTGCACGACGGCATTTTCGAAGTGATCGCCACCAACGGCGACACACATCTCGGCGGAGACGACATCGATAACCTGCTGATCGCGATCGCGCTCGACGACATTCGCGGCGAGCTCGGACTCGGATTCGCGAACGAAGTGCGGCGCAGCGGCGAAGCGGTGGCGCGCATCCGCCAGGCCGTGATTGAGGCCAAGATTGTTCTTTCGTCGCAGCCCGCGGCGAAGCTCGATGTCGATTTGCCCGGTGGAAAAAAGTATCAGCGCGAAATTTCGCTCGAAGTTTTCGAGCAGATGATCCAACCGATCATGGACCGCACGGTCGGTCCCTGCAAGCAGGCCCTCAAAGACGCCGGCCTGAAGCCGGAACAAATCGACGAGGTCGTGCTGGTCGGGGGCTCGACGCGCATTCCAAAGGTGCGGCGTTTGGTGCAGGATCTGTTTGAACGCGTGCCGCACACGGATTTGAATCCCGACGAAGTGGTTGCGCTCGGCGCGGCCGTGCAGGCGAATATTCTGGGCGGCGGCTCCGAAATCACGAAAGAGATGCTGTTACTCGACGTCACCCCGCTTTCTCTGGGAATCGAAGTGGCGGGCGGCGTGACCGACAAAATCATCTTGCGCAACTCGACGATACCGGCTTCGGCGACGCAGTACTACACGACTCAGGTGGATGGCCAAACCAACGTCGCGATTCACGTGCTGCAAGGCGAACGCGAACTGGCCCGGGATTGCCGCTCGCTGGCGCGATTCGATCTGAAGGGCGTTCCGCCCATGCCCGCGGGCCTGCCGCGCATTGAAGTGAAGTTTCTGATCGATGCGAACGGCATTTTGCGCGTCTCGGCGCGCGAGCAGCGCAGCGGACAAGAGGCTGAAATTGACGTCCAGCCCAGTTACGGACTCACCGACGAACAGGTCGAAAACATGCTGCTCGAATCGCTCGACTACGCGGAGGAGGATTTCCGGCAGCGGCAGGTCATTGAAGCGCGACGCGAAGCAGACACGATCCTGACGGCGCTTGCGAAAGCGAAGAACAATCATGCCTGGCAGGAGCTCACGAACGACGAACGCCGCAACGTCGAGACGCTGGAGAAAGCGCTGGTTGCGGTAAAGGATGGCGATGACTACCAGGCGATCCGCGGGGGCATCGACACGCTCAACGAGGCCACGATGCGTTTGGCGGAACTAATGATGGATACTGCCGTTTCGACCGCGCTCAAGGGAAAGGCGATGGACGACACCGATCTGGAAGAAGGGCCGCAGGCGGGCCATCCGGTGGCGAAGGCGGAATTTGAATAAACCCAGGTTTCAAAGTTTCAAAGTTTCAAGGTTTCAATGTGAAACCCGCGGCTCGCAAACTTTGAAACTCTGAAACTTTGAAACTTTGAAACCTGGGTTCTTATGGGGTTCTTACATGTCTGAAGAAAAAACGCAGGGAACTGGAACAACCACAGTGGATGCTCCCGATGAAAACTCGGTTCAGGTCACCTTTCTTCCCGAAGGCAAGACGGTGACCTTCGAACACGGCAAGCTGCCTTATAAAGACCATGGCAAGGAAGAGTCGCTGCTCGATGTGGCGCTGAACTTCGGCATTCATCTCGATCATGCTTGCGGAGGAAACTGCGCCTGCACGACCTGCCACATCTGGGTGAAAGAAGGCGCAGACCTGATCTCGGAGATGGAAGATGACGAAGCCGACAAACTCGACATGGCCGCCGACCTTCAGCTAAACTCGCGCCTCGGATGCCAGACCGTGATCAAGAAGCCGGGCAAAGTGGTCGTGGAAATTCCCGCGTGGAACCGGAATTACGTTTCGGAAGAGCACTAGGAGCCAGGTTTCAAAGTTTCAAGGTTGCAAGGTTTCAAGGAAACCGCAAGAGGCCCGCGATCTGAACCGTGACGAATCTTTGAAACTCTGAAACCTTGAAACTTTGAAACCTGCCTTTGGAGCCATTCATGCCAAAAGAACTCACCTGGAGCGATTCTGATGACATCGGGATTCTGCTCTCTGAAATTCATCCGGAACTCGACCCGCTCGCGGTCCGTTTCACCGACCTGCACAAATATGTGATCGCGCTCCCCGACTTCAAAGACGACCCCACGAAGTCGAATGAAGCCAAGCTGGAAGCGATCCAGATGGCATGGCATTCGGAGTTTCTCGACCGAACCCGGGGATAGACTTAGCAGTTCCAACAACGCGAAAAATCAGAGGACGGCCACCGCACTGGGAGCCGCATCTTCCACGCTCGCCTCGCGCAAAAATTTCGCCGCCTCTTCGGGCGGTGTGGGATTGATGTAGAAACCGGTTCCCCATTCAAATCCGGCCGTCTTGGTCAGTTTGGGCATGAATTCCATGTGCCAGTGGTAGTACTCGTTGTTCGGATCCTGCGCCGGCGACGTGTGCACGACCAGGTTGTACGGTGGATTGTCGAGCACGCGGTCCGCTTTCATCAGCAGCAGCTTGAGCGCCCTCGCCAGATTCTCGAACATGTGCGACGACGAGTTCTCGAAGGCAGACTCGTGGGTTTTGGGAAGGATCCAGGTTTCAAAGGGAAACCGCGGAGCATACGGGGCGAGAGTCAGAAAATCTTCGTTCTCCGCCACGACTCGGGTGCCATTTTCGATGTCCTGCCGGATGGCGTCGCAGAAGACGCAGCGCTCTTTGTAGATGTAATACTGCTTGGCTCCCTGCAGTTCCTCCACCACGTAAATGGGCACAATCGGCAACGCGATCAGCTGCGAATGGGCGTGCTCGAGGGAGGCGCCGGCGGCTTCTCCGTGGTTCTTGAAGAGCAGAATGTACTTGAAGCGCCGATCTTTCTTGAGATCGAGAATGCGGTCGCGGAAAGCCCACAGAACGTCTTCGATTCTTTTCGGGGAAAGCGAGGCCAGGGTGGCGTTGTGGTCGGGCGTTTCGATGACGACTTCGTGGGCGCCGATGCCATTCATCTTGTCAAACATGCCCTCGGCCTGCTTATTCAAATTGCCTTCAATGCCGAGTGCCGGGAACTTGTTCGGAACGACGCGGATCGTCCAACCCGGACTGTCTTTCTGAGAAGTATTGCCGTTTGGGCGATACGCCAGGATCTCCGGTGGGGTCTTGCTTTCATTGCCATAACAGAAGGGACAGAATCCGCCCTTGATCTTCACCGCTTCGCGCACAAAGTCGGTAGGCCGCTTGGCGCGATCCGTGGAGATAATGACCCACCGGCCCACGATAGGGTCTT
>CZKY01000223.1_pt2 | contig 42439 bp, 40 predicted proteins | sample 2454881 | NCBI WGS metagenome assembly CZKY01 (sample SAMEA3539301, study PRJEB10725) | soil metagenome | biome: tundra; feature: field; material: soil | place: USA | collected 2010-05 | depth 0.15 m | reverse complement strand
CCCCCCTCCCCCCCCCTATTTCCCCTAAAGTATTGAGTAATAAAGACTTACTTGCAAAGTATTCCGGAATAAGGACTTAGCTCGACTGTCCCCACTTTGGGTGCGGCTTGTTTACTCCAAAGGTACTATCCGGCGTCCACAAAAAATTTAATATCCCTCCCTTTAGAATCATAGATTTGGCAGGAAATTCCTTTCAAATATTTGAGTTTAAAGGAGTTATACGTAAAATATTACGGAATAAGGAGTTATCTTGTTTGGCTCACTCGCAGGATTTCGGCAGGGGGCTTGACAGCTGACTGCCTCAACTTCGTGTTTTCAAAGAGCGCCGACTAGTGGGGCTGGGGCAGCTTCGAGGAGCGTCTTGGTGACGGGCACACCTCGGCCTGCTACAGGTCGAACTCCATTGTCGCCGACGGGCGGTTGGAAGTCTGTGATGGCGCTCACTGGGCGTTTGTGATGAAAAAAAGTCAAAGGCCCCGCCCAAGCGAAGCTTGGACGGGCTACCCGCCCGGGTACAACTGGGCGACTGCGCTAGTGTTCGATCCTTACGAGCGGCCTCTTCTTTACGTCCTCAAGATGGGTGATCTCGAGGGTTGCTTCCGGGGAGTCGGGGATTCTTGGTTCTCCGGGCAGGGGTTTGAGGGAATCAGGGAGTGGATCGAAGAAATCAGAGTCAAAGGCAGCGGACAGGAGTGTCCGCTTTACACGGGTCGGGGAGAACGCTTTGACACTTCGGGGAGGGCGTTGGACATGTAGGGGTCCCTTCGGCTTCGCTCATGGCAGGCTCTTCGACTACGCAGCTGCTTTGCTTCGCGAAACGGCTGCTTCGCTCAGGATGACAACTTTAGGCAGCAACCTTGGGGTCTACGGTTTCTGCGTTGGCCGCAGCAGGATTTCGCTGGCGAACGATTGCGGGGCTTGAGTCACGAGCATGGCCACGACGTGCGCAACGTCCGAGGCTTGCAGCATCTTCTCGGCATTCATTCCCGGATGCGGGCTGAACTCGGTGTGCGTGGATCCCGGGCAAATCACCGACACGCGAATGTTGTGGGCGCGCAACTCCTCCGCTACGGAGTAGCTCAATCCATTCAAGCCCCACTTCGAGGCGGCGTAGGCGGCTCCGTTGGGGAGGGCGTTCTTGCCGGCGAGGGAAGAGATGTTGATGATGTGCCCGCTGCCGGCCTTGATCATGAGCGGCGCCAGGCTGCGGATGCAGTAGTACACGCCGCGCAAGTTCGTGTTCAGCACGCGGTCCCAATTGTCGGGCGCAAGCAGATGGAGAGGCCCTCCCGCGCCGCCGATGCCGGCATTGTTGACGAGAACGTCGATCCGGTGGAAGGTGCGCTCGATGCGGTATGCAAGCGCTTCGACCGAATGCAGATCCGTGACATCACATTCGATCACGGAGGTTTCCGCGAAATTCTGGCCGCCGCTGTTCTGGATGGCCGCGGCGGTTTGTTCGAGTGCTTGGCGCGAGCGTCCGCATAGGACGGTGCGCGCGCCGAGTTCGGCGAGCGTCAAGGCGATGGCTCTGCCAATGCCGCGTCCAGCGCCGGTGATGACAGCGACTTGCCCAGCCAACGGCGGGTTCGATGCAGGTTTCGTCAAAACGGGCTCCTCCGAGAGAACATTATTATTCTATTTTGCATCATCGGGAGGGATGCAATGAGGGGAATTTGTACTGGGCGGCGCTTTCCCGCACCTAAGCTGGCACGGGATTCCGCGAGCAAGCCGCTTGCCTAAGCGGGACTACATCCTTATAATCCGCTCACCGGAAAAATTAAGCCGCGGCATATCGACCGGCGGCCCATGATTTTCGGGACCAGTCAGTGTCAGTGACTATGAAAGATTGGTTCATGGTGCAAGCCCGACGCCAGGTGTGGGTGGAATCGGGCAAGATGTCAACCCCAGCTTCCCCGAAGAGTTAAGGAGCCACAGGAATGAAGAAGATTGTTCTCGCGATGTTGCTGGTAGCCGCGGTTACCGCCGTCGCTCAAACCGCTGCCGCGCCAGCCCAACCCGCGCCGCAGCAGACCGCCGCGCCAGCTCCAGCAGCGCCTCAGAAAAAAGAGATCAAAGACCCGGCAGAGTATAACGCCTACGTGGGCGCCGTGCAGCAAACGGACGCCGCCGCCAAGGTCAGCGGCTTGGAAGCGTTTCTCACCCAGTATCCCAACAGCGTGATGAAGGAAGACTCGCTGGAACTTTTGATGGGCGCCTATCGGGAGACGGGCAATCAGGCCAAGACGCTGGAAACGGCGCAGAAGGTTTTGCTGGCGAACCCGTGCAACATCCGGGCGTTGGCGCTGCTGGCCTACACCAAGCGCGCGATGGCGGAAGCGGGCCAGAACGCGCAACAGAATCTTGCGGAGGCAGGCCAGAGCGGTGAAAAGGGCTTGCAGTGTCTGCAGACGGCGATCAAGCCGGATGGCACGCCGGATGCGGATTTCCAGAAGCTGAAATCGCAGACGGCCGTGATCTTCAACGGCGCGGCTGGCATGAGCGCCTACCAGGCCAAGGACTACGCGAAGACCCAGCAGTTTCTGCGTGCCTCGGTGGAGGGGGATCCGACCAACCTGCGCGACGTCTATCCGCTGGCGCTCGCTTACCTGACGCCGGGACCGACTGAAAAAGACTTGGATGGAATCTACTTCATCGCACGCGCTGCCAATCTGGCGCAGGGCGACGGCAAGGTTAAGATCGCACTGTTCGGCAAGAGCAAATACAACAAGTACCACGGAAGCGAAGAGGGATGGAGCGATGTGCTGGCGCTGACGGCCACCACAACCCTGCCCCCGGCCAATTTCACGATCAAGCAGTATGTGCCGCCAACTCCCGCCGAGCAGGCGGCGGCCCTGGTCAAGAGCAAGAAGGTTCAGGAGATGAGCTTCGCGGAGTGGCAAATGGTTCTTTCCGAAGGCACGCCCGAAGACTCCGACAAGGTGTGGAGCGCACTGAAGGGAAAGCCGTTGCAGATGGCGGCCCATATCATCAGCATCGACTCTTCAGGCAAAGCCACCAAACTGACACTGGCAGGCAGTTCGGACGATGTCGACGCTAAGCGTGCGGACATTGATTTGACTATGACGGCAGCGATTCCGGCGAAGCAAATGCCGAAGGAGGATACGGACTTCCAGTTCCAAGGAACGCCGGTCTCCTACGTGGCGAAGCCGTTTGTGATGACGATGAACGAAGGGGCCTTGCTGGTAAAAGCGGCGCCGAAGCCGCCCGTCCACAAGAAGCCAGCTGCACACTAAAGTTGCGGTCTCAGGTGTCAGGTCTCAAAAACCCTGGCTTAGAAAAATCTGTAAGAGGAAAAACGAGGGCGGTCCCGTTCGGGACCGCCCTTTTTATGTCTTACCGCAAGCCGCGAGTGGCGTTTAGCGAGCTTGCTTTCTCTCCATCGTGACGGGACGCGCGCTGCGGGGCGGACGTTTGGCGCCGGCGCGCAACGGACGAACATCAATCTTGAGCTCCTGCATGGTCCGGCTCAGCGTGTTCCGGTGCATGCCTAATTGCCGCGCCGCTTTGCACTGATTGCCCCGGTTTTCTTCGAGCACGGTTATGATAAAGCGTTTCTTAAACTCACGGACCGCTTCCGAATAGAGGATGTTGCTTTTGTACATCTGGAGAATGAGTGCTTCCAGTTGATCTTTCACCTGTTGCCTCGTTTCCGCACCTTCACAACCCAAGAGTCCTTTACTGACAAATTACTGATAAAAACTACTTCGACGGCCCGGATGATTGCGGCTGATTTGTCTCCGTCGCCGAGTGCACCTGCCGCATGTAATCCAAGCCCTGGTAAAAGCGGTGGCGCAATTCCGAAGGTGCGAGCCAGATCGCTGCCCTTCCGCCTACCAGGAAGTACGGCGCGAGCTGAGATCCCGCCAGCCACTTCGCAGCGGGTGCAAAAGCGGTCATGGCGGTGAGCACAATCGCTACCACCAGGACGCCCTTCAACAAACCCAGAACTGCGCCCAGAAACCGGTCAATCCCGCTCAGACCGGCTTTCCTCATTACCGAGCGCGCGATCCGTCCGGCAATGCCGGCAATGATCAGGACCGCGAAAAAAATGATCAGGAAACCAGCGATCTCACCCAACCACGGCGATTTCAAATGAGGCGCGAACCAGTCCGCCAGGCGATGATACTGCCAGGCGGCCAGCAGGTATCCCACGACCAAGCCAGCCAGCTTGAAGGCTTCATGGAAGAAGCCTTCAAGGGCTGCCGCAGTCACGGAAAACACCAGAAAGCCGAGGATGATCCAGTCCGCAATGCTCATAGTTCAATGATCGTTCAATGATCCGAAGTTCAATGATCCGAGCGCACGCCGGCTAAATCTCCAACTCGCGTCCCGTCAACTGACGGTATGCCCCGAGGTACTTTTCGCTTGTCCGCAGCGCCACTTCTTGGGGGAGGGCCGGCGCGGGCGGTTGTTTGTTCCAGCGAATTTCTTCGAGGTAATCCCGTACATACTGCTTATCGTAGGAATCCTGCGCTTTGCCCGGTTGGTAGGTGTCGGCCGGCCAGAAGCGCGAGGAATCCGGTGTGAGTACTTCATCCGCCAGGGTGATGCCCTGGGCGGTTTGTCCAAATTCAAACTTGGTGTCGGCGATGATGATGCCGCGCTGCCGCGCATAATCCGCGGCTTTCTTGTAGATGCGCAACGTGATGTCACGGAGCTGGCGGCTCAGTTCGGGATCGACCAGCTTGCACATTTCTTCGAACGAAATGTTGATGTCGTGTCCAGTGGTGGCCTTAGTCGCGGGCGTGAACAGGGGCTCCGGCAATTGGTCGGATTCCTTCAATCCCGGCGGAAGCTTGACGCCGCAGACCGAGCCCGTCGCTTGGTACTCCTTCCATCCGGAGCCGGAAAGGTAGCCGCGCGCCACGCACTCGACCGGAAACATTTCGGCGCGCATCACCATCATGGAGCGGCCGCGGAGTTCGTCAGCGTACTTGCGAATCGCCGCCGGGTAGCGGTTCACGTCGGCAGTGACGAAATGGTTGGGGACGATGTCCTTGAGGAAGTCGAACCAGAACAGCGAGATCTGGGTCAGAACCCGGCCCTTGTGCGGAATGCCGGTCGCCAGCACGTAGTCGAAGGCCGAAATGCGGTCGGTGGCCACGAACAGCAGGTGGTCGCCGTCGAGGCAGTAGACGTCGCGGACCTTGCCGCTGGCGTGCAACTCCAATTCGGAGTAGTCCGTTCGCAGGAGAACGGAATCTAAAATTTCGGGGCTCATCTATTAATTCACCGGGAAAAACTTTGCGTATTCTAGCTGTCGCGGAAAATTTGTCAACGATTTCCATCACACGCGCCGGGTTACGCCGTCCGACGTTGCACCAACAAGTGTTGACAGTTCCAGTGTAAGCCAGAAGCCTTGTCCAGCGCCGGTTTTGGAGGGATGGCGATGTGGAAAAGCTGAGGAAGGCTCTGGAAAAAAGGGCGGCGGTTTCTCAACGGAAAAAGCAGAATGGCGCGGAGGTTGTCAATAAGTTTTAGTTTGTTCTTTGGGGCGTGAGCTGCCTTCGACGTATGGGTTCAAAACTGGCTGGGCCATTTGCGGGCGGCATGGAAGACACGGATCAACTGCACAACATCGCCGCGCACACGATAAGGAACTATGTACGGCGTTCCCGAGACCACTAACTCGCGGGTACCGGATATCCGACCGGGCCGACCGAGGGCCGGGAAATGTTCCAGAGTTTCGACCGCTTTTACGATTGCGGCCACGGTCCTGGCAGCAGCATCCGGATTGTCTTGGGATATGTACTCGGACACGGCAATCAGGTTCGCGCGTGCCGCTCGCAGCCAGTTAACGCGCACGTCTCGTCAAGCGCCTGATCGTCTGCTGCATTTCCTCGTCGGTGGCGAAGTCACCGGCGTCGGCCTCGGCCAGTCCCTTCTTGATTTCGGCGATCTGCCATTCGTTGACGGAGACAAATTCCTGGATCGCCTGAGCGGCGACGAACGAGCGGCTCCGGTTCATCGCCTTCGACAAACGGTCGAGCTGGTTCTTGAGCTTGGCATCCAAACGGAGGGTAAGAACCGAAGATTCAGGCATGATGTACACATTATACATCAGCTGTATTCGGTCTGAAGAGCTGATCAGGATCTCCCCGTTACGCCGCCCCGAACCTAACCGACACCAGCTTCGACACGCCGGGCTCCTGCATGGTCACGCCGTAGAGCACGGGCGCAATGCTCATGGTCCGCTTGCTGTGCGTGATCAGGATGAACTGGGTCTGCACGCTCATTTCGCGCACCAGATCGGTGAAGCGCGCGATGTTGGCTTCGTCGAGCGGGGCGTCGACTTCATCAAGGATGCAGAACGGACTGGGCGTGTACTGGAAGATTCCGACCAGCAGTGCGAGCGCCGTCAGCGCCTTTTCGCCGCCGGAGAGCAGAAGCACGTTCTGCAGTTTCTTTCCGGGAGGCGATGCCACCACGTCAATGCCGCTCTCCGCGCTGTTTTCGAGGTCGGTGAGCCGCATGAAGCCGTGTCCGCCGCCGAAGAGCTTGCGGAACGTGCCCTGAAAGTTCTCGTTGATCCGGTTGAACGCTTCTTCAAATTTCTGCCGCGACACTTGATCGATCTCGCGAATGGTGGCGGCGGTGTTCTCGATGGCATCGAGCAGATCTTTGCGCTGCGTTTCGAGGAACTGGTGGCGCTCCGCCGTTTCCTTGTACTCTTCCAGCGCCATCATGTTGACCGGGCCCATGGCGTCGAGGCGGGCGCGCATTTCACGGTGGCCCTGATCTTCGGCTGCGAGTTCATCCCCGGTAACCAGCGGAATTGTCGTGTCGGCCATCAGGACCGAACGTTCCATGCCAAGTTCGTTTAGGCAGGTGTCGGCCAGGTGTTGCAGGTCGGATTGCAGCTTGGCTGCCGTGGCCGAGAGTTCACCCCGGCGGTCACGAGCGAGATCGAGCTGCTGGCGCGTGTTACGAAGAAGCTCTTCAATTTCGGTCAATCGCGTCCGCACTTGCTCCGACTCGATCTGTAGCAAGCCTTCGCGCGCTTCTCCAGCATTGCGCTCGGCTTCGAACTGCACGAACTGCTCAGCCAGTTGCACGTTCTCGTTTTGCCGTTGCGCGATTTCGGCGCTCGCCGATTCCATTTGGATTTGCAAAGCGCCGGCCCGCTCCCGCATCTCGGACACAAGTGTCTCGATGCGCTGAAGCAGCGTCGTGGCCGAACGGTGACGCTCTTCGAGAGTGGCCACGCGAGCGGCCCGCTGCGAGGTGGTTTCAGCGGCAGCGTCCCGTTGGCTGCGTAGAGCGGCGAGGCGATCTTGCCCGGCTGCAAGCTGCATTTCGAACTGGGTGCGCGCTTCCTCGATCGTGGCCAGCTCCGCTTGCCGCGATGCGATCAGGCTTTCCTGTTCCTGCCGTTCTGCCGCAAGCCTGTGCAGTTCGAGTTCGCTGATCGCAATCCGTTCGCGCACCCGCGACATTTCGCTTTCCAACTGTTGCAGCAAATGGCCGGAGGTCATCGCCTGCTTCTCGGCTTCGCGCTTGTCATCCTCCAGACGATCGAGCAGGGAAGTGTGCTCCTTGATTTCGCGCCCCAGGGTGAGCGCCAGCATTTCCTTCTCGCGCAGAGCTCGCTCCAGCTCTTCGAGCAGACGCAGCACGTCGCGCAACTCGCGCTTCATCGAAAGCGGTCCCTCACTGCGCTGCTTGCCCCCCGTGACGGTCACGTTGTGGAAGCATTCCCCGCTCTGGGAGAGAAAGAACGCGTCCGGACTGGAGAGCGCGAGTTCGCGCGCCACTGCGGGGTCAGGCACGATGTAGCCATTGCCCAGCTTCGGGAGGATCACTTCGAGCGACTTGCCGAATCCGTTCAGCACGCGAATCGAGTTCTTCAGCGGGAGGACCGTGTCGTTGAGCGGAGAGTAGCGCTGGCTTTCATCCGCGACGAACGAGAACTTTGCTTGCGAGTCCTCCGGATGCACAAGGAATGTCGCGCGCCCGTTGACGTCGGAGCGCAGCAGGCGCAAGCCTTCGTCGGCGGCGTCCCACGACTTGACCACGACGAAGTTCAGTTCGTCGCGCAGGAAGTCTTCGACGACGCGCTCATAGCGGGGGTCGACTTCGAGGAAATCGGCGAGCACACCGGCGGGAGTGTTTCCTCCCTGCATGGCGCCCGATTGAAAGAGCCGCCGCACCGATTCCGTGGAATAACCGTGCTCGGCGATCACCGCTTCGAGCGACCCCCTCTTGCCGAGTGCGGTGGCGTATTCGGAGCGGATCGAGTCGAGATGCTTCTTGGTGTCGTTTTCGGCAGAGCGCTTCGTCTCGAGGGTCTCACGCAGGCTTGTGATCTCTGCCGCCAGGCCGCTGGCTCGTTGCGAAACGCTTTCGAATTCCAGGGCAATCTGACCGCGTTGTCCGCCGAAGGTTTCCGATTGCGACGAGGCGGTTGCGATCTCGGCCCGCAGACGCTGCTCCTCGCGGCCGATGCCCGCCAGCCGCTCCTCGGACTGCGTGAGCTGATTGCGGAGGTTGGAAGCTCCGCCGACTGCCTCAAGAATCGCCGCGCGATGCGATTCCTGCTCGTGTTCCAGCAAGGCAAGATTGATGGCGGCGTGTGCCGTTTCCTGCAGGCTAAGGTTGTGCTCCTGCTGAGCCGCTTCCAGATCCGCAGCCGCTGAGTCCAGCAACTGCTGGTGACCATCCCGTTCTTCCTCAAGCGCCGTGAGCCGAGTTTGAGCCTGCGCCAGTTCGGCTTCCGCGGATGCCGTGCGAACGATCAGCTCCGCGCAGCGCTCTTCGTTGGTTCGGATGCGCGCCTTCCCGCGATCGCCTTCGATCGCGATCTGGTTGAGGCGCTCGCGATTTTGCCGCGTCTCGGTCTCAATCGCATATCCGCGTTGCGTGCGCTCGGAGTGCTCGGCTTCGGACTGCTGCACGCTCTCGGTCTGCTGGCGAATTTCCTCGCCCAGTTGATGGATCTGGGTATCGAGAGTCACGCTTTCCTGGTCCATCTGGGTGAACTTGCTGGCCAGCACAACCCGCAGCTTGGCGCGCATCTCGTCGCGCAGCTTGGCATAGCGCTCGGCTTTGCTGGCCTGGCGCTTGAGCGAGTTCATCTGCCGCGTGACCTCTTCGAATATGTCGTTCACGCGGTTCAGGTTCTGTTTGGCATCTTCTAGACGCGCCTCCGCGAGACGCTTCCTCGTCTTGAATTTCGTTATGCCAGCCGCCTCTTCAATGATGGCGCGGCGGTCGGTTGGACGGCTGCTCAGAATCTGGCCGATGCGTCCTTGCTCGATGAGCGCGTAGGACTCCGGCCCAAGGCCCGTTCCCATGAACAGTTCCTGGATGTCGCGCAGACGGCACAGTTTTCCATTCAGCAGATATTCGCTGTCGCCGCTGCGGAACAAGCGGCGCGTCACCGAAATCTCTCCGGCGTGGTGCTGCTGCTGATTGAATTTGCGCCGCCGGATTTTCAGAACGACCTGCGGTCCAAGCACTGCTACGGCGCCGTCGTTGGCAGGCGATTCGTTAGCCGACGATTCGCTTGCCGGCGCTTCGGCCGACGCTTCGCCTTCAATCTCTTCGGTCTTCCCGGGCTGAGCTTCTTCTACTGCGCGTTCCGTTTCCGCGGCGGCCTGGGCGCGGACCTCCGCTTCATCCCAGTTTTCATCGCAGTTAATTCCCGCAGAAGGAAGTTCGTCTTGGATCTCGATCTCAGTGGGCGCGTTCGTATCCGGGCCGCCGTAAATTTCGGGGTCGATCAAAGTCAGGGACACTTCCGCCATGCCGGTGGGGTTGCGGTCGCGCGTGCCGGAGAAGATCACGTCTTCCATGCGCGAGCCGCGCAGTGACTTTGCCGACTGCTCGCCGAGCACCCAGGAAATCGCATCGGCGATGTTCGACTTTCCGCAGCCGTTCGGGCCGATGATGGCGGCGATGCCTTCGCCATGGAATTTCAGTTCGGTGCGATCGCAGAACGACTTGAATCCCAGGATTTGCAGCTTCTTAAGTTTGAGCAAAGTGACTCCTTCGTAGGCGGACACAGTGGTCCGCGGACTCGGTTTGCGCTGGCTGGGGTGCGCTGCCAATTGCGGGGATCCAGAGGTTAACTTCCGCTGTTAACTTCCAAGGTTCCTCGCCGGTTGCCCGTGTGATGCCGTCCCCATGAATCAAGAACGTCACCCACGCTTTTGACCAACTCTAACGGCGAATACCGGGACGGGTCAAGTAATAAAACACCACATATTGTGGTACTCGCCCAAACACCGCCTTTAGTTGCACACACACTACAGCAATTACGCGCAAATTGTTGGTGAGGAATAAGGAGGTGGGAGACCGCGAGAGCATAGACACTGTACCGCTGGACGGAAGCAGATACAAGGGTTGGTTGTGCAGGCGAATCGCCTTCGCGGCGGGCTGCCAGGAGCCGCAATGCCGCCGAGGAAATCGTCACATCCGGCGGGTTCGAGCATCACCGCATGATTGCCGACAGTGTGAGATTCGTATCAGGTCATCGCTTTAGCGATGACGCCAACGCACGCAAAAGAAGTAGCGCCTTCAGGCGCTGGGGTTGCATGTCGATTCCCATCCGCAATGCCGATCGATCACACGTCATCGCGATTGATCGCACGTTCTTTGTGACTTCCTCCACTTGGGAGAAACGAGGATTTCTGCAATCCGCGCGCGCCGCCGGCCTGTTGATCGACGTGCTCTACCACTATCGCGAGCAGCGGAAATATCTTCTCCACGAATTTGTGATTATGCCGGACCACTTCCATGTGCTGATCACGGTAGGCGCAGAGATGACCGTGGAGAAGGCGGTTCAGTTGATCAAGGGCGGTTTCGCGTTTCGCGCAGGACGCGAACTTGGGTTCCGCGCGCCGGTTTGGCAGAAGGAATTTTCGGAAATTCGGGTCAATGAGCGGGAGGCGTTTCTGGGTATCCGAGAATATATTCGTGCGAATCCGGTCAAGCGCTTTCTGGTGACAGCAAACGCAGATTATCCGTATTCGTCGGCACATTCAGGATTTGCGCTGGATCCGCCGCCGCAGCGCCTAAAGGCGATTCCAGAGGGTGCTGCTTTCGGCATCGCTAAAGCGATTGCCCTGATACGAATCGCACTTGCACCATAGGTTGCCAGCGGAGCGACAAATCCGGGGCGTGGGCAATCATTTCTTGCGCTCGACGAGGAAGCGAGCGAGGTCCTTTAGAGTAGACGCGGCCTCGCCGTATTCGTTAAGTTCCGCGCATGCCTGATCCACCAGGGCGTCGGCCTTGCGGATGGATTCCTCGATTCCGAATAACGCCGGATAAGTTGCCTTCTCCGCCGCCGTGTCCTTGCCCGCGGTTTTCCCCAGTTGCTCGGAGGTCTGGGTCAGGTCGAGCACATCGTCCACGATCTGGAACGCCAGACCGATCGACTGCCCGTACGTCCGGAGGCGGGCGATATCCGCGATTGTTGCCCCAGCGTAGATTCCCCCGCTGACCACGCTGGCAGTAATGAGCGCCGCGGTCTTCGACCGGTGGATGTATTCGAGGGTGGCGAGGTCGGGCTTCTTGTGCTCGGCTTCGAGGTCAACCACCTGGCCGCCGATCATGCCGTCGATGGTGCCGGTGGCGTGGGCGATTTCCCGGATGATCGCGACGCGCGCCTCGGCTGGGCACGCGATCTGCGCCAGCACTTCATAGGCCTGCGTCTGCAGGGCGTCTCCGGCTAGGATGGCGATGGCCTCGCCAAAGGCCTTGTGGCAGGTGGGACGCCCGCGTCGCAAGTCGTCGTTATCGAGCGCGGGCAGATCGTCGTGGATCAGGGAATAAGTGTGAAGCATTTCGAGCGCCGCGCCCACCTGCTCGATGCCGGCGGGTAGCGATCCGGCAGGCGGTCCAGCCTGTATTCCGGCGACCGATGCCGCTCTGATCATGCGTCCCGCTTCCATGCAGAGGATCGGCCGCAGGCGCTTCCCGCCGGCAAACACGCTGTGCCGCATGGCCTGATGGATGGAGGTTGGATGCTGGGTGGCTGGGGGCAAGAGTCGCTCGAGCGCGGCGTCGGCGGCTTCTCGTCCCTGCTCCAGAACTTGTTTCAGCATGGCATCGCAGTATAACAAGCGGGCTGCGCGGAAATGAAAAGGGACGCCCGGGGGGCGTCCCTTCTTCACCGAAAAAAACAAACGATCAGGCGGCCGCGCAGCGCGTAAGCCCGCGCAACACCGATTGCACCACGTCAACGTTACGCGGCTCACATATGTCGGACGCGCCCAGACTCATGGCCTCGGCCCATAGTTTGTCGTCTGCCAGCCGGTGCGTGCCGACGATGCAAAGGCCGGGGAACTCATGATGCAAACGCTCGACTTCGCCTGAGCCCGAAATTTCCAGATCCAGCACCACCACTCCGGCGCGGTGCCGGGCAACCGCGGGACTTACCTCTTGGTAAGTGCCGGCCAAATGAACAGAATCAAAGTGTTGGGACAGACCGACCGCCAGAGTTTGTGCAGTTCTGGGGTCATTCTGATAAAGGACTACACTGAGTGGTTCCATGACATCCCCCTGACTACACCGCAATTCGCGCGGCCTTGGCTGCGACAGCAAACTGCTAGCACAGGCGTTATCAGTTCCGAGCGCGATAGCGTTACTTGCGCAACGCTTTCTCGGCCGGGGGCTCGAACGATTCAGTTTGGAGCTTTCCGTTCTGTTTTAACAGAATCTCTACTTTACCTTCCGCTTCCTCCAACTGTTTCCGGCAGGTTGCGGAAAGTTGCATGCCTTCTTCAAACAGCGTCAGGGACTTCTCCAGAGGAACCTCTCCCTTTTCCAGTTCCTGAACGATCCTCTCCAGACGCTCGAGGCATTCTTCAAACTTCACCAATCCAATTGCTCCTACACTCTATTGTAATGCCAATTCCGCTGCGAAATGTCCAGCAAAATTTTTTAATTCGTGCAATTATTTTGGGCAGGGTGTTCCCAAAACTAAACTGAAGTCGGCCGCTTCGAGCCGAGAGCCTCCAGAACATCCACCGCGGAGGCATATCGGCCCAAGGGAGCGCTGATCTGGGCGCCTTGTACACGGTCGCGGACTGCCGCCAGCATTTCGCGAGCAATGGCCACGCCTTCCGCGCGAGCCGCCTCCGGGCTTACAGCCCTGGTCATCCTGTTCAGAATTTCATCAGGCACGGAAACCCGCAGCTCGTTCTTCATGAACTCGGCGTTGCGCGCACTTACCAGCGGCCAGATTCCGGCGATGACGGGAATTCGGCAGTGTTCGATCCGTTTCAGGAAATTCTCCAGCAGACCGAGGTCGAACACCGGCTGGGTCACCACGTACTCGGCACCCGCTTGCACCTTGTATTCGAAGCGCTTGATCTCTTCGTCCAGGTTGGGCAACCCCGGATTTGCACCCACTCCAATAACGAAACTGGTCCCGGCCCCGATCGGGTTCCCGCCAAGATCTAACCCCCGGTTCAGGTTGTGGACGATATTCACCAGTCCGATCGAATCCACGTCAAACACCGCCGTGGCATCGGGATAGTTCCCCATCTTCGGAGGGTCGCCCGTGATGCAGATCAGGTTGCGGATTCCGGTGGCCGCCGCCCCCAGCAGGTCGGACTGAATGCCGAGCACGTTCCGGTCGCGGCAGGTGTAGTGCAGGATGGCTTCAATTTCAACCGCCTGCTGCATCAAGAGCGACAACGCCTGGTTGCTCATGCGCGCCGAGGCTCGCGGGCTGTCCGGGATGTTCACCGCGTCCACGCCCACCGATTTGACGAACTTCGCGCCCTCGATTTCTTTGCGGATGTCGATTCCCTTGGGCGGCACGATTTCGACCATGGTCACAAATTCCCCGGCCGCGAGCTTGGCGCCCAGCTTGGAGCGCTCCGCCATGGGAGTGCTTGCCGGGGCTAAGGGGCTCGCGCCGGAACGGACCACCTCCGAAATGGCAGTTTTGCCGCGTGCTTCGCCCACCCGCAAAATCGATTTCATGGCGCGGATATGATCGGGCGTCGTCCCGCAGCATCCGCCGATCAGCCGTACGCCGGCCGCCACGAAATTGGACGTGTAGTTCGCCATGTATTCCGGCGAGCAGAGATAGATGTTCCGTCCTTCGACCGACCGCGGCATGCCGGCGTTCGGTTGCGCGGCCAGAGGCAGGGAGGTCACCGCGCGCATGCGCTCGACCGCCTCCAGCATCGCGACCGGCCCCACGCTGCAGTTGATGCCAATTACGTCCACGTTCCATTCCGTTAGCCGCGCGGCGAAGGTCTCGGGGTCGGAGCCGTCCAGGCAGTTCCCGTCTTCGTCAATCGTGACCTGGGCGACGATGGGAATCTTCGGATTCACGTCGCGGCAAGCGAGCACGGCCTGATGCAACTCTTCGAGGTAGCCGAAGGTTTCCAGCATCAACAAATCCACTCCGCCCTCGATCAGGGCTGCAGCTTGTTCGCGAAACGCCGTCCGGGCCTCTTCAAACGAAGTCTTGCCCAGCGGCTCGATGCGAACGCCCAGCGGACCAATCGATCCGGCCACCCAAACATCGAAACTCTTGGCCGCTTCCCGAGCCACGTGAGCGCCCGCCACATTGATGTCGCGGACGCGATCCGCCAGGCTGTGCCGGGCCAGGCGAAAGTTGTTCGCGCCGAAAGTATTGGTTTCGACAATCTCGGCGCCGGCCTGCAGGTAATCGTGGTGGACGCCGCGGATCAGTTCCGGCTGCGACAAGTTCAGCTCGTCATAGCAGCGGTTGATGAAGATGCCCTTGGCATAAAGGAGCGTTCCCATAGCTCCGTCGCAGAGCACCGGCGAATGCTTCAGACGTTCAATAAAGTTCAGCGCCATCTTCTTGAGAATACTAGAAGGAGCGAGGTCTCCGCACCTGCGTTGGCGGAATGCCCGAGCGGGATTGTTTTCCTGGTGGAGAGGTAGTGACCGAAATGTGCATTTCGGCCAGTACCTGGCGGAGCCGATTGTCCGTCCGTTAATATTCCGTGTGAGATAATCTCCGGCCATGAATCTGACAAAGGCTGCGGCAATAATCGTGCTGATTGGTGCGCTGGTCGCGGCTGGTTATCTGATCTACCTCTACACCGTAGTCAAGGGCAGGTATGAGGCATCGCTTTCGAGTTGCACGACCTGCAGAGCGGTCAAGGAAGCAGTGGCGGCGAACCGGCGATCGGTGGAATCGAGCATCGAAGGTCTCAAGGCGAAGAAGAAATATCCGGAAGCTGAAAAACTCGCACAGGAACATGCGGGTGAGAGACCAGTGGATATCGATGTCCCGTGCTCGGATTGCGAAACCCCAGCCCCGGACTACTCTACGCCAACGGCTGTCGCGGCTCTGGGATTACTGGCTGCAACGCTCTTATTTGGAGCAGTGAAGCCAAGAAGATAGCGGCTAGTCGTCGGATGCCGAGAGCGGTTCGTTATCGTTGTTGAGGCAGGACCGAGTTCCGCACGGTTGTTTCTCTTTACTGCGATCGCGTAGGCCAGTGGCATCTAATAAGGTGCCTTCCACAGGAGCGGTCCACCATGCTTGATCTCACCAAGGACATTCAATCGCTGACCACTTTCCGCCGGCAGTCCGGCGACTTTATGAAGCAGCTAAAGAAGAGCAAGCGCCCCGTGGTGCTCACGGTGAACGGGAAGGCAGCGGCTGTAGTGCAGGATGCCGAGGCCTATCAGCGCCTGCTCGACATTGCCGCCAGCGCGGATGAAGACGAAGCTATCCGTCAGGGTCTGGAGGATGTGAAAGCAGGAAGGACACGGCCAGCGAGGAAATTTTTCGCCGAGTTCGAATCTAAGCAATCTTAATGCGGCGGTCGCTCCTTGACATGCTACCGGAATCGAACTAACTTAGCAGTCCTTCCCCTCCATTAATCCAATTGCGCTACGCCCCGAGAAGATCATGGAGAACAACACCCCGAATTCCGCGACGCGACCGGCGCGTCTTCTGTCCATTGATGGCGGCGGCCTGAAAGGGCTGATCCCCGCTGAAGCTCTGATTGCAATCGAAACCCAGCTCGACGCGATCACCGGCCGCTCGTTGCCGCTCTGTGACCGGTTCGACCTGATCGGAGGCACCAGCACCGGCGCCATCCTCGCCGTTGGCCTCGCTCTCGGCTTGAAGGCGGCCGACCTTCGGGACTTCTACCTCAAGTTTGGAAAGCAGATCTTCACCAAGGTTATCTTGCCCGAGCGTTTCTGGCACAGCTATCCCAGCGGTCCGCTCGAACAGCACCTGAAAGATGTTTTCACGGAAGACACGACGCTCGGAAGCGACAGGCTGCGTACCAACATCCTCATCGTCTCCAAGAACGTTACGCTGGGGACAACCTGGTTCTTCACCAATAACCCGAAAGGAAAGTACTTTACCAACAACCGGGCACTGCCGCTGTGGCAGATCGTGCGGGCCAGCACCGCCGCTCCCACCTACTTTCCTCCGCAGACGATTCCCGTTCCCGACGACGGAGGCCGGCCCCAGGATTATGAGTTCATCGACGGCGGCGTCAGCAGCTACAACAATCCCTCGATGCAGCTTTTTCTCGAAGCCACCGACCCCAGATATCAGTTCGGATGGCCCACCGGAACCGGCAAGCTCCTGTTGATGTCGCTCGGTACCGGCTTCAACGCGATCACCGTTCCAGCCGGCAAAGCTTCCGGCTACAACCTCCTGGACTGGGCTCGGTACGCGATCAAGGAACTGATGGACGATGCCAACCTGCAGCAGAATGTGTTGATGCACCTGATCGGCCAAACCCCGGCGGGCAAGGCTCCCATTCCAACCGCGGAAGCAAACGCCGCCCGTGCCTCCGGTGTCCCGGCCGACGATGCGCTTGATTTCATTAACCCCGGCTCGGGCGCGTCTAAGGCTCTGACCTACCAGCGAATCACGGTCAGCCTGACGCGCGAGCGCCTCGACGGGCTCAACCTCGGCGACATCGACCCGGCAAAGGTTGGCGAAATGGATGCCGTCGATCAGATCGGCAATTTTCAGCGCATCGGGCAAGCCATCGCCAAGGAGCAAGTCAGGATGGATCTGCTGAAGCAGTTCTTCGTCTGAAGTCTTTAGAAGTATCTTTTCAAAAGAAGTGTCGTTTCAAACCGCCGGCGCCGCCTCCGCCGCCCGCTTCCTCAGCCGCGCCCTCAAACGCAATTTCTTCCTTTGCTATAATCCTCTTCTTGCATCCAAGTGATTATCCGATATGAGGTTGGAGTCCCAGGTTTGAAAAAAGTCCTGATTCTTATGTTATTCCTGCTGCCCGCCAGTCTCACGTGGTTGAGCTGCGGCAGCAGCGCCAGCGGCACAAAGACCAGCGGTATCAAATACCGCGCCTTCGTCACCAATAACGTCGCATCCGGTAGTGGAGCAGCGGGCGTGTTTATCGTTAACGCTCAAACCGATGTGCGTCCGATCGTATCCCCGATTGCCGCCGGCAACACTCCGGGAATGATGGTGCTCACGCCCAACCGAACCCTGACCCTGGTCTTCAGCGGTGACGGTACGCAACTCTCCGACAACCAGTTCACCATCATCAGCAACGCCACCGAAGCCGCCGTCGCTAGCGTGACTTTGCCCGGCGTCACCGAGAGCTTCGTCGTTTCCCCCGACGGCTCCACCGCCTATGTCGCCGTGCCCGTGCCCGCCCCGGTGGTAGGACCATCTGGGGGTGTCATTGACGTCATTAGTCTGACTTCGGGTACCAAGACCGCCGAGATCAGCTGTCCGCCGATAAACCCGAACCCGCCGGACCCCCCGCCTCCCCCCGTCTGCGTTACGAACGACCAGGGAGACCAAGGATTCAACCCGCCTTACCGTTTTCTCTCCATCGGCAACAGCGGCACTCGCGTCCTGGCTTTCAGCCAGGGCTCCGATGCCGTCGCGAATGCGGTTGCGGTGATCACCCCATCTAGTGTCGGAACGGCGAATCCCGTGGTCACTTTCGTTACTGGTTCTGGCGCTACTGCCTTTGACCATCCGGTCTGGGCCTACTTCAATAGCGACGACACCACCGCCTACATAGTGAACTGCGGCGCCGAGTGCGGCGGAAAACAGGCCAGCGTTCAACCTCTCGATTTGACGACGACCCCCCCAACCCCAGGCAAAGCCGTTCCCGTTCCGGCCGCCACCGTCGCTTTGGTCAACAACTCAACCATGTATCTCGCCGGAACTCCCCTACCCAATCCCAACCCTCAGCCCTGCACCGGCGAGACCACGCAGGCAACCTCCTGCGGTTTCCTTACCGTCTTCGACCTCAGCAGCATGACCGTCACCAATCCTCCGAATTGTCCTCCCGGAACGAATTGTCCAGCCATCATCACCGACGGATTTCACAACCGCATGGCGCTCGGCTCCAACGGACAGCTCTTCATCGGCGCGCGCACCTGCACCGAGATCGTTCCGCCCGTCCCGCCGCCGACAGGGGCCGAGGTCCGGGGTTGCCTTTCCATCTACGACACGAACACGCTGCCCGGCGCCGTCGTAATTCCTCCCGCCAACGGAGACGTAACCGGTATCCAGCCCATCGCCACGCGTCAAGTGGTGTACGTGATCCAGGGCGGATCGCTCTATATCTACGACGCCACGACCGATGCATTGTATGACAACCCGAACGATCCGAATAACCCCGGTCAGATCAGCAACCTCATCGGCCAGTTCGTCGACGTCAAGACCGTCGATTTTTGAGGAGCGCTGTTCGTCGTTCGCGAATCGCTTTTCGCCGCTTACTCTAGCGAAAAGCGAACAGCGAACGACTGCCTTCCCTACCTCGGCTCCAGCGTCATCTCGTGCGCCCGCTGCCGCTCGACCGCTTCCTTCGTGAATGGAAACGCGAACGTCGAGCCTCCATACCACGCGGCCCACTGGTCCATGTAATACGGACTGAGGAAGATCCCGCTCTCTCCCGTCACTAGGTTCAGCGTGCTTTCGTCAAAGTTCGCAAAGTTCCACGTCAGCCGTTCGGAGGGCCCAAACCCCCGGCCAACCGCCTTCACCGTGTATGAACTACCGCTCAACGGATGCACTCCCGGCCCCGTGAAGCGCCCAATCACTGGAAGTTGGCTGAGCACCAGATGATCGATTTCGACTGGATAATTCTTTCCCCACTTCCATTGACCAAGGTCCGAAGGGACTTCCAAAGGAGCCTTCGCGCTAACTCCCGAAGCAGTTCCCGTCTGCTTCACCGCGTTCTCAACCGCAGCCGTCAGCAGGCTCCCGTAGTCTGAATATCCCGGCGGCAGCCAGCGCGCCGGCTGCTTGGTGAGCACATTCTCCAGCCAGACCGACGACATAGCCCAGCGATAGCTCTTCCAACTCAGCGCGCCGGAAGCCGAACCGGAAGCCGCGCCTGAAATCGGTCCAACCCACGCCGCCGCACCCAGCTTCGGCTCCAGCAGCAACCGCGCCAGTTCCTGACGCGCTTTCGTCTCAATCGTCGGCGCCGCCGACTCCGCCGACATCCGCCCATCCCAGTCGCGCAGAATTTCCGCTGCCCGCTTCGCCCGGTCTGAGGCGCTCGCGGCGTGATCGATCGCGTACACGAACTTGTCGGCGCAGAACCGGTCGTAAGTCGACGACACATCCATCTGCAAAGCCAGCATATCCGCGGGCGCAAACTTCTTCCCCGATTCGAGCACCCGGTAAATGCGATCCGTCCGCCACGGCGCGTCCCATTCCGTGCTGATCGAATATTTGTAGCCGTCTGGAGCGATGCGCCCGTTGGCGGTGGCCAGAATTCCCTCAGGCGGATCGTAAACATGCGGCATCTCGTCGAAAGGAATCCAGCCCTTCCACTCATGCGCATCGTCGCTGCCGCCGACCGGCAGGCTGCCATCGCCCGCCGCCCGGATCGGCACTCGCCCCGTCGCCTGATAACCGATGTGACCATCCACATCGCCGTACATCACGTTTTGTCCCGGCGCGCCAAAAGTCGAGAAGGCCTTCCGAAACTCATCCCAATTCTGCGCGGAGTCTACGTCGAAGAACATCAGTCCCATGCCGTCCTGCAGCGTCCAGCGCAACGCAATCTTGCGCGTCTCGCCCGGAATCAGTTCCGTGATGATCGGCCCATGCCGAGTGGTCACCACGTCGAGCGTCACGTCCGGCTTGCCTTTGACGTGGATCGTCTCCTGCCGGTGCTGCGCCTCACGCCATCCCGCCGGAGTCTTGTACTGCCCCTGCGCATTGAACTCCTCGATGTAATCGTCTTCCACCGTCGGCCCGACGTTGGTGAATCCCCAGCCGATCCGCTGGTTGTGGCCCACGATAACGAAAGGAATTCCCGGCAGCGTAACTCCGGCGACGTCGAAGTTGCCGGTCTTTGTTGGTGTTGTTGTTCTTAGGTGGGCCTCAAACCACAGGTTCGGCATCTGGTGGTCCAGGTGCATATCGTTCGACAGCAGCGGCTTCCCCGAAACCGTATGCTGACCGGAAACGACCCAGTTGTTCGACCCCGGCCGGAACAGATCGGTCTCTTCAAGAGCGAACGCAGAGGCGATCGCGGAGGACGGCGCAGAAGGGAGCGTAGAACTGGTTTCATAAATCGGTTTTGGGAAGGGCACGGCTTCAGCCGTGCCGTTTAGACCTTGGAAAAATGCGGGCTTTAGCCCCTGAGGGACGTGCCTTCCCGATCCAGTTTCATAAATCGATTTTGGGTAGAGCGGCTTTGGGTAGGGCACGGCTTCAGCCGTGCCATTGCGGCCCTGGAAAAATGCGGGCTTTAGCCCCTGAGGGGCATGCGCCGGCACCGCCGAAATCAGCCGTCCCGTCCCACCCTCCGGATCAACCTCTTCGTCGTCATCGTCATCTTCATCGCCGCTGCTCGCCGCCGGTTCTCCTTCCATCCGCCGCACATCGCCTGGCGGACGGTCCCGCCAGGAAGAATTCACGTACAGGTCCGCCGTAAGTTCCGGTCCGAGCTTCGCCAGAACTTTTTCGCGCGTCAGCGCCGGCGGGTTGCGGTAGTGGTTCAAATCCTGCACCATGCGCGCGCCCACCAGAAGGGAATCCGTCACCGTCCACGCCCGCGGCGTGTACTTCATCAAGCGAAATTCGAGCGAAAGCCGGTCGCGATGCGATTCGAGAAACGCATTCACTCCCCGAGCGTAAGCGTCAAAATAAGCCCGGTCGCGCGCGGAGATGCTCTTCTCCGCCGCTTCGGCCGCGATCCGCAGCCCCAGAATCCGCTGCTCGCGGTCCATCTTCACCGTGTCTTCGCCGATCACTTCCGAAAGTTCTCCCGCAGCGGCGCGTCGCATCATGTCCATCTGCCACAGCCGGTCCTGCGCGGTAACGTATCCCTGGGCAAAAAATAAATCTTCGAGCGTAGCCGCCTCAATCGTAGGAACGCCCTGCCCATCGCGCACCACTCGCACCTTGGACGAAATCCCAGGCACCGCAACGCTGCCATCCAGTTGCGGAAGCGGCGAGCGCGCGATCCAGTAGAGCCACCAGAGGCCGATGGTGAGCGCGACCAGCAGCAAGCAAACGGCGTAGTAAAGAATGCGCAGCGCAGGATGCCGCCGGCGGACTTCTGGCAGGGAAGCAGCGACCGACATATCCACGATTGTAGGGACGCTCTCCGCACCTGACAACCGCACACCCGTCACTCCCGCCCGTAGAGACGGGGCTTGCCCCGTCTCCGACGGCGGAAAAATTCAGGGTTCGTATCAGGGCATCGCTTTAGCGATGCCGAAAGTGCCGCGTTATGAGAGCCGGGTGCCCCACACATTCGCGTACTTTGCGAATGTGTGGGCGCTGCGTGAGCATGGGTCCAGCGTGAGTTACGACAAGGTTTCCCGGATAACGAGGGGGCTGGCCCATCCTTTCCGAATAAAATCTCAAATCCAGCGGCTGCCCCGTCCTTGTCCCTGCGTTCTTTGCAGGGACAGGGCGGGGAACTTGACTTGGCATCCTCAACTCATGGAGATCAAAATCCCCCGCCCTGTCGCAAAAGACGCGACAAGAGCGGGGCACCCTCGAGGATTAGAATGAGGAAAGGCTGGGCCAGCCCCCAAGGATTGCACCCTCAGTTCTGTTAAGGCGAAGGATTCCAAAAGCGCAGGGTGGGCACCCCCTGCCAATACAAGTTGAGCCTCTTCTCGGTCTGTATAATAAGTGGGATCGTAGGTACCTAGCGTGGCGCTTCCTAACCTGCTGTTCATCGACACCAATATCTGGCTTGACTTTTACAGAGCCAAGAACGAAACCGGTCTCCAACTGCTCGAACGCGTCGAAAAGATCGCTCATCGTCTCATCATAACGTTTCAACTCGAAAGCGAATTCAAGAAGAATCGTCAATCGGCGATCGTCGATGGTCTGGACGCATTGAAGGAACCGTCTCGACTGTCTCGTCCGGGAATCTTCTCGAATGCGAAAGCTACTCACGTTATCGAGCGTCACCTGCACGAAGCAGAAAAGCGAGTCAAAAAGCTGCGCGACCGCCTCCTAAAAGCGCTGGAAAATCCAGCACAGAATGATCCCGTGTATCAAGTATGCCAGCGAATATTTCAAAAGAACGACGATCTAACGCTGACTCGCAACGACATCACGAGACGCACTGTCCGCCGTGCGGCGATGAGGAGATTCATGCACGGCTGTCCACCTCGGAAACAGAGCGATACTTCCTATGGAGACGCCATTAATTGGGAATGGATGATTAGATGCGCTGCGAAGAAGAGAGCGGGTCTCGTGATCGTGTCGCGGGACACCGATTATGGTATCACCGTGGGCAACAAGTCCTATGTCAATGACGAACTGCGGCACGAGTTCAGCGATAAGGTGAGCCAGTCGCGCAAGCTGGTGCTGTACACTCGACTGTCAGACGCACTCAAATCGTTTGACGTTCCCGTCTCGAAAAAAGAAGAAGAGGCGGAGAAGGACCTGGTATCCACCTCGGCCAGGTCGCTCTCCAATCTCGACATGATCAACAACTATCTGCGAAGCATCAATTTTGACAAATCAAACCTCGATATCAGCAAGTATCTCCATGCCATCAATTTGGACAAATCCAATCTCGACGTAATCGACGACTATGTCCGTAGGAATTGGGACAATTCAAAGCTGAACAATCTTGCGGCTCTCGCTGCTTCTCAAGTCTCGCCACAGCAACTGAACAGTATTGCGACTATCGTTGCTTCTCAAGTCTCGCCACAGCCGAAGGAGAAGGACAAAGAGTGATCGTGGTGACGACCTCGCCGCCCAACTTGCCTGGTGCACCATTCATTCGCGTTCTTTGCGAATGAGTGGGCGTCTGCGTAATTGGCAATCTTTGCCAATTGCATTGTAATAGACCCGCGACTCACATCCATGGAAAGGGTCCCCGCTACGCCTACCCGCAACGTCAATTTGACCAACGATCTCGACCGCTTCATAGCCACAAAGGTCAAGAGTGGGCGCTACGAAAATGCCAGTGAGGTTGTGCGCGCCGGGTTGCGGACTTTGGAGCGCGAAGAACAGCAGTACGAGGCGAAGCTCGCCGCGCTCCGGGCGGCGATTGACGAAGGCGACGCCAGCGGTATTGCCGGGGGCAACGTCTTCGGGCGTGTCCGTAAGGCCATCAGACTTCCCGTGCCGCGCTAGCCGTGGCTGCGTTCCGATTTTCGCGTCGCGCCGAGGCCGATCTGTTGAGCATCGGCTACACCCCTCGCACCTGGGGCAGTGCCCAAGCCGCCCGTTACATCGGCGAGCTTGAGGTTTGTTGCCAGATGCTTGCCGACAATCCGGCGTTAGGCCGGCTCTGTGACGACGTTCGCCCGCGCTTGCGCCGTCTGGAGCATGGCAAGCACGTGGTGTTCTACCGCCAGAAGCGTGGTGGTGTTTTGGTTTCTCGCATCCTGCATCAACGCATGCTGCCCGATAGACACGCCATCGACGATCAAGACAACGAACCGTAAAGGAGGGTGCCCCTTCCGAGCTTTGCTTGGGCGGGGCCTTTGACTTTTTTCATCACACCCAGCCGGTGAGCATCATCACAGACATCCAACCCGCCCGATGCGACAATACTCTTCTGATTGGGGCAGTGAAGAGGTGGGTCCGTCAACCAACCAAGACGCACCTCGAAGCTGCCCCAAACCCATTTTCAGCGTTGTTTTGGAGCTAAGTCCTTATTTATCAATTATCCTACACATAAGTCCTTAGTTTTGAATTATTTGCAAGCGCTTCCCGCTAACCTCATGATTCTAATAGAACGAAAAAGGGGGGGGGTAGGGGGGTGGGGGTAGTAAGCAATGATGAATGCCCTTTAGGAGCAAACAGGCAGTATCATGTTGGAACCCTTGGCGTGCATTATCATCTTGAGTGTCCGCGCCGCCCAACATGCTGCAGAAACGAATCGACGATCAGCCGACCATCTCGCGCGAGAACATCCGCGAAGCCGAAGGAATTTTCCTGCAGCATCTCAAACGCGTCGGCTTGAAGCAAACCGAACAGCGCAACGCAATTCTGCGGACCTTCCTGGAAACTCGTGAACATCTTTCGATCGACGAATTGCATCGACTGGTCAAGAAAACCGACCCGCGCATCGGTTCCACCACCGTCTACCGGACGCTGAAGCTTCTGGCAGGTTGCGGCCTGGCCAGCGAAGTCGCCTTTCACGACGGCATCGCGCGTTACGAACACCAGTACAACCGCCGCAGTCATCACCACATGGTGTGTACCGAGTGCGGCGCTTCGGTCGAATTTTTCTCGGAGAAAGTCGGAAAGATCGAGCAGGAGATCGGACGCAAGCACCGTTACGTGACCACCCGCCACACTTTTCAGATCTACGGCGTTTGCGAAGAATGCCGAAAGAAGAGGAATGGACGCCGAATTGTCTAGTCCAGAGAATAGTGCCGAGAATAGTGCCGAGAATAGTGCCGACATAAGCCCAGCGAATCCGGCGCAAGCTTCCGTGAAGTGTCCCCATTGCGGAACGGTGATGCCGGCGAACTCGGCATTCTGTCCGGGTTGCGGATGGTCGATGACGCCGCTTCCTCCCGCGGAACGGGCGGCCGCGTCGGTCGCTTATCTCCCTTTGGTCCCGGCCGCAGTGCTCTTGTTTCTGCCGGCATTTCGCAATAACCGCTTTGTCCGCTTTCATGCCTGGCAGAGCATTTTGCTCTGGGGAGTCTTTTTCGTTTTGACCATCGCCGCACTCTTCCTTTCGAATGTCGCTGCCGCCATGGTTTTTCTTCTGTTTGGAATTCTGGCTTCGTTGGCCATGTTGTTCTTGTGGATTGTTCTGTCGCTCAAGGCATGGCAGGGCGAGCGCTTCGAAGTGCCGCTGTTCGGCGAGTTGGCTGCGCGCCTGCCTTAGCGGTTCGCAAGTTGTGTCCCAAATTCGTCAACCACCAAGGACACGAAGTCACACAAAGGTTGTGAATCGCATCAGGTTTCCTTCGTGTAGTCCTTCCTTCGTGCTCCTTTGTGTCCTTCGTGGTGAATTAGGCCGTTAGACATTCTCGTCCTCATCGTTCAAAATAATCAATTCACTTTATATCGCACTATGCATCCCAGGAGACCTCATTGAGCCAGCTTCAGCGCGTTAAGATCAGCGCTCTCGGCACCTACGTTCCGCCTCGCCTTCTCACCAACGCCGACCTCGAAAAACTTGTCGATACCAATGACCAATGGATCATGGAGCGCGTCGGCATCCGCGAGCGTCATCTCGTGGACAAAGGCGTTGCGACCAGCGATCTTGCGGTCGAGGCGGCGAAGAAAGCGCTCGCCGAACGCGGCATCGACCCTTCCGATCTCGACGCAATTATTGTTGCGACCGTCACGCCCGACATGTTTTTTCCCGCGACCGCTTGCCTCGTGCAACACAAGCTCGGCGCGAAAAATGTCTGGGGATTCGATCTCTCGGCTGCCTGTTCCGCGTTTGTTTACGCGTTGCAAGCCGGAGCGCAGTTCGTCGCGACCGGATCCCATAAGAAGGTGCTCGTGATCGGCGCTGACGTGATGTCGTCGGTCATCGACTACACCGACCGCGCGACCTGCGTCATCTTTGGCGATGGAGCAGGCGCGGTCCTGCTCGAACCCACCGAAGACGAGTCCGTCGGGCTCATTGACTTTTTGCACGAAGTGGATGGATCGGGCGGCTGCGCGCTTTACATGCCAGGTGGCGGAAGCCTGAATCCATCGACTCACGAGACGGTCGACAAGAAGATGCACTTCGTTCATCAGGATGGGGCAGCTGTCTTCAAGTTCGCGGTGCGCAAGATGGCGGCGCTCTGCGAAGAGATTCTTGAACGCAACCACCTCAAGGGCAGCGAGATCGACGCCTTCATTCCGCATCAGGCGAACAAGCGCATCATCACCGCGACTGCCGATCGTCTGAATCTGCGTCCCGAGAGCGTGATCATTAACATCGAGCGTTACGGAAACACCACCGCGGGAACGATCCCGCTGGCGATGGAAACCGCGCGCCAGGAAGGCAAATTGAAGAAGGGAAGTCTGGTGCTGCTGGCGTCGGTGGGCGCTGGATTCACGGTCGGCGCGACGCTCCTCCGATGGGCGTATTAGAGCCATGTTTCAAAGTCTCAGAGTTTCAAGGTTCCAAAGCCACGGAGCGGAAGCTCGACTCTGAAACCTTGAAACCTTGAAACCTTGAAACCTTGAAACCTTGAAACCTTGAAACCTTGAAACCTTCTACTTCAACTGCATCACTCCCACCAGCGACTCGAAAATCTTGTATCCATCGGTGCCGCCGAGTTCAGGTTCGGAGGCGCGCTCGGGATGGGGCATCATGCCCACCACGTTGCGTCCCGGGCTGCAGATTCCGGCGATATTTTCCAGCGATCCATTGGGGTTCGCTTCCGGCGTGATCTCGCCTTGCGCGTTCGAGTAGCGGAAGACGATGCGGTTGTCGCGCTTCAACTCGGCGAGTGTAGTCTCATCGCAAAAATAATTACCTTCCATGTGGCCGATGGGGACGGTCAGCACTTCGCCTTTGCGGCACGTGTTCGTGAACGGGGTCTCGTTGTTTTCAACTCTCACCTGTACCGGCTTGCAGACATATTTCAAACCGATGTTGCGCATGAGCGCTCCGGGCAGCAACCCCGACTCACACAAAATTTGGAAACCGTTGCAGATGCCGAGGACCAGTCCGCCCCCGTCGGCGAACTTGCGGACGGATTCCATCACCGGCGAGAACTTGGCGATGGCGCCGGTGCGGAGGTAGTCGCCGAAGGCAAAGCCTCCGGGGACGATGATGGCGTCGCAGTTCTGCAGGTCGTGCGAGTCGTGCCAGAGGAAAGTTACGGGCTGCTTGGCAACCTGCTGGATGGTCCAGAAAGCATCGTGATCGCAGTTCGATCCGGGGAAAATAATGACGCCGAATTTCATCGAAATCCTCGAGTTCACTATATGGCAATGGTGGTGTGGATGGTCTATGGTGACAAGCTCCTATTCTTAGGTCAAGGAAAAATAGTGCCTATAAACCCAAGCGCTTAGGAATTGTGATAGAACAATTCATGGCATTGCATGACAATTTCGAACTGGCGAACCAGCGGGCTAAGGAACTGCAAGAGACGATTCCGCAGGCTGTCTCTGCGCATTACGGCCGCAAAAGCGGCCACATCGTAATCGCTCTCAGCTCAAAATTGATTCTGAATTTCTCGCCGCGCGATGCCCAGGGTTTGGAGAACGCCAAGCCATCGCAACTTGACGAAATTGAGATCACTCCATCCGGATTCGGAATTCACTTTCCAAAGCTCGATGCAGACTGCGACGTGCCGGGCCTCCTGGAGGGCTTTCTTGGCTCAAAGAAGTGGATGGCGTCCCGACTCGGTCAAGTTGGCGGACAATCCAGAAGCAGAGCCAAGAGAGCGGCTTCTAAAGCAAATGGCAGGCTCGGCGGAAGACCTAGGAAAGTGATTAGAGGGTAGCGCCGGAAAGATCGATTACGTCGGGCTGCCCTGGCTTGCAAGGCCCGTCTCTACAAATGGGAACCCGCACTGCGGGCGCACCGCACGGACATCGAGAGAAGTTTGCCGAGCGCGATTTCTCGGGCGGCGGTGGGGAGTTTTTCCACAGCCCCTAAGCGCCAATTGCGCCGCGACTGACAACTTGCCCAACTGACGGCAGAGTTGCCAGCCCTCCGTCTAGTGTTGGTTGCCGCGGACGGGAGGAATGCTGCAAACAGTGAGTTTCAGACCCGAAATGGAACGGCCGGACGTGGCAGCCGGCGTGCCCCCAATCTGTCATCACCTCCCGCATGGAGCGATCTGGCCGGCCACGAGATTCAAATACTAACGCTTCTCACTCGTTGCTCGCCAAACCGGCGCACGGGTGTTTCTGCGAGGAGGTGGAGGAGCGTCAATGACCATGTCCACCTTGAGCTGCGTTGAGAACTGTATTAGTTGCCATCTGCGTTCCCGCAATTTTTTCTGCAACCTCGCCCCGGACTCGAGCGAGGCTTTCAACAAAATAAAACATGCCGCTGTTTTTCCTGAACACGCGGTGGTTCTTGTCGAGGGACAAAGTCCCTGCGGAATTTTTATTCTCTGCCAGGGACGCGCCAAGCTCTCGACCACTTCGCGCGAAGGCAAAACCTTAATTGTGCGAATCGCGGAAGCCGGTGAAATTCTGGGCTTGCACGCCGTCGTTACCGGCGGGCGGTACGAACTGACCGTCGAAACCATGCAACCCTGCCAGCTGAACTTCGTGGGGCGCGAAGACATGCTGCGCTTCCTCAGTGAGCACGCGGACGCCGCTCTCCATGCCACCCAGCATCTTGCCCGCGACTGTTCGGATGCCTATGGCGTGGTGCGCACAATCGGGTTGTCACATTCGGTATCGGAGAGATTCGCCCGATTCTTGCTCGAAACCGCCGCCGATGGCGAGGTCAGCAACGGAACGGTGCGCGTCCGGTTGGCGATGACCCATGAAGAAATCTCACAACTGGTCGGCACCAGCCGCGAAACCATCACCCGCCTGCTCTCCGAGTTCCGCAGAAACTCGATGGCGGAACTGAAGGGCTCGACCTTGATTATCCATAACCGCCCGGCACTGCGGAACCTGGTCGGCGCGTAATCTTCGTGTGGGGACGGGCGCCCTCGCCCGTCCTGAGCAACGCTCGGCAGCGCTCTTCGCTGGCGTCAATTCGGCAGATCGCCTCGCGTCCGCAGCAGATGCTATCGCACATTCACAGTTACCGAGGCAGAGGCTATGCCATTGGCCACGACCTGCAAGTCGCTGAGACCGGTTTCGGTTTTGCTGGACACGTCGAAATTAGTGGAGGCTTGTCCGCTATAGGCAATGCCCATGGTGCTGTGATTGTGGGTGCGCGCGTAGAAAACGTCGCCCGTGATTCGGTTGGTGAGGCGCACTAGCGGATAATTCGTCGCGGCCTGCGCGTCATCGCCGTAGGCAGCGCCCTGCGAGAAGCCATTCAGATTGAAGCCTGACACCACATACGATTTTCCGCGGCTCACCTGCGTCGGCGCCGAAGTGATTTGCGGCCGCCACGCGGCGTTCGGGCTTCCTTTCGGACGATACACCCAGACGTTGCCGAAGTCGGTCCACAGAATCTCTCCCGTCGGCAGCGCCAGCATGTTGCCATAGTAAGAAGAAACATTCGGCGCATCGGTGTTACCCGCGGTGACGTCGGTGAAACCAGTGCCGTCCCACTCGAGGAATCTGGTACCCAGGTTGAAGATGCCGGGACTGGTCTGCACCAGCACGTTGCCATTCGGCAGTATCGATGCGGGGCCATCGGCTACATCGAGGCCGTCGGGGAAATCGGGGCCGGCCGTCCAGGTCCTGGTGTTTGTGTTGTAGATGGAGGTGTGTCCGCTGGCTCCGGGCGCGCCATTCGCCCCGGTGGCAAAGACCGTGCCGTCCGGCCGCAACACTGCCGGACCGACTTCGTTCGAAGCGTTCTTCGCATCGGGGTACGAATCCCACAGTTGAACGATCGTGCCGCTACGCGGACCGCTTTTCCAGGTGCCCTTTGCCGGATTGTAGATTTCATAATTGATCCCGTTCGGCCGGTATTTAAAAACGTAAGCATCGACCGTCAACACGGTGCCATCGGGCAAGAGAGTCCAGCCTTCCTCGTCATTGACGTCGAACTTGCCCTTGCCAGTGATTGTCCATGTGAGGGTTGAGGCATCGAGCAGCGCCTGCTCCGTCGTACAACAGTTGGCCTGCATGTAAGTGCCGTTCGGCAGGACGACGGACTGCGCATCTCCAATCGTGGACCAACTGGCCGGCGGAGCAATCGATGTCCACTTATTCGCCTCGGGATCGTAGATCGCGCCCAGATTTGTCCACACGGCTTGGCAGTCGTTGTATTCGCCACCCTCGATCACCACCCGCCCGTCGGCCAACACCGCCGATCCGAAATAAAGAGGTGCGTAGCCTGCGGGCAGCGACGCGATTCGCTTCCACGTGCCGTTCACATAGCTGCCGTATTGATCGGGACTCAGCCGATACCACGAACGTCCGCAAGCTTCGTGCAAAATTATTGTGCCGTCGGTCAGCAGCAGAGGATTGCCGAGCCCGAGGATTGCTTCCGGTTGGTTGACCAACGGAACCCACGCCTGTGAATAAGCCAGGGTCGCAGCAGCGAGAAACAGAACCAGGGTGATCGCAGCCGTACGCAGTTTCATAGTCGTCTCCTGCCAGTGTTTCAGCATTGGAATTTTTCTCGGAACGCTGCTTAGAACGTTCCCCGCACTCCGACGACGAGCCTGCCACCAGAGATCGCCGCAAGTCGTCAAAAAACAGCGGGAATTATACATCGGCGAGAACCCTCGTCAAGAGTGAGACGACTTGCAGCATCAGGCAGCCGCGACGCTTCGTGAGGTGCGGGAGGCGTTGGCGAAACTAAGAACGACGGGACTGAAAGCAGGTGGACTATAGCGAATCCAGATTTGCTGTGACCACGGGCAGCTGCCGAGCTGCGCTCGGCTTGGACAGCCGAGGGCGGCTGTCCCTACGCGGACGGGCGAGGGCGCCCGTCCCCACACGAGCGGGGACGACGTAGGCGGTTGGCCCAGGGCCACCTACTCAGTTTTCTTGATCGCTTCCAACTCCTTCGTAACAACGGCTGCGGGAAGCGGTACGAAACCGAACGTCGCGGCATAGTTCTGTCCGTTACTCAGCATCCAATAGAGAAATTGCCGCATCGCCTCCTGCTTCTCTTCGCTCTCCGCCCGCTTGGGAACCAGCAGCCAGGTAAAACTCGTGATCGGGTAGGATCGTTCACCCGGGGGGTTGGTGATCGAAATACGGAAATCGGCAGGTATCGTTTTCACCGCGGTGGCGGCCACGCTGGCAGAATCGGGTGTCACGAAGTGCCCCGCGGCATTTTGTACTGACCCGTAAGCCAGCCCGCGCCAGACGGCATAGCCGAACCACACATAGCCAATGGAATTCGGCGTTTGCTGGACCTGGGCAGCCAGATTGCCGTTCCCCTCCACCGCCACGCCGGTTGGCCATGTGATGTGGGCTCCAGTGCCAACCCTGGTTCGCCATTCCGCGCTCGCTTTGCTCAAGAAATCCGACCAGACATAGCCGGCGCCTCGCCCCTCGGAGCTATGAAAAACAACTATCTCACTCGCAGGCAGTTGGGCTTCGGGGTTGAGCTTTACCATGGCTGGATCGTTCCAGCGTGTGATCGTTCCCAGGTAGATCCCGGTCAGAATTCGCTGCGAGAACTTGAGCGGACGAACGGCGCCGGGCAGGTTGTAAACTGGCACCACCGCCCCGAGAACCGTGGGGAATTGCAGCACGCCTGCCTTGGAGAGCTGGTCGCTCGTCATCGGAACTTCGGTTCCCCCAAAATCGGCCTTGCCGGAGGACACCATATCGATGCCGTCATTTGATCCCGAAGGCATGTAACTGAAGTGAAGATTCGGATGGGTTTTGTGAAACTCTCGAAACCACACGGAATAGAGCGCGAGGGGATTGCTCGATCCGACCCCCACCAACTGAATGGTGGCAGAACTCTGGGACCATGCCGGCCGAAACAATAGCAACAGGCAAATCGGCAAACACAGCTTCCGCAGACACATGATGCTCTTCCACCTTCGCAGTCCGGCCGGTGGGTCGAGCCACCAAGATAAGGATCAATGAACCGGCGACTTCCGGGCGAAGGGCTCCTCTCGGAGTTATCGGCAGTGGGGGCGGGGGCTTTAGCGGTTGTGGAAAGAACGCAGGTTTCATTGTCCAGCCGGGGACGAGGGGCACCCGCGTGGTGACGGGGCATACCGTCCAAGGGTGATGAAGAAAGTATCGAAAAACGAGCGAGGCAATCGCTGCGAAAAGCCCTACTCCTCGAAAAGCACGAAAAGCGGGGCGCCGGCGTGATCTCCCCAGGACATCTCGTGACCTCAACTAGCCGGCTTTTCGCATTTTGCTTTCTGCTCTGGCATCTACTTCCGCCGCCCTTTCGTAGCCCACGGCGGCCGAGTAAATTGCCCGATCAAAGAACTGGTCGAGCAACTGCAGTAATTCCTGCTTGCCGAAGATCTCTACTGGGCGGTCTGGATATGACTCATCAAGGACAAACTCCCAGAGATTGTCTTTCGTCAAAATGATTGCCCAGATGACTTGGCTCAGCGGCACACCCTGTTGGGCGCGGCGCGAGCCAATTTTCGCGTAGCGCTGCTCGATATCGCTCTCACTCTTGTCCAGCAGCCACTCGCCCAGGTGGCGATAGATTTCGTATACCCGCTGCATAAGTTCGTCTGGCGGAACGTTACGGAAGGCCTCGGTACGGGCGGACCGCTGAACCTTGTGCAGGAGGCCGCTGGCTAGGGCGTCTGAGCGGTCCTCAATGAGACGGACGAACCTGTAGCTGAGCATCATTGCCGCATCCCTTCCCAACGTTGCTGTTTTCATATTCTCTCCTTCCCCTGGGATCGAGGGTGAGTCCCAGCTTCCTGATCAGATTATGACCTCACGTTCCTGTGAGTTATGTGACGCTGGTCACGTCGTGTCACGGTGCGAAGTTGCACGATGGCTCGCCCGAGTGCGGTTGCTGTGGCGGAAATGATTGCCGGGCGTCCGCGCGCTCACGCCCGCTTTGGACGCAGAGGTAGAGTGCTCAAGCGTGGAATCGACCTAGCGCTCACCGTCGAAATCCTCATTCCGTAAGAAAGAGATCGCGCGCGTTATACTTGCCCGCTGGAGGTGCGGTTACTCGTCTCTCACCGTTTCCAGTAGCAGGAGGCTGGTATGCGGTATTGCGGATGGCTGGTGATTTTGGCGGGCCTCGCGATCTCCTCGCTCGCACAAAATGACGCGGAGGGCCCGACGAATGAGAAAACCCAGAAAACCTATAAACAAGGTCTCGACTACCTGAAGCAACACATGACCGTGGCTGCGCTTGATAGCTTCAAGAAAGCGGATAAGCAGGACGACGGGCACTGCCTTCTATGCCAGAAGAAGTTACAGGATCAGCACATCGGGGATGCAGCGATTGAAGGCAAGCTGAAGAAGCTGGTAGGCCGGGCGAGGGAGTTGCAGGCGGCGGAGACGCCGAAGCAATAGCGACTCATCAACTGGCGCAATGTCGCGAATGCACCAGCAACGCTCGGTGGCTTGTTAAGGAGACGAGTTCTAGAATGTACGATATGAAGAAGAGTTTTTCGATCGTGAGTGCGGTGGTGATCGTGCTTGGGGTTGGCATGATTGGGCTGGCGGTGGCTCAGGACGAAGATGGGCCGATGGCGGATTTGCGGTTTGTGGTGGTGCGCGACTACAACGGCAAGCCGGTGAGGAATGCGGCGGTGGTGCTGCATCCGGTGGGTAAGAAGGGAAAGCAGTCGCGCGGAGGGTTGGAGTTGAAGACGGACGGAGAGGGGCGGGCGAACATCGATGGGATTCCGTATGGTCCGCTGCGGGTGCAGGTGCTGGTGCCGGGGTTCCAGACTTTTGGGGAAGACTACCAGATCGACAAGGCGGAGATGGAGATTACGGTGAAGCTGAAGCGTCCCGGGGGACAGTACTCGGCGTACGAGAATCACGGGGACGCGAAGAAGGCTGACGAGAAGAAACCGGCGGAGCAGAAACCGCAGTAGTCAGCGGTCAGTGGCACGATAGCATCGGCGCCCAGCCCTAACGAGGGCATCTGATTTTCCCGTAGAGACGCGGCTTGCCGCGTCTCGGCAGTGCCGCGCTACCGGAGACGGGGCAAGCCCCGTCTCTACAGAGGGTTCTTCGGAGTGAGATTTTCTATGAAAAGAAATTTTTCGATGGCGATGGCGATCGTGCTTGGGTTCGGCATGATTACGTTGGCGTGGGCTCAGGATGATGAGGGGCCGACGTCGAGTTTGCGGTTTGTAGTGGTGCGCGACTCCGATGGTAAGCCGGTGAGGAATGCGGAGGTGGTACTGCATCCGGTGAAGCGCAAGGGAAAGCAGGCCAAGGGGGAGATGGAGCTGAAGACGGACGCAGACGGGCGGACAAACGTTGATGGGATTCCTTATGGTCCGCTGCGGGTGCAGGTGCTGGCGCCGCATTTCCAGACATTTGGGGAAGACTACGAGATCAACAAGGCGGAGATGGAGATTACGGTGAAGCTGAAGCATCCGGGCGGGCAGTACTCGGTGTATGAGAATCACGGGGACGAGAAGAAGCCGCAGTAAGGAAACCTTCCAGTTGAGTCATTACGATCTGCGGCTTTCTTGAAAAAACTGCGGATTCTTCGTTTGATTTCATAATTACGAATTTTCAAACCCACGACCTCACGGGCGACTGCCGTGTTGTGGGGTGAGAACTGCCTGCGGCGGCGCTCAGGATGACAAGGGTTTAAGGAATTGCATTTGTGGGAGGTGACAGGGAGAGCCGGGTGTCCTACAATTCGGCTGCCATGGGATTGCAGGAACTAACCGTCGAGCGCTATGAAGGAGTGGCGGACGATCAGCGGATTCTACTGCTGCGCGGGCCAATCACGATAGAAACCGCTCCGCAATTCGAGCGGGCGGTGTGCCATGAGAGCGCGGAGACGATGATTCTGGATTTGTCGGATGTCCCTTACATTGATTCGGTGGGACTGGGGTCGCTGGTGAGGGCGTACGTATCGCATCAGAAGACGGGACGATGTCTGGTGCTGACGGGCATGAAGCCGCGGGTGCGCAAGATTATGGAAATGACCAAGGTGAACGATTTCTTCCTGACGTTTGGCACGACGTGGGAAGCGGTGGAAGCGCTGGCAAACACTGGGACGGCTTGAGGCCTAGTTGAAATCCGGTGGAGAGACGGGCGCCCCGCTCGTCCAGCCGCGCCGGCCGCGTGGTTTCATGAATCGAAAACCCTAAGCTGCCATCTAAACGGCATTGCTCGCTTAGTCTTGATTCGACGCCTATGAATCTTCTTTATCGCTATTCCAAGCAGTACTGGAAACTGTTTGTAGTCGCTCTTTTGCTGGCCGCGACCAATCAGATCTTTTCACTCCTCGACCCGCTGATTTTTCGTCATGTAATCGACAGCTACGCCACCAAGTATCACAGTTACACGCAAGCGCAATTTGTGCGCGGGGCGGGGCTTTTGCTGCTGGCGGCGGTGGGAGTGGCGTTTGTGTCGCGCGTGGCCAAGAATTTCCAGGACTATTTCGTGAACGTGATCGTGCAGCGACTGGGCGCGAGGATGTACTCGGACGGGATCCGCCATTCGTTGGATTTGCCCTATCAGGTGTTCGAAGACCAGCGCAGCGGCGAAACCCTGGGCAAGTTGCAGAAAGTTCGCAGCGACGTGGAGCGGTTCATTACCGCTGCCATCAATGTGCTTTTCATTTCGCTCGTCGGCATCGTTTTCGTGATGATCTATGCCTTTCGGGTGCACTGGTCGATTGCCCCGGCATTTCTGATCACGGTTCCACTGCTTGGAATTATCAGTTCGGTACTGAGCAAACGGATCAAGAAGATGCAGAAGACCATTGTTGCCGAAACCACCGCGCTGGCGGGTTCGACAACGGAGTCGCTGCGCAATATTGAATTGGTGAAAAGCCTCGGACTGGCGCATCAGGAAGTGGTGCGGCTTAACGGGATCACGGGAAAGATTCTGAAGCTCGAACTCAAGAAAGTGAAGTATCTGCGTAGCCTGAGCTTCATCCAGGGGACGGCAGTCAACGCGTTGCGCACCAGCATTTTATTTCTGATGCTCTACTTGATCTTTCGCCAGGAGATCACCATCGGACAATTTTTCTCCCTGATGATTTATTCGTTTTTCATTTTCACGCCCTTGCAGGAGTTGGGGAACGTCATCAATATTTATCGCGAAACGGAAGTCTCGCTGCAGAACTTTCAGCAGATCCTCGACACTCCTCGCGACCCGAAGCCTGCCGATCCGGAACCGGTTGACGAGCTCATGACGCTGCAGTTTGAGCGGGTCAGTTTTCAGCATCAGAGTTCTTCGGTTCTGGCGTTGGACGAGATCGGCTTCAGCGCGGCTCGGGGAGATACGGTTGCGTTTGTCGGACCGTCTGGGGCAGGGAAGTCAACGCTGGTGAAGCTGCTGGTGGGCTTGTACGCTCCGAAGGCGGGGGAGATTCTTTACAACGGGATTCCATCGAATCGCGTGGATCTGGATCTGCTGCGGGAACAAATTGGATTTGTGACGCAGGACACGCAACTGTTCTCGGGTTCGATTCGCGAGAACTTGCTCTTCGTGAATCCGAAGGCGACAGACGAAGAATGCATGGAGGTTTTGCAGCAAGCGGCCGCGCACAGCTTGCTTTCACGCGCGGACCGCGGATTGGACACGCTGATCGGCGAAGGTGGCGTGAAGGTTTCGGGAGGCGAGAAGCAGCGGCTTTCGATTGCGCGCGCGCTGTTGCGGCATCCGCAGTTGCTGGTGTTCGATGAGGCCACGTCTTCGCTTGATTCGCTGACCGAAGAAGAAATCAGCCGCACGATCCGCGAAGTCGCAACCAATCAGGAGGCGATCACGATTCTGATTGCGCATCGGCTGTCCACCGTGATGCATGCCGACCGGATCTACGTGCTGGAGCGCGGACGCATCGTCGAATTTGGACGGCACTCTGAGTTGCTCGATCAGAAAGGGCTGTACTACGCGATGTGGCGGCAGCAGGTTGGCGAACGCGAGGCGGTCGCGCAGACGAAGTAATTCGAGCGAAGCCCAGAGTTGCCGCGGCCTCAGACAGCCGCCGAGCTATGCTCGGCTCGGACGGGCGAGGGCGCCCGTGCCCACACGAGCAAAGCTAGCCCGCTAGAGACTCGAGGGCTTGCACTGCTTCCGGCGGGAGCGTGAGGTGGCGGCTGGACAGATCCTGCTTCATGTGTTCGGCATCGGTCGTGCCCGTTAGCGGCAGAATTCCGACGGAGCGGGCGAAGCTGAACACGACCTGGGCCGGCGTGGCGTTGGCGTGCGCGGCCAGACTGGCGATCAGAGGATGGTGCAGCACCTCCTGATTCGCGGTGAGAAGCGAGAATCCCTGATAGATGATTTTGTGCTGCTTGCAGAACAAGCGCACGGCGCGGTCCCAGCCGAGGCGGGCATAGCAGCGGTTTTGCACAAATGCAGGAAGTTCGGCGCGGGCGGCTGCCATCTGCTGCAGGTGGGGCAGAGAAACATTGCTTATTCCGAGAAGGCGGGTGCGGCCGGCATCGCGCTCTTGGCGCATCGCCTCCCAGACTTCGGCGTCGGCATCGGTCCAGTTGTGGTTGGAGGAGGGCCCGTGCAGCACGTAACTGTCGACGTGGCCGGTCGCGAGATGGTCGAGCGAACTGGCCATCGACTGCGCGACCTGAACGGAAAGGGAGGCTGCGGGATCGTAGGGCAGGCAGTGGTCCTGGCCGGGCTTATAGGTGAATTTCGTTTGCAGAAAAAGATCGTCGCGCGTGACCAACCCTGTGCGATAAGCGGCGGACAATCCCTGACCGACTCCGGCTTCGAAGTAATGCCGCCGCTGGTTTGCGGTGTCGATGCCGCGAAAGCCCATCCGGAGCGCGAGTTCGGTGAGGGCCGGGGTGCGATCTTCCTTCCAGGCGGTGCCGTAGAGGAAATCGGGAACGAGTGAAGGTGGCTGGGTTGGCATCGAGTTATTCTGACATGATCCGGACGTGAGGCCTCACGTGATCACGGGAGTATTGCTCATTCCCGCGGTACCGAACACTCGCCGGTAGCGTTCGATTTCTTCCGGCGTGCCGAGCGCCTTGGCGTAGTTGTCGGAGAGCTTAACCGCGGGTTTGCCTTCGACCGTGGAAACCTTGCAGATCAGGCTGACCGGGTCAAAGTCGCTGCCGTCGGCAGGATCGCAGCCGCGAAAATCGTTGGTCAGCAAAGTGCCCCAGCCTGCACTGAAACGAATGCGCCGGCCAGGGTTCCACTTTTGGCGATCGAAGAAATCGGCGGCGCTGCGGAAGTCGTTGATCGTCGTGCCGCTGGCAAGCGCTCCACCAAAATAAGCGTGCAGGCCGAGGATGTCATCGATGTCGAGTGCGTCGGAAGCGATGATGAGCTTGTCATGCGGGTCTCGACCGCGCTGCTTGAGCCATTCGATATACTCGTCGCCTGCGACGTAGGGATTCTTGCTGTCGATGCGCTGGCCCGTCCAATCGGCGGTCCAGTCGGGGGCGGTGTCGAGAAATTGCGAGGTTCCAAAAGTATCGGGCAGCATGATGCGGAGAGCGCCCTCGTAGGTGCTCTGCCACAACTCGAGGGCGCGGTACTGAGAAGCTTTCAGGGCATCGTCATCGGGCGTGAGTGCGGCGAGGACCATGGGGATCTCATGCGCGTTAGTTCCGATGGCTTCAAGATCGTGCTTATGGGCGAGGAAGGCGTTCGAGGTTCCAGTAAAGGCGTTGCCGAGATTCGCTGCCATGGCGTTGACCACGTATTCCTGCCAGAGGAAGCTGTGGCGGCGCCGGGTTCCAAAGTCTGCCACGGCAAGACCGGGTACGCCGCGCAGCCGCTCGATCTTGCCCCAGAGTTTTGTTTTCGCCCGGGCATACAGGATGTCGAGACCGAACTCGCGCAGTTTTTTCAAACCGGCTCGGCTCTTGAGCTCGTCAAGGATGGGAAGCGCATAGAGTTCCCACATCGTTGTCTCAGTCCAAAGGCCATCGAAAGAGAGATCGAACTGTCCTTCCTTGACCGATAGTTCATAGTCCGACAATCGGAAATCGCGTTCCAGCCATTCCAGAAAGGCGGGTTCAAAGATTCCGCGGCGGCCGTAGAACGTGTTGCCGGCGAGCCAGACCAGTTCCGACCTGCGAAACCGAAGTTGGCGAGCGTGCTCCATCTGGTGGGTAAGCTCCTCGCGCGAGAACATGTCCGCGAGGCGCACAGAAGTGGTGCGGTTCAACAGAGAGAACGACACACGGGCTTTCGGGTGATGCTTCCAGATGAACTGGAGCATCAGCAGTTTGTAGAAATCGGTATCGAGTAGGGACCTAATCACCGGGTCCAGTTCCCAGTTGTGGTTGTGCGCCCGCTCGGCGAAGTTGACGATCATCGCGAACTTTCTCGGTTACTATCCTCTGCGACAGTCCTGAGAAAATCAACCGTGGTTACCTGTGGTGTGCCTTTTTGGGGGGGGCCTGGCTGACTTTGGGAAGGCAAACACGGTACTATCAAATTTCTGCATGAGACTGCCTCGGCCCTTCACGGCTGCACCCCGGAGTTGCGCGTCGTTATTTTTGGCGATGGGGCAGGTCCACGGCTGGGCAGAGTTCTCTGGCCGAGCGCTGCACGCGCTGGCGGTCGGGGTTCTGCCCGCAATGTTCATTCTGCGATCGACCCGCGAGGAGATTTACAACATTCTGTGGGTGCTGGTGTTTGGCTTTGCCACTCTCAATATTCTGAGCCTGGGGGCGCGGCGTTTCGAGCAGGAAAAGGGTGGTCTGAACTTTGGCGAGATACTGGCGGTTCTGGTGGTGGTGGTGTCGATCGTCCTGCTGGCGTGGGAGATGCTGTACCTGTTCGGCATTCTGCCGATTCGCCTCACGCCGCGCTGACGCCGATTGCGGTATGATCGCCTGTGGTGAAACGCGAATCCAATTTTGACGTGACTTGCCCCTGCTGCGGCGCGGTCATGAAAATCGACGCGGCGACGCGCAGCATCATAGCGCACACTGCGCCGGTCAAGCCGAAAACCTTCAACGACATGGAAGAAGCGGCCCGCGCCATGAAAGAGCAGGACAGCCGGCGCGACTCAATCTTCCGGCAGTCGATGGAAGCGCAAAAGCATGCTTCGGAGCTGCTGGAGAAGAAGTTCCAGGAGGCGGTGAAGAAGGCCAAAGAAACGCCGGACACGGGAAGGCCGATCCGGGATTTCGATCTGGACTGATCTGCTGCTGCTTTTTCACCGCCGAGACGCCGAGGACGCCGAGAAAAGCAAACACTTGCATGACTCTCCCTCTTCTTCTGGGGCACCGTGGGGCGCGGGTTTTCCGCCAGATTCCTGAAAATACCCTGGCGTCGTTTGAGCTTTGCCTGCAGCACGGCTGCGACGGGTTCGAATTCGACGTCCGCCGTTCCGCCGACGGGCAGGCGGTGATCTTCCATGACGCGACCATTGGCGGAATGGAGATTGAGAACACGGCGTCGAAAAGCCTCCCGTTGTCCACACTGGAAGATGTTCTGCGGCAATTTGCCGGCCGGGCGTTTCTCGATATCGAGTTGAAGGTTGCGGGGCTGGAGGCGCAGACGCTCGCAGCGTTGCGCACGCATCCGCCGCAAAAGGGATATGTGGTTTCGTCGTTCCTTTCCGATGTGCTCACGGTAATCCACGATCTCGATCCGGTGATTCCGCTAGGATTTCTTTGTGAGACGCGGGATCGGCTTCGAGGTTGGCGCGAAATGCCGGCGGAATGGGTGATTCCGCAGTTCAAATGGGCAGACGGAGAATTGGTCGAACTGGTTCATACGGCAGGGAAAAGAATCATGGTCTGGACGGTGAATCGCGCCGAGCGCATGCGTGAGTTTGCAGAGTGGGGCGTGGACGCGATCATTTCGGATGAAACGGAACTTGCCGCACAGGTTTTTGGTGCCCCTGGACATCAAGCACCTTGAAGTACGACAGCAGCTACTCATTGCACTTCGAACTTGGCCGCAGCGAGAGCGTATTCGAGCTGCTCCTTGGTGAGAGTGGAGTGGTCCGCGATATAACGCGCAATCAGATCTTCCGTTTCCGGGTGGTGCAAGTGCCCCAAGCCGTGAAGAGCAGCTCCCTGACAAAAATCCGATTCGAGCGCGAGAATGGCGGTTAGAGTCTGAAAAATCACGTCCTGCATCCGCTCATCCTCGCCACCTCGGTCTCGCTTCCTGTTCCCACAATGCCAGTCGTAGCATAGAGAGTCCCACCACATGTGGCCAGAATCCAGATGCTCAGCAGTGAAGAAGTTTCTAAACAAATCGGTCATCGTTCTAACGCATTCTTCCCGAACCGCAAACGGCAAGTCGGAGTCCCAGATGATCCGGGCAACCGAACAGTCGAGATTTTCTACCTGGATAGCCCAAAGGGCCTCGTCTAGTTGCACCTTAGAAAATCTCTCCCGCAGGAATTGTGGATCTCGGAACAACCTCACGTAGTAGCCGCAGATGAGATCGGGCGTATAACTCACCTCCGTATGCCAATACCAGGGGTCGAACTTTGCGGTCGTCGGGGGCCAATCTCGATCGAATAAGAAACTGACAAACTCATTAAAAGAGTATTTGGTGATATCGACACTTTGCGTTTCCGTTCCCATTCGAAAAGTATAGGGTATGCGCAAGTGGGTCGTGAGTGCAGCCAATCCACTCCTGTCAATCTCCGCCGTTTGCCCCCTCCCAGAGCGCTCATTTACATTGAACAGGATGTCCACCACAGGCGAGCGATTCGAGCGAGCGGTTCAGATCATGGCACGGTTGCGGGCTCCGGGTGGATGCCCGTGGGATCGCGAACAGACCTTTGACACCATCAAGCCCTACACTCTGGAAGAGACTTACGAAGTCCTGGAAGCGATCGACAATCGCGATTGGCCGGAACTGACCGGCGAATTGGGCGACCTGCTGTTGCAGGTGCTGTTCTATTCGCAAATGGCCAGCGAGGAAGGCCACTTCTCGGTGGATGATGTGCTGGACCGGCTTTCCAACAAACTGGTGGACCGGCATCCACACGTGTTTGGTGAAGTGAAAGCGGACACTCCTGCCGAAGTGCTGCGCAACTGGGAGGCGCTGAAGGCGGAAGAGAAGAAGAAGCGGCTGGCGGGCAGAGGCAAGAAGGCGGACGAAGCTGCGGACTCGCAGTCCGAGGCTGATCAGGCCGGCGACGCGCAGTCGGTGCTCGCGGGTGTGTCATCGAAAATGCCCGCGCTGATGGAGGCTTATAAGCTCAGCTCGCGTGCGGCGCACGTGGGATTTGACTGGCCGGAGATGGAAGGGCTCTTTGCCAAGCTCGAAGAAGAGACGGTGGAGTTGCGGGAGGAACTGAAGGCTGTGCCGGTGCTTCCTTTCAAAGGTCAATCGGTTGGGAGGGGGATTGCCGGGTCGGGAAAGCCGCAGGTTCCGCCGGAGCTGCGCGAGCGCCTGGAAGAC
>CZKY01000153.1_pt2 | contig 43484 bp, 29 predicted proteins | sample 2454881 | NCBI WGS metagenome assembly CZKY01 (sample SAMEA3539301, study PRJEB10725) | soil metagenome | biome: tundra; feature: field; material: soil | place: USA | collected 2010-05 | depth 0.15 m | reverse complement strand
GGCCGGTGGGCCGTCCCTCCGGGACTTGGTCGTTTTGTGCCTGGCACCCAGCGCTGAAGCGCTGGGCTAAGTTAGCCCGCCCCTCCGGGGCTGGCGCGTCGCTGCGGACACCTTCTGCTGAGACCACCGCTTTGGCCGATGTGATGTGCTCGCAGAGGACCTCGCGGAGTCTGGCTTGCAATGCGGGCGACGTCTCTTGCAACGTGTACGTGAGCGCGGCAAAGAAGTCGGGGAATTTCTTGTTCGACCAGTCGAGAACGTCACGGGCAAACAGGCCTCGGCCCGGGCCGAGTTCGAGGATTTCTATTTCAGGAGGGCGGTCGAGTGCTTGCCACATCTGATCAAACTGGCGCGCGAGCAGGCGTCCGAAGACGGCGTGAACGTCGCTCGAGGTATAGAAGTCTCCGGCTTTGCCAAATTGTTCGGCGTTGCCGGAATAGTAACCATGGGAAGGATCGTAGAGGCAGATCTGCATGTAGCGCGAAAACGGGATGGGGCCGCGCTGGCGGATTTCGCGCTCGATTTGTTCCCGGACGGGCAACTGGACGGACAATGCGCTAGCTCCCCTGGCTTCCCTCTCCGGCAGGCATCGGGCTGTGGGGGACGGCGCGATCCTGCGGGGTGCGGGTAAACATTTCGATGAAATAGTCGTGCAGTCCGTCGTAGAGCTGGCGCTGAAGATGCCAGGCGAATTGGGGATGATCGAGGTCGCGGGGATGAATCGGAAACACGTAAGTGTGAACCGGGACGGTCGAGTTTTTCAGATCGATCAGAACTTCGATAGCGCCGTTGTTCTCGCGTGCGGAAAAGGCAAGCAGCGGATGATCGTAGAGCCGCAAGTGATCGAGGACTTTCTGCAGGGAGTCTGACACGGGTTCATTGTACTCAGGTGGAGAGGCAAGGCGCGGCAAGCCGCGTCTAAACCATAGTTTCTCGGTTCCCGGTTCTCAGTTCTCAGTGGGAAATGGAGTACTGAGAACTGACAACTGAGAACTGCAGTTTAGGCCGCCATTCGCATCGGGTTGCCTTCGGCGTGGAAGGCGCGCTTGATCGGAGGCATGGCCAGATACAGGATGCAGGCCGCGTTAATCGCCCCGAAGAACAAGGAAAACATATTCGCGTGGACCATGCCGGGCAGAAGCAGCACGAGTCCAATCGCGGAAAACAGGAGCGTGAGGAGACGTCCCCAGTTCTGCATCTGCAGGACGCCGTAGCCGGCGAGCATGTGCACGACCGCAAACACGATGATGCCAAGCCCGGCCGCGTGGCCGAAGTCGCGCAAGAGATTTTCGACGGCGTTGCCTTCGGCGGCCAGGGAAGCGAGTGTGGCGGCCAGTCCGGTGAAGAGCAGGACGGAGAGTCCGAACAGCAGCCCGATTACACCGCGCAGAATCTGATAGAAGCCGACCAACGTGACACCAAGTGGGCGCATGAATCTCCTCTTTAAGTTTGGACTGAAATATAGCACAAGGTGTCGGGTCTCAGGTCTCAGGAGACCTGGGCGGCTTGCGGTGCCGGGTTCTCCTGAGACCTGACACCTTGGACCTGAGACCTTTGTCTATTCGTAGCGGAGGGCTTCGATGGGATCCAGGCGTGAGGCTTTGATGGCGGGGAGCATTCCGCTAATGACACCGACGAATCCGAGGATCATGGTGGACGCCAGCAAAGTGGTGGAATCGATGGTGAGATGGATGTCGCCTTCCGTGCCGTTCTCTACGAAGGCGCTCCAGAGGGTAAGCGATCCGACCGACCAAGAGACGATGTAAGCGAGAACAACGCCGGCGAGCCCACCGAGAAGTGTGATGGCAAGAGCTTCGGCGAGAAACTGGACCAGGATGTGCCAACCGCGCGCTCCGAGCGCTTTTTCGACGCCGATCTCCCGGGTTCGCTGGGTAACGGAGACCAGCATGATGTTCATCAGACCCACGCCGCCGATGCCGAGCGTGAGCAGGCCGATGAACCCGAGCAGAATCTTGATGCCGGTGGTGATGACGCGCAGGTCGAGTAGATCGGCAAACACGTCGAAGACAAAGACGGCGCGCTTGTCCTTGGGATCGAACTCATGGTGAAAGGCCATGGAGCGGCGCACCGCCCCGGCGACTTTTTCGTGGTCGCCTTCGTATTCCATGGCGACAGCGCTGAGGTAATAAGTGTTGGTGAGGTCGCTCATGGCGCTGAACGGGATATACACTTTGCCGTTCATGTTGTCGTCACCGTTCTGAATGACGCGTTTGAGCACGCCGATGACCTCGTAGGAAATGCCGTCGAGCCGAACTTTTTCGCCAAGCGCGTTCTGCCCGGAAAACAACTTTTTCTTGACGTCGGCGCCGAGGATGGCGACGCGGCTGTGCGTGTTCTCGTCGAGGTCGGTGAAGAAAGTGCCGTCTTCGACGTCCATGCGGCGCATGTGCGAATAGTACGGGTAGACTCCGCTGATCCCGTAACTACCGCTGCGCGTTCCATAAGCGACGGTGCTTTGCTTGAAGGCTTCAGGCGAGATGCGCTTGAGCAGCGGCACCTCGGCCTGAAGGTAGTCGAGATCGTTGACCGTGAGTTTGATTTCGCTGCCAGCTTTGGTGCCGCCCGCTTGCATGGAGGTGCGTCCGGGGAAGATGAAGACCAGGTTCGTACCCCAGGAGCGGAAAGCGACCCACAGGCCACGCTCGAAACCGGAACCGTAGGCGAGCAGCAACACGACGGTCGCGATGCCCCAAGCCATGCCGAGCATGGTGAGAATGCTGCGGCGGCGGTTGTGCTTGAGCGCGCTGTAGGCCTGGCGGGCGAGTTCGAGAATCATAGTTAGTCCGAGCGCCGTTACTCCTGGCGCAGAGCCTCCACCGGCTGCAGCAGCGCGGCCTGGCGCGCCGGATAAAGCCCCGCGGCGATGCCGGCAAACGCGAGCGAGAGAATGGCGATTGCCGCTGACGACGGAACGATGCGAGGCGTGTCGAATCCTTCGGGCGCGGGCAGAGCGGCGAGCACCGTGACCAATGCGGTGGTGATGGCCAGCCCGATGCCTCCGCTGAGAGCGGTCAGGAACGCACCTTCCACAAAAAACTGGGTTAGGATGGCGCGATGAGTGGCGCCGAGCGCTTTGCGCAGTCCGATCTCGCGGGTGCGTTCGGTGACGGAGACGAGCATGATGTTGATGATGCCGATCGCTCCGAGGGCAAGCGTGATCACACCGACCACGCCGAGGAACCAGTCCATGCCGTCGAAGATCCTGGCGACGCGCTTGTTGTCTTCGATGGTGTCCCAGTCTTCGAACGACTCCGTGAGCTTGGGATCGAAACCGTGATGGCGGGCAATGATGTCGTGGACTTCCTGTTTCGCCACTAGATTCGCGCTGGGCGTGATCGGACGATAGTTCAGGAATGAGATGGCGTCTTCGCTGTTCTGCTCTTTCAGCCGGAACAGGTTGCGCATGGTCTCGATGGGAATGAAGATTCGCGCATTGGTGCCGTTATTGCCGTCCTGGCCGACTTTGCTGAGCACCCCGATAATTTCAAAGCGGACGCCATTGAGCAGGACGGGCGAGCCTACGGCCGGCCGGCCGGGGAATATGTTCTTCAGAAGCTCCCAGCCAACGACGGCCACTCGCCGCGTTTCGGCGTTGTCCTCATCGTTGAACCAGCGCCCCGGGCCAACGGGGATATTGCGGATCTGGTTGTACTCGGGCGCGATGCCGAAGACCTGGCCGTTGGTGGAACCGTAATCGCTGACCGCGCGAATGTCCTCGCGGTTGAGCACGGGGGAAAGATACTTGAGCGAGCGGGCCTCGCGGCGGATGGCGAGGTAATCCTGATAGGTGAAATGGTAAGTGCGGCCGGACTGAGTGCTGCCTTCAACGGCGGGGATGCGGCCGGGGAAGGTGAACATGATGTCCTGGCCGAGATTCTTCAGTTGCTTCGCCTGCCCGCTGCGAAAGCCCTCGCCCAAGCCGACGAGCAGAAGCAGCGATCCAACGCCCCAGGCAATCCCGAACATGGTGAGAAACGAGCGCAGTTTGTGGGCCCAAAGTGTGGCCAGCGACTGGCGAACGATTTCGATGAGCATCCGCATGGTTTAGTTCACGATGCTTTGGTTCACGGCAGACCGCCTTCTATGGAAGGCGAGGCCTGGACCCTGCACTCTACTGTGTAGTACGGGACCGGGTGCGGCGCGGTTCCCCAAAAAAGCACACTTCACCCGTCTTGTTTAGACGCGGGAAATGGCGTTTGGGTTAGCGGCGAGGCGGTAAAGGGCGGCCTCGATTTAAACATTCCTGCTCACCGCCGGGATTGGGGTACGTCTAAGATGCCGACCAGGGGTGGGCCACGATCCGTGGCCCGTTTTCGGCAACATTTGCGATAGATGCACTTTGAAGGAGGCGTTCCGCCATGTTTCGAGCAGCTTTGCGAGGATTCCTGTTCTGCCTGCTGATGGCAGCCATGTCGGGCGTGAGCCCGGCGCAATCGTTCGTAATCGACCTGCCCCGGCAGAGCCAACGGGCGGAGATCTCACAACGCATCGGCATCACCGACATTACGATCAACTATCACCGGCCGCTGGTGAATGATCGCAAGGTGTGGGATGGCCTGGTTCCCTACGGCAAGGTGTGGCGCGCGGGAGCGAATGAAAACACGACGATCACGTTCAGCGATCCGGTCCTGATCGAAGGCAAGCCGCTCGACAAAGGGACTTACGGTTTGCATATGATCCCGAACGCCGATGAATGGACGATTATTTTTTCGAAGAACTCGACGTCGTGGGGCGCTTTCACCTATGACCAGGCGGAAGACGCGCTCCGCGTGACGGTGAAGCCCAAGGCCGCGGACATGCATAACGCGCTGACCTACGACTTCGACCAACTGCAGCCGGATTCGGCGGTGGTCGAACTGGAGTGGGAAAAGATTGCAGTCCCGTTCAAGGTCTCGGTGGATGTGCACGGCGTGGTGCAGTCCAGCCTGAAGAAGCAACTTCGTAATCTCTCGCAGTACACGTGGATGAGCTGGGACGACGCGGCCACCTACCTGCTCACGGAGAAGATCAGCCTGGACGATGCGCTGAAATTTGCGGATAAGTCCATCGAAAACGAAGATCGCTACGACAACGAGATGACGAAGTCGAAAGTCCTGACGGCGCTCAATCGCAAGGACGAGGCCGCAACGGCGCAGAAGAAGGCGCTGGATCTTGCCAGCCCGCTACAGATCCATTTATTCGCTCGCCAGTTGCAGGGTGAAAAGCGCAATGAAGAAGCGTTCACGATCTTCCGTGAAAACGCGAAGAAACATCCCGACCAGTGGTTCGTGCATTCAGGCTTGGCCCGCATTTACTGCTCACAGGGCAAGTTTGACGACGCCGCAAAGGAGATGAAACTGGCGCTCGCCGGAGCTCCGGACAACCAGAAGAGCTACGTGGACGGCTTGGTCAAGCGGCTGGAGGCGAAGCAGGATATTAATTAACAGGCATGGAAACAGGGCCAGCGGTTATTGTTTAATGAGTACCAATAAAAGGCAGGGACATCGTCATGATTGCTTTTCGTCTGATTTCCAGATTCGCATTACCGGTCATGGCACTCACGATCTTTCCAGCCGTATCGCATTCCCAGTCATCGGGTGTGACTAGTAAGGCTGTTTTTGCTAACGGTGGCAAGGAATGTACTTTTGCTTTCGACTGGCGCAAAGGAATGATTTTTGTTCCTGTCCGCATCAACGGATCGAGGCCGCTGTCCTTCGTCCTCGACTCGGGCTCGACCAGAATCCTTATTGACCGCAAGCTCGCAACTGGTCTTGGTCTGAAAGCAAGCGGAACAGGTTCTTTGCAAGGTGCCGGAGCCGGACGCATCCCTGTTGAATACATTCACGACCTGCGCATCGCGCTTCCCGGCGTTGAAAGCAGCGGGTACGATTTGTCCACAGCCGACCTCCAACCGCTTGAAGTCACCGTTGGGGTAAGGGTGGATGGGATACTCGGATACGAACTTTTCAGCCGATTTGTCGTGACCGTGAATTACGAAGCCAAGAGCCTTACGCTTACCCTGCCCGAGGCCTTCCGCTCGAGCAGCACCGCGCAGGTACTGCCTATCGAACTGCGGGACAAATGGGCCTTTGTGAAGGCGGAGCTTGTGCTGCCCGGCCCGGTTACTCTACAGGATAGCTTCATGATTGATAGCGGCTCCAGCGATACAGTCGACCATCCGATAGTCATGAACCTTCCGTCGCGGGTCTCGGGAGAAAGTGGGGTAGGACTGGGAGCGCCGGTTCAAGGCGCAACCGCGCGAGCCACGTCTTTTCGCTTGGGGCGTTACACTCTCGACGCTCCAAATGTGAGTTGTTGTGGCGCGAGCGATGCGACCAGTAGGATTATTGGGAATGAAGTGCTGCGACGCTTCACCGTCACCTTTGATTACCCGTCTTCACGAATATTCATTACACCCAATTCATATTTTGGCGAAACATTCGCTCTCGGTGGGAATTAGTAAGCTTGATCCGTAGCGCACTACTTTAAGAGTGCGACGCCGACTCCGGATACTCAAACACTCCCCGCCCCGTTTTGCGGTCAAGCCTTCCGGCTTTCGCATATTGCGCCAGCAGCGGGCACGGGCGAATTTCTCGGCCAGAGTTTTGTGCAGGCATTCGAGGATGTGGAGGCGCGTCAGGGAATTCTCCCCGTGCAGCCGGGCCGTGGTGACGCAGCGCTGCCGGGCGCCCCACCCTTCGTTTTTTGAAGGGTGGGATTCCACGGTCGTCTCCCGCATGGGATTTCTCGCTGACTCCTGCAGCGCCCTCGCTTCCCTCGCTCGTAGAGCGCACCGATGATCCGCGTAACTGAATAGTGGTTACTCCTAGAAGAAGATCCTGGGAACAGTCTCCCGGCAATTTAGACGTTCGGCGCTCTTCGGAGTGCACGGATTAGTGCGCCTCAAAAGTGCTTGACACCGCCGACATTGTTAGAGATGGGGATGTTACGCAAACAACCCGACCCGCGACAATTTGTCCTCTGGCTGCGAGGCACGGGACAACTCGTCCCAATTGCGCGCTAGATTGTTCTCATCAGTGTCTAGAATCAGTCACTTAGAAAGTCTCCTTCTGGAACCAGGATTGCTCCTGAAAGAACGGCGCTGAAACGTATTTTTTTGGAGCCCCCGATGACGCAAAACCTAGTCCCGGTGACACAAAACCTGGCGCAGGAAACCTGGCACTGGCAGGACAAAACGGCAAAGTTGTCTCTCAAATTCTACGATAACGTCTTACGGGAAGTGGCCTTGATTGGGGGCGTGGTTACGATCGGCCGCCAGCCGGACAACCTGCTCCGGATCGATAATCCCATTGTCTCCGGCCACCATGCCAGGATCTTCTGGGAAAACAATCACTATGTTCTTGAAGACAACGAAAGCTTCAACGGCACCTACCTCAACAATCGCAGTGTCTCGAGGGCGGTGCTTAGCGATGGGGACGTCATCGTAATCGGCAAACACCGAATCGAATTTCACAGTGAGGTGGGAAAGCGCGATGCGTCGTCCTCGTCTGTGACCCAAGATCGCACCAGCGGCTGGCAGGCTCAAGTAGAAAAAGCCGCGCCCCCGCAGCTGGAAGCTACCATGGTGCTGGATACCGGCAAGCTCAAAGAAATGATGGCCAAAATGGCCTCCGGCGCTGCGCCTGTCCGGCCGTCGGGCATCGGACTGGCGCCGGCCTGCGAATCGAGGGCGGTGAGACGGCGACAAATAGGCATGGTTACCATCGTCGCCGGCCGAACCGACCGGCAGCAGTACCTTCTCTCCAGCAAGCTCAGCGTGATTGGCAAATCCATGCTGGCCAGCATTCGGCTGAAGCGATGGTTTGCTCCCCGCGTCGCCGCCTCGATTCACCAGCGGGAAGACGGATATTTCCTCGTGCGGGCAGCAAAGAACATCCGGATTAAAGTCAACAATGCCGAAGTAACACAAGGCCAACAGGAGCTCAAAAGCGGCGACCAATTTGAAGTCGCCGGAATTGTCGCCAAGTTTGGCTATGAAAACGGGTAAATCTTGACGCGCACGCAGGCCGTGGTAGCCCTTTGATGTCAGCTCGCCCCAGGGATTGATGGGGATAATTGGCGTAAGCAGGCGATAGCAATCACAACCCAGTCAATGCGGATCCTATTCTCAATTCCTCAGACTGAGACCAGCGCCGAAACCCTCGCTTCGCTTCCGCAATCCGACGGCTGCCCTTTTTCATCACAAACGTCCGGGCCACGCATCACAGACTTGCACCCGAGAGTGCGCGACAAATATGGGTTTGATCGGCCACGGTACAAGTGCGCCCGTCTTCAGAGACGGTCCTCGAACCTGCCACAAGATGATTTTCAACGCTCTTTGATATGTTGCTTGAGGCGAAAGTGGGAGTCGGCTCCCTGCCCAGATCTGAGCAGAGCGAGGATCGAGCGCAGAATCGAGCTAAGTCCTTATTCCGGAATACTTTGAAAATAACTCCTTTACGCTCTAGACTTTACCGGCTCGACGCCTCCTAACCACATGATTCTAATAGACCATTGGGGAGTTGGTAGTGATAAAACACGGGTTAATACCTTCGGAGTTAACAGCATGGAAAGTGGGACAAACCAGGAGCTTTTTAGGCCTTTGAGGAGTTGGCGTGCGATTCCGCCTCTTTGATCACTACAACTTCCTTGCCCATGCGCTTGCCGACTTCGACGACAGCGGCCAGCGTGTCGTCATCGGTTTCGAGCGCGCGCACAATTTCGAGCACCTTCATCGTGTACACGGGATTGAAAAAGCGCATGCCAATGCACTTTTTGGCGCGGTAGGTCACGTTTGCGATCTCGGTGACGCTGAGCGAGGACGTATTCGCGGCGAGAATCGTGGCGGGACGGCAGAACTTGTCGAGCATGGTGAAGATTTCGACCTTCGATTCCATTTCGTCGGGAACGGCCTCGATGACGAGATCGGCCTCGCGCGCCGCTTGATCGACCGAACCGGCATACTCCAGCCGGGAAAACGCTGCGTCGGCGTCGGCGGCATTGACCTTGCCGAGTTCGACAGCCTGGTCGAGATTGGCGCGGATTTCCGTCTCGGCCTTGCGCAGGGCGTTCGGAAGAAGGTCTTCGAGAATGGTGCGATAGCCGCCGAGGGCGGCAGCATGCGCGATGCCCCGGCCCATGATGCCGGCGCCGATCACAGCAACGGTGCGGACCTCAGTCACTCTTTGCCCGCCTGCTCTTTGCCCGCCTGCTCGAGGCGCTGAACCACGCTCTCATAGCTCGGTTCAGACTTGCGGATATATTCGCCCAGGCGGGCGCACTCCTCCTTGGTCATCGCCGGGATGCTGGCGCTGATGCGGCGCAGGGTGGTGGCGATGTCGTCGATGTAATTCATGAGGCGGATAAGTTCTCCAGTTGCGGGCATGAAGGCTCCTTGCTTTTTCTCTGGCGCGCCAGCGGAATCGGAAGCGGCCGCCGCCAGGGGAACACTATTCATTGTTTAACAGGCGGACGGATTTGGCAAAGGCGTCTTTGGAACAATTGGGCATACTCAGGAAAAATCGCGGGCGTCAATTAACTCATTCGATGGAGCGACGGGCGTCTCGCCCGTCCAGCCCTGAGCGGGTCGAAGGGTCCTGCTGGGCGGGGACGCCCGGCCCTCCACTAGCAACACTAACCAAGCCCGTGGAAGCGGCGAAAGCTGCCGTAGCCTTCTTTCCCCATATAGCGCTCGAGGACCGAGGGATCGGTCTGGCGCAGGTCGACGATCACCAGGCCATCCACCACATCGGAAAATTTGCGGTCGAGATTGAAGCCCACCAGCCTGCCTCCCACCTTGTCATACTGCTTGATCAGGATCGGCAATCCTTTGCCATCTTCTTCCACATCGGAGATCGGCTCGGCAAGCTCGTCGAGATCGCGCAAGGCACTGCAGAGGGCGCCGCAATCCCAGCGGCGCAGCTTGGGGGCGCGAAAGGGTGTGCGTGCCTGGATGAGGTCGGCAAACTCGCGGCCGTCTTCGCGCTGCTCAAAATAGCGCACAATCATCTCGCGCGACAAACTGCTGTACTCATTGCTGATGCTGACTGCTCCGAACAACACCGGAGTCTCGGGGTGGGCGGCCACGAAACGCGCGATCCCCTTCCACAGCAGAAGCAACGGCGCGTACTGACGCTGATATTCAGGACGCACAAACGAGCGGCCCAGCTCCAGAGCGGAGCCGATTTTCAAGAACAGTTGTTCGTCGTAGCGGAACACGGTGTTCGTGTAGAGACCCTTGATGCCGTGGCTGCGAATGATTTCATCGGTGTTGCCGGCGCGGTAAGCACCGGCCAACTCCTGTTTCTCCTTATTCCAGAGCAGCAGGTGCCAGTAATAGGCATCGAACTGATCGAGGTCGGCGCTGCGTCCGGTACCTTCGCCGGCGGCGCGGAAGGTGATTTCGCGGAGGCGTCCGAGTTCATCAAGCACGTGGGGCAGCTCGGAAGCGCGTGCGGCATACACAACGAAATCCGCCGTTTCGACGAGCAGGCGCTCGGCGGGTAAGCCCGCAATATCGTTGACGATGAATCGCGATGCAACCTCGGAAGCGATCTGCTCCTGCGGCTTGCGCGGAAGCGCGGCACGCATCTTGGTGGGCAACGAGATCGGTTTCTTGCCGCGATACGACAGCAGGTAAGTTCGCAGACGAAGATACTCGGTGGCTTCCTCGTCGTTGTCGAGGTTGGCGATCAACTCCGACGGGATCGCCCCGCCGATACGAACCTGCACGTCTTTCTCGCGCTGCTGCAGAAACTCCTGCAGCAGAAAAAGCGTCCGGAGCCGCGGATTGATCAAACCAAGCAACTGGAACGTCACACTATTGCGGCCGCAGAAATATACTGGGAGCGCGCTGGCTCCGGTCTTGCGCACAAGGCGAGCGGCCACGGTGTTCCACGCGGGATCGGTGACCTGCGCCTCACGGACATTCCACTGCGAGACTTCGCCGGCGGGAAACACGGCAAGCGCGCCGCCATGGCGCAACCATCCCATCGCCTGCTTCAGCGGTTTCAGATTCTTATCCGCCGCAGACGGAGTGCGAAAGGGGTCCACGAAGATGCAGTGCTCGTGGAGTTCAGGGATGCCCTGGAGCAGTGAGTTGGTCAGTATCTTGACGTCGGGACGCATGCGAGACAGGAGCACGGCCAAAGCCACGCCGTCGAGCACACCAAAAGGATGGTTGGCCACGGCCACCAGAGGGCCTTTGATCGGGATGCGCTCAAGGTCGGCGGGCTGGACGTCGAGCTTTACCTTCATTTCCGCCAGCAGCGCTTCCAGTCGAAAACCCTGCGGCGCCGAGCGCACGCGCTGATACAGTTCGCGCGCCTGTTCCATGGGAATGAATTTCCCAGCGAATCCCGGAAGCCCGGCCAGAAGCGGCGTCTCGGTCAGTACACCTCGCTCTTCGTCACCCGCGATTGGCAATTTAGGCATAGCTGATTCTTGCCTTACCTTGTTTGCACCTTCATGAAGAGACGGTTAAAGGTTCGTGAATAAGTATTCGCTAAGTAACCCCCCCTAGAAGATATGAGAAACGTCCCTTGGGCCAGTAACGGAAGTTACTGGACCATGGAACATCTCCCCGGGTAAGACGAGTTCCTCGGTTCTCAGTTCCCAGGGGAGCAGGTTGACTGAGAACTGGAAACTGAGAACTAAGTTAGGCTTCGAGCTTGAAGCGCGTCTCAGCGAGACGATAGAGACGCCGCCAGACCAGGCGGTTGGTGGTGACTACCACGGCGGCCAAGGCGATCGTGCCGGCAAGAAGAAGATCGAAATTCTTGGCATCGGTGGCCGCGGAGATCACGGCGCCCACGCCCACGGTCGAATAGGTCCGGCCTTTGAAGTGGAAATATTCGGCGACGATGCTGGCGTTCCAGGCACCGCCGGAGGCCGTAACCATACCGGTAACGAGAAAAGGAAAGATTCCGGGCAGGATCAGTTTGCGCCAACGCTCCCAGCCGCGGATGCCGAAAACGCTGGCGACTTCTTTCAAATCGGTGGGAATGGCCATGGCGCCGGCGATCACGTTGAACAGAATGTACCACTGCGTGCCGAGCAGCAGCAGAATGATCGAGCCGAATCCCAGACCTCCGCCCAGGCGAATCAGGACCAGCAGCACAACCGGGAACAACGCCGTCGCTGGAACCGAGGCGGCAATCTGCGCGAGCGGCTGAGCGATGCGCGCCAGGCGCGGGTTGAATCCGATGGCAACACCGGCCGGAATCGTCCAGAGGGCGCCGAGCACGAGAGTGAGATTCACGCGCAGGAAGGTGGCAGCGAGGCCTATGCCGATTTGATGGAATTCGGAGCCCTGCAGCCCGGTCAAGATCATGACCACGCGCACCACGGCGTAGCCGATCGCACCAAGAACCGCGATTCCCACCACCCGCCAGAGCCACAAAGCCGCTTTGTTCTCGCCCCCTGATTCGGCGCGAACCTCATTCTGGGGCGCAAAGTAGTGAATCATCTGTTCGCGGAACGGACGAATTGCCCGCTTACGGAAGAGCGCGACGCCACGCGAACGCCGGAGAAAATCGAGTACCCAGGAAGTTGGGGCGCTCGCGCTCTCGACTTGCTCCATCTTGAATTTTTCAGCCCAGGCGATCACGGGACGCCATACGAACTGGTCGATCAGCACAATCACGGCCACCATGGTGAGAATGCCGAGGAGAATGGAGCGGGTGTCGCCGTTGTCGGCGGCGGCTTGCAGATAAGAGCCGAGGCCGGGCAGGCGAAAGTCGCCAAACTGCTCGCAGGCCATCAGGAAGAACCAGGCCCCGGCGACCGACATCATGGAATTCCAGACCAGGCCGATGGTGGCGAACGGTAGTTCGATCTGAAGGAAGCGCTGCCACCAGTTGAAACGGTAGATCGTGGCCGCTTCATGCATCTCGCGCGGAATGCTCTTCAGCGATGCATAAAAACTGAAAGCCATGTTCCAGACCTGTCCGGTAAAAATGAGCAGGACCGCGCCCAACTCGACGCCCAGTTGACGTCCCGGAAAAAGAGCGGCCATGGCCAGCATCACGCCCGGAAGGAAGCTCAATACCGGGATGGATTGCAGAACGTCGAGCAGCGGAATCATGAAACGTTCAGCGCGCGGGCGGTAGGCGGCGATGTATCCGTAAGTGACCGCGAAGAGCAGACTCAGCACATAGGCCAGCGCGATGCGCAGCAGCGAGTATCCGGCATAGACTGGGAGGGCGCCGAGGCTGCGGCTGATCTCAATCTGAGGATGGAAGGGGCCGAGCCAATTGCGTCCGACTTCCACGACGCCATAGAAGAGCGCCAGCCCGCCGGAAAACATGATGAGGTCGGGCAGGCTCGCCGCGCTTGGACGCGGCATCACCGACCAGATACGAACCAGTGGCCGGAAAACGATTCGTTGCGGACGCTTCACGACTGCACCGGAGTGGTGGTTGGCGGATGCGGCTCTCCGACGGGCTCGGCGAGGACCAGCCGGTGCGATTCGCGATCGAAGTCGAAAATCTCAGCATAGCGGCCCCAGTTCATGGCGGTTTCGAATTGCCGCTCCACTTCATCCTGGCTGAAGTGCTCGTCGAGGATGTCGTAGAAAAATTCCTGCGAAATGGAGTGATACGTCTTGGCGTGCAGGACGCTGTCAATCTGCTGCAGGATTACGATGTGTTTAAGGGCGGCCTGGCGGAAAAGAATCTTCCGGGTGAGGATGTCGGCTTCCGCGAAGCGAGTGCCCTCGGCGGTGATTTGGACGTCGCCTTCTTTCAATGTGGCGAAGCCGAGCAGGACCGACGCCTCGATGATCGGGAGCAGGTCTTCAGCGTCCATGATCAGGTCTTCGGCGAGACGATGAAGATATTCCTTTCCGTCGCGGTCCTGCAGCAGTTCGAGCAGGCCGGCGATGCCCCCGACGCGCGCGTGCGGAATCATCTGGTACTTCTGACGAACGGGCTTTTGCGCGGCTGCGGCAGCGTCGGGCACAGGTAGCGCGAGTTGGGGCTGCGTCATGATCTTGTAGATGTAGTCCACCAGTTCGACAAAGCGCGGCGATTTGCGATCGCGGGGGTGAGCGAGTTCGATGGGAAAATCTGCGCGTACCCAGGCCGGATTTCTTGCCAGCACGATCACGCGATCCGCCAGCAGCACCGCTTCTTCGATATTGTGCGTGACGATGAAGATCGCGCTGGTCGGCATCTTCTTGCTGAGCCAGAGCTCGAGCAGTTCATTGCGCAGGTTTTCCGCCGTGAGCACGTCGAGCGCCGAAAAAGGCTCATCCATGAACAGGACTTCGGGCTCTACCACCAAGGCGCGTGCGAAGCCGACGCGCTGTTTCATGCCGCCGGAAAGCTCTTTCGGGTAGGCGCTCTCGAAGCCATCCAGGCCGACGGTATCGAGAATGCGCAATGCACGCTTGTGACGCTCAAGGGCGGGCACTCCGCGAGCTTCGAGCGGGGCTTCAACGTTGTCGAGTACGGTCAGCCAGGGGAACAAAGCAAAACTCTGGAAGACGATGGCCACGCCTGCGTTCTGTGACGTGAGGGGTTGCCCATGCCACAGCACCTCGCCTGACGAAGGCTTGCTGAGTCCGGTGAGAATCCGCAGCAGCGTGGACTTGCCGCAGCCAGAGGGACCAAGCAGGGTAATAATTTTGCCCGGCTCGACATCCAGATCGACGGGCGCAATAACTTCAATGCGATTCCCATCCGGCTGCTCGTAGAACTTTTCGACAGCCTGGGCGCGAATGATGGGCTCGGTCACGGAATCGTACTCCAGAAAGAAACAAGGTCTCAGGTCCGAGGTCTCAGGTCTCAGGAAAACGTCGCTAATGGAACCTCAGCTCGATACCTGACGTCTGAGACTATCGCTTGATCACTTTGCTTCGAAAGCGAGAATACACTACTCAGGCCGCCCACTCTTCACGGGCGGTCGCCGGCAACGGCTGCGGAAGCCGGTCGGAGACTTCAGCGAGTGTGGCAAGTTTTTTTGCCAACTCCGGGCGCAGCAACTCGGCGCCAAAACGCCAGCGCCAGTTCCCTCGCGAGCGGCTGGGCACATTCATACGTGCATCGCTTCCCAGCCCCAGCGCATCCTGCATCGGCACCACGCAGAGGCTGGCGACGGAATCGGAGGCGGCGCGAATCATCGCCCAGTTAATGCCGTCTTCACATCGCCCCAGGTACGCTTCCACTTGCTGGCGTTCGAATTCCGTTGCGCCCGATTCCCACCAGCCAAGCAACGTGTCGTTGTCGTGCGTGCCGGTGTATACCACCTTGTCGTTTGTGAAAGTGTGCGGCAGATGAGCGTGTGCGCCGAGGTTGCCAAAACCAAATTGCAGCACGGCCATGCCGGGAATCTTGAGGCGCTCGCGGAGGGCATGCACGTCGGGCGTGATGTATCCGAGGTCCTCGGCGAAAAATGGGAGCCCGCCCAGAGCCTCGCGCAGTTTCACGAATAGATCATCTTTGGGACCGTCGACCCAGCGGCCATGAATCGCGGTTGGTTCGCTCGCCGGAATCTCCCAAAACTGCGAAAACCCGCGGAAATGATCGAGGCGTATGTAGTCAAAATTGTGCGTGAGCCAGCGCATCCGGTCGATCCACCACGAATATCCCTGCTCCTGCATCACGTCCCAGCGATAAAGAGGATTGCCCCAGCGCTGCCCGTCTTTGCTGAAGAAATCCGGGGGCACGCCGGCGATGACTTCCGGATCGAGTTCGGAGTTCAGGCGAAACAGATCGGGATGAGTCCAGACATCGGCGCTGTCGAAATTTACGAAGATCGCAATGTCGCCCACGACGCGAATCGAATGTTGCGCGCAATAAGCACGCAGCGCCTGCCACTGTTCGAAGAAAAAGAACTGCACGGCGCGGCGGACATCGAGATCGTCGAGCATTTCCGCGTGAGCCTTCTCGATCGCCACCGGGTCGCGATGACTCAGTTTGCGGGGCCAGCGGTTCCAGCTTTCCAGCTTGAAGCGCGCGCGCAAGCCATCGAAGAGAACGAAGTCATCGAGCCACCACTGGTTTTGCCGGCAGAAGCTCTCGTAACGGGAGCGGGCGTTCGGTGCAGCGGAGCGCACGAAATTGTGCGCCGCTTCAAACAGCAGGGGCAGCTTCTGGTGGAAAACCGACGTGTAATCGACGGGATCGACTCCACCGGCTAGAGCGTCGACCCGCGCGCGATCAATCCAACCGCGATCGGCGAGCCGCTCCAGGCTGATCAGCAGCGGATTTCCGGCAAAGGCCGAAGTCGAGGAATAGGGCGAGTTCCCGTAACCGAGCGGGCCCAGAGGCAACACCTGCCACAGGCCCTGCCGCGCGGACGCAAGAAAATCCGCAAACGCGTACGCCGACGGACCAAAGTCACCGATCCCGCCGCGGGAAGGCAGCGAGGTAGGATGAAGCAGAATTCCGCTAGCGCGCGGGAATGGCATGCAAAATCAGTTCTCAGTTGTCAGTTGTCAGTTCTCAGTGGTTGGTTACCAGCTCGCAGCATCGACTGAGAACTGAGAACTGGGAACTGAGAACTGCATTCCACTACGAACCTTCTTGCCCACCTTGGCGGGTCAGGTTTTTCATCTCTTCCTGATTGACCTTCAGCCGGTTGGACTTTTCCATGTCCTTGCGCAGGTTCGTAACGAACAGCCCGAACAAATCGTTCTGCTTGGCTTCGAGGAGCGACTGGCGGATCTGGTCCTTCTTCTCGGTGAATTCCTGATCCGTCGGCGCCTGTTTATCGAGAAGGTGAGCGACCACGCCATTGCCGCCGGCGGTGATCGGTCCGCTAATCTCGCCGGGCTTCAGTGAGAAGATCGCACTCGCGCCAGACATGGCACCGATGTCAGGGACTTGGCCATCGGGCAGAACCAGGTCGCTCGTCTTCACCGTCGCACCCAGATCTTTCGCAGCTTTTTTCAAATCGTGTGCAGCCTTGGCGCGGTCGGAGAGTTCCTGCGTCTTCTGTTGCAGCAAAAAGCCGGCGCGTTCGTTCTTGAACTCGCTCTCAACCCGCGAACGAATCTCTTCGAAGGTGGGCGTAGCTGGGGGCCTTACGGCGAGCAACTGGAAAACCACGTAGCCTTGTGGAACCTGCACCACATCGGGCGGGGCCTTGTCCGCTTCGTTGAAAACGGCATCCATAAACTGCGGATTCGCCGCCAGCCCGGGCAAGTTGTCGGTTCGGCCGAAGAATTCGGTGGTGACTGCCGCCTGAGCTTTGGCGGCGGCTGCCTTATCGAATCCGTCAGTACGCGCCTGGCTGAGCAAGGCATTCGCTGCCGCTTCGGTGGCGTGCGCCGTTTTCTGCTGCTTCACTTTCTCTTCGATCTCGTTCTTCACCTCGGCGAGCGTCTTGAGATGAGCCGCCTGCTTGTCTTCGACGTGGATGATATGGAAGCCGTAACTGCTCTTGACCAGGTCGCTGGTCTGTCCTTTGCCGAGTGAATAGGCGGCCTTCTCGAATTCAGGGACGGTGCGGCCGCGGCCGATCCAGCCAAGTTCGCCCCCGCTCTTGGCGCTGCCGGGATCGTCAGAATATTTTTCCGCGAGCTTGGCAAAGTCTCCGCCCGCCTTGACTTCCTTCAAGACCCCTTCGGCTTTCGCACGCGCATCGGCAACGGCTTTCTCATCTTCCTTGGCGCCGGGCGCAGGTATAGGAGTCTTGATCAGAATATGGCTGACCTTCACCTGCTCGGGCACTCGGTACTCGTCGCGGTGCTGGTCGTAGTAGGCCTGCAGATCCTGCTCGGTCACCGTCGTCGCAGCCGCGATTTTCGCGCTATCCACGACGACGTACTTGATCTGCCGCTTCTCCGGGATGGAGTTGTTGTAGTTCGCCTTGTTGCGTTCGTAAAAAGCCTTCAGTTCCTCGTCGGCGGGGTGCAGCCCCTTCAGGATGTCGGCCTGCGTGATCACGGCATATTCGAATTTCACCTTGGTGTTGCGGTGGTTGAATTCGTCGCGAACTTCGGCGTCCGCTACGAAGGCACTGGTTGAAACCAGGGCGCGCAATTTGCGGACAAGAATAAAGCTCTTCTCCAGCAGTTCAAACTGAGGAATCGTCAAGTCGTTGCGCTGAACGAAGTTTTCGTACTCTTCCTGCCCGACGAACTTGCCGTCGGGAAAGAGCATGGAGCCAAGCTGCCCGTGCTGGAGTTCGTCGCGCAGTTCGTCGTCGCTGACGCGCAGGCCCATGCGGTGCGCCTCGGCAACCAGCGCCTTCTCATTGATGAGTTGCTGGGCAGCCTGACTGGCAAAATAGGGCAGCAGCATGCTGGCCTGCGGCCCGCCGCGAGGAAACTGCTGCCGGATCATAGCCTTGGCCTCGCGCTGCACCTCGGGAACGGTCACGGTTTGGTCGCCAATGGTGGCCAGAACGCCAGCTGGAGGCGCGCCAATGCCGAGGCTGGAGCCGATCCCGCCGGGAATGAGCGTGATCGCCATCGAGGCACAAATAATGACGAGCAGTGCGCCCAGAATGATCTTCAGGGTTGGCCCTGCATTTTGAAGCTGTCGAATCATATTTAGATGACTCCGTTGATAACTCCGTCAGATTACTCCACGCTGGAAGCCGGAATTTATGATTATAAACTAGTGTTGTCTCCCATAAATTCGCGGCATAGATAGAAATGCTTTGAAGGGGCGCGGCTTCAGCCGCGCCGCAACCAGGACCATGCACGATGGAGCTTTAGCCCCTGAGGTAAACAACGCAGAAATCCCGTATTGAATCGAATTAATAAAGGTGGTATGAACGTAGGGCGGCTCCGGCAGAAGAGGACCGCCGGTTTCCATTTTTTTCATCAAGGACACTTTCATGAAGATATTTAGGCTCTTGATCCCGTTCTTTTCGCTTGCGGTCGCAGTCGCCCAGCCCAGCTTCCAGCCAGCTCCTGCCCTGACGCTCCCTTTGCGCGAAAGGTGGACTCTGCAGTCTTCCGCGAAAGTAACGGCAACCGGCGAAGCGATCTCCAGCGCGTCATTTAAGGCCAGCGACTGGATCCAGGCGGATGTTCCGACCACGGTGGTGGCAGCGCAAGTAAAGAGCGGGCTGCTGCCGGATCCTTTTTACGCTATGAATCTGCGGCAGTACCCGGGGGTCAGCTATCCCGTCGGCTTCAATTTTTCGAATATTCCGATGCCGCCGGACAGTCCCTACACGGTTTCGTGGTGGTACCGCAAAGAGTTCACGCTGCCCGCCGTGTACGCTGGGAAAACCGTGTGGCTGAACTTCCGCGGCATCAACTACCGCGCCAACATTTTTCTCAACGGAAAGCAGATCGCCAACTCGAACGAAGTCGCCGGCGCGTGGCGGACCTACGAGTTCAACGTTACTTCCGCCGTCAAGTCTGGAGCGAATGTGCTCGCGGTGCAGGTGTGGGCACCGACGGAAAACAGCCTGGCGATCACTTTCGTGGACTGGAATCCCTCCCCGCCCGACAAGAACATGGGGCTGTGGCGCGATGTGTATTTGGCGGCCAGTGGACCGGTCGCGCTGCGGCATCCGGCAGTGCTCTCGCGAGTGGATTCGCCCGCCGGCGATGCAAATGCCAGTGCCGCCCACTTGACGGTGACGGCGCTGGTGAAAAATGCCAGTGATCGACCGGTCAAAGGAACGCTGAAAGGCAGGATCGGAAACATCGAATTCGCGCAGCCGGTGGAACTCGCGGCGGGAGAGTCGAAAGACGTGGCCTTCTCGCCCGATCGGTATCCGCAGCTCAACTTGAGCAATCCTCGCCTGTGGTGGCCGGCGCAGATGGGGACGCCGAACCTGTACGATCTAAATCTTTCGTTTGAGATCGGTGGCGAGGTCGCTGATGTGTCCCGGACGAAGTTCGGCATTCGCGAAATCACATCCGAAGTCGCCGAGCAGGCACCGGACCGCTTGAAGCGCCTGTTCAAGGTCAATGGCAAGAACATCCTGATTCGCGGCGGCGGCTGGACGCCCGACATGATGCTTCGCGAAACCCCGGAGCGGCTCGCCGATGAGTTCCGCTATGTGCGCGACATGGGACTGAATACGGTCCGGCTGGAAGGCAAACTCGAGACCGAGGAATTTTACGAGATGGCCGACCAGCAGGGCATCCTGGTGATGGCCGGATGGTGCTGCTGCGATTTCTGGGAGCACTGGGGGAGTTGGAAGGATGAGGACTTCGAGATCGCAAAGACCTCTCTGCGCGACCAGATGTACCGGCTGAGAAGCCATCCGAGCATGGTGATGTGGCTGAATGGCAGCGACAATCCTCCGCCGCCGGACGTAGAGGAGATGTATCTGAAGATTGAAGCCGACCTGCTGTGGCCGAATCCGGTGGTATCTTCGGCCACGGCGAAGCCCACCACGGTAACGGGCGGAAGCGGCGTGAAGATGAGCGGGCCTTATGAATACGTGGCGCCTTCGTACTGGGCAGCGGACCCACATCTTCACACCGACGAGAAGTCCTGCAACCCCGGCGGATGTGGCGGCGCCTACGGCTTCAACACCGAAACCAGCATGGGACCGGCGGTTCCGCCGATCGAGAGCGTGCGGCGCATGGTTCCCAAAGATCATCTTTGGTCGGTGGATGGGCCGGTGGACGAGTACTGGAATTTCCACGCGGGCGGCGGGTCCTTCAAAACGATGCGGGTGTTTGCCGATGCGCTGAATGCGCGCTACGGAACGGCTGCCAGCGCGGAAGACTTCACCTGCAAATCTCAACTCATGACCTATGAAGGCGTGCGCGCCATGTACGAGGCCTACAGTCGCAACAAATACACATCGACGGGCGTGATCCAGTGGATGCTGAATAACGCATGGCCTTCGATGATCTGGCATCTCTACGATTACTATTTGCGGCCGGGAGGCGGATATTTCGGCGCGAAGAAAGCGATGCAGACACTCGACCCGGTCTACGGATACGACGATCACTCCGTTTGGCTGGTGAGCAGCCAATATGTGGATGCCAAGGGGCTGAAGCTGACGGCGAGGGTGTTCAATCTGGATGGAACGCAGAAGTTTTCCAGGGACACTGCGCTCGACGCGGCCGCCGATAGCACCGCAAAAGTGTTTGAGCTGCCGCGGATCGAGGGATTGTCGCCGGCATACTTCCTCGATCTTCGTATCACCGATGGCAGCGGCCAACTGGTCGGGTCGAACTTTTATTGGCTCTCGACGAAACCGGAAACGCTCGACTGGACAAAGTCGAATTGGTATACGACTCCGACCGCGTCGTATGCGGACTACACTTCGCTCGCTCAGTTGCCAAAGGTAAAGCTGAACGTGTCGAGCCGCAGCGAGCGCAACGGCAATAGCGAAGATGCGGTGACCCGCGTCACCGTGGAAAATCCCAGCAAGACCGTGGCATTTTTCGTGCGCCTCAAGCTCGACAAGGGCAAAGGCGGCGAGGAAATACTGCCGGTTGTCTGGCAGGACAATTACATTTCGCTGCTGCCCGGTGAAAAGCGGGAGATCTCGGCAACGTATCGCGCCGGCAGCATGGGAACGGCGAAGCCGGAGATCGAAGTGAGCGGTTGGAACGTGGAGTAGATTTGGTAATTGTGTAATCGGGTAATTTTCGTAATTTGAAATAGAAGGAAGGTTCCAAGGTTCCAGGGTTTCAAGGTTTCAAGGTTTAAAATTACATATTACAAATTACCAGATTACAAATTCTCCTAGGCTTCTTCTTCTGGGGGCAGATCAAAGTTGACCAGGTCTCCGCGGAAGCCACGCGTCTTCCAGGCGCCGAAGGCGATTCCCGCGGCCATCCAGATGCTACCGGCGATCTTGGCGGGAGTACTGAGGCTCAGCCAGAGCAACAAGCAGATCACGAAGCCAAGCACGGGTGGCACAACAAACGACAGTGTCCACTTTTGGTCGCGCACCACATAGCGCACGAACGCCGCGGCGTTCACGCCCATGAAAGCGATCAGCGCGCCAAAATTAAGCATCTCGGCGCCGAGACCATAACTCATCACGAACGCGCCAATCAGCGCGATTGCACCTACAAACAACACGTTATTCCGCGGCACTCGATGCTTCGCGTCGACGACCCCAAAGAAGGATTTCGGGAGCGCGTTGCTTCGCCCCATACCGTAGAGCAGGCGGGCAGCGCCGATCTGCGCGCCCATGCCCGATCCGAAGTTGGCGACCAGCAGGGTGAATCCGATAATGCCAAACATCGGCTTCCAGGCACGGCCGGCGACGTGAACGAAGGCGGTGTCGACATCCGGAAAAGACTGCGATGCGGGCCAGATCAACTGCGCGACGTAGACCTCAACGGCAGACAGAATGCCGATCACGACGCAGGTCAGCACCGTTGCCAGCAGAATATTGCGGCGCGGGTTTTCCGCTTCCTCCGAGAGCGTGGAGATGCCGTCGAAACCGATGTAGGTGAGCACCGCGATCGAGGTTCCTCCGAGCACAGCCTTCGTGTTCCACAGGCTCGGGTCGTAGAAGGGCCGCGTGTAGAAACCCGCGCCGTCGTGCGGATGCCCGAAGATGTAGCGCGCCGCGACCACAAAGAAAATTGCAATCACCACGCCCATCCCCGCCGCCAGCGCCGAGTTCACCCGAGCCGAGGTTTTCACTCCCTGGATGTTCAGGAGCGTAAACACCAGCGCAAAGAAGACGGCCCACGCCCAGTACGGCACGCCGGGAGCAAACACGTGCGCCTGCTGGCTGCACCAGATGGTGCAGATGATCGGATTGAGTATGTAATCCATCACCATGCTCCACCCGGTGACGTAACCAAGAGCGGGATTGATTTCCTGGCCGACGTAGGTGAAGGCCGAGCCGGCGCTGGGATAGGCGCGCGCCATGCGGCCATAGCTGATGGCGGTGAACAGCATCGCCACCATCGCGATCAGGATCGTCGTAACCACGTGCCCATGTCCGCGATCGCTGAGCACCCCGAACACCGACATAGGTGCGACCGGCTGAATCACGATGACGCCGTACAGAATCAGGTCCCAGAGCGTGAGCGAGCGCCTCAAGCGCGGGGCATCAGCGGGCGGATTAGGAGCAGAACTCATTCACGATCTCAAAATAAAACCCCATTATCCTGCGGAGATAACGGGGTTCGGGGAGGGGTCAACCATGGCTCGCGAGGTCGCAAACAGAGCTACCCAGCCGCAGTTCCACAAAATTCCTATCGAGTTTTATACGGAAGGGATATTCTGTCAATGAAAAAAATACGCGCATTAAAACGATTCTTGCGAGGTCTTAGCGAAATTCAAAAACCCGGCCGAATTTGACGGAGAGTGAGTCACGGTCATGAACCACAAAATGCGTTTTCTACTCCTGCTTCTCTTTGCCTGCATGAGCTTCGCCTGCCTGTGCGTGGCCCAGAATTCCCCAGAAACGAATGTCAAGGAAAAGACTGTGCAGGAGCGGCTCGGATATCCGGCGTCTGCGCGCCTGCTGGTGATTCACGCCGACGACCTCGGCATGAATCATTCCGTCAACCGGGCCACGTTTGAGGCCCTCGAAAAGGGATGGATTACTTCGGCCAGCATCCTGGTTCCCTGCCCGTGGTTTCCCGAGGTCGTGCGCTGGGCGAAACAGCATCCGAACGCCGATCTCGGCATCCACCTGGCGTTGACCAGTGAGTGGACCGATCTGCGCTGGGGCCCGGTCAGCGGCGTCGGCAGAGTCGCCAGCCTCGTCGATGCCCACGGATACTTTCCGCCCGACACACCCGACGTTGCCCAGAACGCCAAGACCCCGGACGTGGAATACGAATTACGCTCGCAGATTGACCGCGCGAGGAACGCGGGCATTCCGGTCACACACCTTGATATGCACATGGCAGACATGGTGGCCTCTGGCGAACTCTTCGGCGTGTACCGCAAACTGCGCGACGAATACAAACTGCCGATTCTGTTGGAGCCGTCGGGAACTCATGGCTCGCCCGCGGGGATTTCTGTGCCCGCGGAGGAGGCTACGATTCAGCGCGTCGTCACCATGGAACCGGGCATCGCGCCCAACGATAAGGATTGGCTCGACTGGTACAAGAAGCAACTGGCGCCACTCCCTCCGGGTGTGTATCAACTCATCGTGCATCTGGCCTACGACGACGAGGAAATGCGCGGCGCCACCTGGGACCATCCGGATTGGGGCGCAGCCTGGCGTCAACGCGACTTGGATGTGGTGAAGAGCGCGGAGTTCCGGCAGTTTCTTAAGGAGCAAGGCTTCGTGCTGGTGACATGGAAAGAGTTGGCGAAGGCGCGGCAGCTGTGAAACAAACTGCCTGATTTCAGGCTAGAAAGAAATCGCTGCGGGGGCAGGCAAAGCGACCGTCTCCTTAATTCCCTGCCCTTCGGTGATGGCGTAGATCTTGTCCGCGGCCACGTCTTTGAAGCTTTCCGTCTTGCCGGTTGGCCAGCGCACCTCCACCAGGTCAATTTTTGTCGCCGATTCCAGGCCGAAATGAAGACGCAGATCGTTCTGCGAAAGATAACTGCCACCACTACGCACTTCGTCGAACTGCGTCATTCCCCCGGCATGAATGGTGACGCGAGCACCAATCGCGGCGCGGTTGCTTTTTGTTCCCTCCAAACGGAAGAGCACACGGTGGTTCGGGATTTTATTGGTGTTGAGCAGCAGCGACGGCGGCTCTCCGACGTTGAGTACAACGATGTCCATGTTGCCGTTGTTGGCGATGTCGCCGAAAGCAGCGCCCCGCCGGGATTTCAGCGGCATGTCAGCTAACCCCGCGGCCTTCGAAACTTCTTCGAACGTTCCATTGCGCAAGTTACGATGCAACAGCATCGGCTGGGCGTAAGCGGCGCTTCCCTTCACGTCGTCCATTTGCGGATAGACGTGTCCGCAGGCCACGAACAGATCGAGCCAGCCGTCATTGTCCATGTCGAAAAACGTCGTACCCCAGCCGAGGAACGGCAAGCTGGGCTGGCCGAGATGTGACTGCATGGCGACATCTTCGAACCCTCGCGTCCCCTGGTTGTGATAGAGCGTGTTGGGCTGGTCGGCAAATTCGGTCACGAGTATCGAGAGGCGTCCGCTGTGATCGTAGTCGCCCCAGGCCACGCCCATGGAGCCGAGCGCCTGACCTTCGCCGTTCAGCGCGACGCCTGCAACCATGGCGTCGTCGGTGAACGTGCCATTGCGATTGTTGTGATAGAGATGATTGGGAGTGGCGTCATCGGCGACGAACAGATCGGGCCAGCCGTCGTTGTCGTAGTCGCCCCAGCTCACGCCCAGCCCGTAGTATTTTTCGGGATCGTCAACGCCGGCTTTCTTCGAAACTTCTTCAAACGTGCCGTCGCCGCGGTTGTGGTACAGCAGATCCGTCTCGCCTTCCATGCCCCACGGTCCGCACTGCACCGGTGCACCTTTGAACTGGCAGAACTTGGTCGAGCCGAAAGCGGGCAAGTCGTTCAGGTCCACGTGAACATATCGTGAGACGAACAAATCGACGTTGCCGTCGCGGTCGTAGTCTGCCCAGGCCGCGCCCGTAGAGAAGCCGCCTCCGCGCACCCCAGCTTTGTCGGTTACGTCTTCGAAAGTGCAATTGCCTTTGTTGCGATAGAGCGCGTTGCCGCCGTAGCCGGTAACAAAGAGATCGAGGTTGCCATCGTTATCGAAGTCGGCGACGGCCACGCCCATACCCCAACCCTTGCGCGTGAGTCCGGCCTTCTCGGTGATGTCGGTGAACTTGAGGCCGGCATCCTGATGCCAGAGTGTGACGAGAGGATCGCCGCCCTGCTTGTAGCGATCGACGGTCGAGCCGTTCACCATCACGATATCGAGTTTGCCGTCATTGTCGCAGTCGAACAGACCCACGCCGCCGCTCATGGATTCGATGACGTAGTATTTTTCGCGCGAGGAGATATGGGAGGCTGTAAGACCGGCCTGGGCTGCGATGTCGCGAAAGATTGGAACGGGGGCGGTGAGTTTGGGCGTCGCCGATTTCTTTTCAATGCGAGCGGGAGGAATTTTCGCAGGGGGCCCCATCGGTCCTTGCGGCGCGGTCTGGGCCGAAAGCAGGCCGGTGAACGCGATCGACAAAGTGGTAATCTGGCCGGCCCGCATGCAGAGTGATTGTAGCGCGATCGTCGCGCAAGTCGGCCCTCCCATTGCGGTGTCATCCTGAGCGCAGCGAAGGACCGGTGCATTTGCTTGCGGCACCGGAATACATAGATCCTTCGCTTCGCTCAGGATGACAAGGTATCGCTGATGACAAGTTATCACTTAGGGTATTGGAACGAATATCCACTCGCTTCATTCCCCGACATGAACCTGGTGTTGTATTCGAGCAAGTAGTTCAGGTGCTCGGCATCAGAGGGGAACGTTTGGCCGAGATATGGATAGGTGCGCATGTCGCGGAATGGCAGAGGGTCAACCGTATCTCCGTGGTAGGCGTAGAAATCCATATCTTTTTCGTATCCGTTGGCGACGAAGAAATAGTCGCGCACCCAGCCGTGCGGTAAGGCGGGCAGCTTCGCCGGATCGAAATCGAGCGCAACTTCATCGCCGGATCCGAAGACGGCAAATTTATCATCGATCGACTCGAGCAGCGGCCTCACATCGCCATAGCGCGTGTAAGCGCCCGCGGGCCGCGTGTAAGGGCCGGTGGCGCTAGCCTTTTCGTAAATGTATTTCACGTTGCCCGGCGGCTGGTCTTCGATCTTCAGCGGGAATCCATGGAAATTCAGGTTGGCACGCGCGAGCGGTACCGGCGTCAAGCGGGCGCTCTGGTCCTGACTCGTGCGGCTGATCAGGATGCTGTCCCAATAGATTTGCAGATTCGTAGTGATGCGAATGCGCCGCGTGCCCGGTGGAAGTTTGCCGGTGAGATCGGCGGTCATGGTGCGCGCGCCGCCGGCGGGGAATCCCATGTCATCGACGACGCGGACCCACTTTCCTTTCGCGTCGTTTCCGGCCAAGACTTGCGCTTCGACATACGGCGCAAACGGCTGCAGGTGCGCTTGATCGGCAGCGTACATGCTGGTCGCGGAGAAATATTCGATCTCCCCATGCAGCAGCAGCCACAGCGGACCGCCGCGATACGGCTCGCCGAGATCAAGTTCCAGGCTGTGGGGCTCGGTGAATCCCATAAATGAAAGCACTTTGAAGTCGCCGAAATAGCGATGCGCGAGCAAGTCGGGCAGCACGTTGTGGCCGTGCTCGTCCCATGCACCGGCGGGCGGACGCGCATCGCGGCTGAACACAACCTTGAACGGCGGGTAAGGCGGATTGCTGGCGAAATATTCGTTGGGATAAACGTCGACATCGGCGCGGTGATCGACGGCGAGCAGTTGCACCTGATCGAGGTACACGGATTCTTCGAGCGGCTCCATGAAGCGGAAGCTCAGCTTGCCATCTTTTTCGTGGAGCGAGCGACGGTCGAGCTTGATAGCTTCGGTAGGGCGAGCAATATTGCGCACGGCGCTGCCTTCGCTCGCCGCGATCCAGTGTCCGACGACGCCTGCTCCGAGCATGTCGCCAACGAGTTCGTAGTGCGTGCCATCCCAGGCGAAGAGCGTGGGACAGGAACTGCCGCGGCGGTCCATTTCAGTAAAGTTCTGCACCTTGTTGGCAGCAACTCCGATTTCATCCTGCAGAACGCCGGTCGGCCATGTCATGCGGACGACGTCGGCTTCTTTCGCCTGCCCGAGCCCGATGGTCAGGTAGGGCGAGTTCTGTCCGAGGTAACCGGACGATCCGTACACTTCGAACTTCTGCCGCAGGCCAGCGGAGAAGACTTCAACTTTTGTGCCAATGGCGCTCTTGTTATCGTTCAAGCCCTTGAGCGCGAGGCGCAGCGAGTTGTTCTTGTTGCCACCTTCGTTATGGAGAAGCACGGCGGGGCCGCGGTTTTGCGTGATCAGAAGATCAGTGGCGCCGTCGTTGTCGTAATCGCCGACAATGATGGCGCGCGGCTCTTTGAGCTGAATCTTGTCGAGGCCGGTTTCGGCGGTGACATCTTTCCATCCATCGGGGCCGAGATTGCGGAAGAGACGGACTTCACCTTTACCGTCTTTCGTCTCGCCGACAGCGACGAGATCGACCCAGCCGTCGTTGTCGTAGTCGATGGCGGCGATACCGTAGGCGCGAACCCAGCTCGTCTCTGGCAGCTTCACCTGCTCGAAGGATTTGCCATGGTTGTTACGCCAGAGCGTGAGACCCGGACTAGTGCTGTGCGTAAAGGCGAGGTCCATCCATCCGTCGTGATCGAAATCGAGAACGGCGATTCCGGTTGCCCGCTCGGGTCCACGCTCAGGCCATAACTCCTGTATCTTGAACATGCCTTCGCGCGGATTTTCGAAGACTGTGGCCCCTCTTGGACCGCCGGTCAGTACTATATCCACTGCCCGATCATTGTTGTAGTCTGTCCCTACGGCTGCGATGCTCGTTGTATTACCCGTGACCCCAACGGTGGTCGCCACATCGGTGAAAGTTCCGTTTCCGTTATTCCGCCACAGCAAATTGCTACCTCTGGAGGGCACTTTCTCAGTCCACATGTTGTCCTTTGACTCTGGTTCCTCCATCAAGGTCGATTGCGTAACGTAGAGGTCCAGGTCGCCGTCGTGGTCATAGTCGAGAAAAGTCACACCGATGGGCACTTCAGGAATCAGGGGATAGGGGCCGAGCGGAATAGACACCGGTGGTGCACTTTCGATTTGCGCTTGAGACTGTGGAATAGCCTTCTTCTTTTCACTACCGGCAGCTCCTGACCCAATCCCCCCTCCGCCACAGCACACATCTTTGAACGTGCCGTTCTTTTCGTTGTGGAGCAGCCTTATTCCCCAACTAGAGGTAAATGCTATGTCCTGAAAACCGTCGTTATCGTAGTCGCCCACGGTGCATCCGATCGCGTGAGCATTTGCGTCGTTCCCCAGAGCACTCCTGGTGACATCCTCAAACTTTCCGTTTCCCAGATTGTGATATAGCGACATTGCCCCGTGCGCGCCATTATCGGCAAGCAAAATATCGATCTTGCCGTCATTGTCGTAGTCTAGAAAGCACGCACCGGAGCCAAGATAGGTCGTTGACATTGGGGATGGTTGAAAAATCAACCCCGCTTCCTTCGTGACATCCACAAACTTCACCGGAATCGCCGCCGCCACCTTCACCACCGCCGCCGGCGAATCTTCCGCGCGCGAATACTTTCCCTGCTCGCCATACGACAGACTGATGGGCGAGCCCAACTTGTTCTGCGTGATGTACTGGAATTTCTTCATCGCTTCGTGCGCGGGGTCGGCTTGGCCGGATTGCTGGTAGGCTCGCGACAATCCGAATTGGGCGGAGGCGTGGTGCGGGTCGAGCTTCAATGCGTGCTCGAAGGCAGCGACTGCTTCTGGAAACTGCTTGAGCTGCGCGTGGGTCGATCCGAGAAAGTACCAGTTGTCCGCGTCGTTCGCATCAAGTTCAGTGACGCGACGGAACGCGGCGACGGCCAAGCCCGCATCCGAGGAGTTCTTGTAATAGAGGCCGAGGTTGTACCAGGCATGAGCATCTTTGGGATTGGCCTTCGTTGCCTTCTCCAGCAGCGCCTTCGCTTCTTCGCGGCGCTGCAGGTTAAGCAGCGCCACTCCGCGATTGACGGTCGTCACCTCTAACGCCGGATCGTTGGCAGCCGCTTCTTCAAATTCCTTCAGCGCTTTCTCAAAGAGCTGCTGGTTCATGTACGCGACGCCGATGTTGTTGAGACGTGCCGCTTCCTTAGGGTTCGGGGCGGGAGCGCTTGCGGCGAGTAGAGCGACGAGTAGTGTTAGAAGAGACGCGAGAACGACGGCGATGACAAGTCTTCTGGTCATTGTGGCTTTGGCCATGATTTTATCCGAATGCCGAAGGGGCTGAGTCAGAAGTCCATTTCCAGTCAGCTGGCTGAACCGACGACGACCTGAAATCGAGTCTGCAAGTCAGCCGGCTGCTTGACATTGGAGACTATAATAGAATTCAGTCATGGCCCCAGTGTGGCTATGTCCGTAACTAACCAATAAGTTATTTGAAATCTAGACTTTGATCGATTTGTTAACCGGCCAAGCCCTCGATGATAGGGCTAAGCCCAGCTCCAGCTGGGACTAACTCCCGTGTTATGAATACTTTACATTTAACAGATTTAGAATGAATACTTTGAAATAGTTTCTCGGAAATAGACTTTGCAAGCTCTTGATTACAAAGACTAAGCGCCGGTGCAATCGGGACTAACTCCCATGTTATGAATACTTTGCGATTAACTCGTTTAAAATGAATACTTTGACAAATTAGGGGGGAGGGGGTACCCCGGCGAATATCCTGACTCGGCAGAGAAGTGCGATTCACTTCTTTCCGTACACACGCGCGGCGATCTGGCCTTTGGCTTCCTGAATGGTGATGGTCTGCCCGGTCGCGATGTTTGCGAGCTTGTCCACCTGCCCGCTGGGCCAGTCGATTTCGACCGTGTCGGCTTTGGTTCTCGATCCCATGCCAAAGGTCAGCACCAGTTCGCTTTGCGAAAGATAGCTGGAGCCGGTCTTCATGGTGAGCCACTGCTTGTCGCCCCCGGCGCTCACGCGGACGATGGCGCCGATACCGTCGCGGTTGGATTTTGTCCCGGCGAGTTTTATGCGCAGGCTCTGGTTGGCGCCGCCCTGGTTGAGATAGAGATGCGCCGGGCCGCCGTTGGTCATAAGCAGGACATCGAGGGCTCCGTCATTATTGATGTCGGCGTAAGCGGCGCCGCGCGCGACTTTCGGAGCCGCAAAAGCGCTCCCGGTTTTGTCCGTAACTTTGTTCGTGACTTCCTCAAACTTGCCGTTCCCGAGATTGCGGAACAGGTGCGGCGGCTCGGCGTAGCTGACGCGCTTCTGCACGCTCTCGATCTGGTCTTCGATGTGGCCGTCGGCGATGAAGATGTCCTGCCAACCGTCGTTATCGTAGTCGAAGAAGAAGCAGCCAAAGCCGAGCGTCAGGAGCGACGCGCGGCCGACTTCCGAGCGAGGAGCTTCATCCACGAACAGGCCGTTGCCTTCGTTGTGGTAGAGCGAGAGCATTTGGTTGGAAAAATTTGTGATGACCAGGCTGGCGCTGCCGGAGCGGTCGTAATCGGCGGCATCAACTCCCATTCCGGCGCGGGCAATGCCATCTTCGCTGAAGGCAATGCCGGCGGAAACGGCGCGCTCTTCGAATGTGCCGTTCTTTTTGTTCAGGTAGAGCTTGTTGGGCTGCGTGTCATTGGCGATCAGGATATCGGGCCATCCGTCGTTGTTGTAGTCGAGAATGGCGACGCCGAGACCTTTCGAGGTTGGATCGTAAAGGCCGGCTTTCTGGGTGGCATCTTCGAACTTGCCGTTGCCGAGGTTGTGCCAGAGGCGGGCCGACGTTCCCTTATACGATTCGGGCGTGCAGTAGGACTTGTGCGAGCCATCGAGTGTGCAGTAGAGGTCGGTTTGCTCGGACCACTGCACATAGTTGGCGACGACGAGATCGAGTTTGCCGTCGCGATCGTAATCGACCCAGGCGGCGCCGGTGGAGAACTCGTTCGGGCCCCAGAGTCCTGCGGATTTGGTCACGTCGGTGAAAGTGCCGTTGCCGTTGTTGTGGAAGAGATGGCTCTGGCCGACGGCGGTAATGAAAATATCGTCGAAGCCGTCGTTGTCGTAGTCGCCGACCGCGACGCCGAGTCCGAAGAGCGAAATGCCGAGGCCAGACTTGCGCGTCACGTCGGTGAAGGTGCCGTTGCCGTTGTTGTGATAGAGCTTCAACGTGGTCGCGCCGTTCTTAGTGTGGCCCGGCCAGTCCTGACCGTTGACCAGCAGGATGTCGGGAAAGCCGTCGTTGTCGTAATCGATGAACGCGCAGCCGGGGCCCATGGTTTCCGGGAGCCATTTTTTTCCGAAGGCTCCGTTGTTGTGCGTGAAATGAATGCCGGCTTGAGAGGTGATGTCGCGGAAGGCAATGTGCTCCTGCGCGGGTGCGAAGCTTGCCACGACTAGCAGCAAAGGCAACACCCACCACGGAGACACCCTTCGGCTGCGCTCAGGGCAGGCTCCGCCACGGAGAAGAGCGCTTTTGGCTTTTGGCTCTTGGCTTTTGGCTAAAGGCCAAAAGCTAATAGCCAAGAGCCGTTCTTCTCTGTGACTCTGTGACTCTGTGGTGGATTTTCCTTTGGAAGAGTGCATCACCTTTGGGCCCCGGGAGTCGTGGTGGCGCGAGCTGCTGCCGGACTTTGCCCGGCTGGACGGCCGAGGGCGGCCGTCCCTACGTGGATCGTGGCGGCGCTTGCGGCTAGGCGCTTGGCCGGTGCGTTGTTCAAGATTGGCATGGGGACTGACATGTGCTCGTGGATGCTCTGCCGTTCGTTGTTGTCTTCGGGATTTAGTTGGCGGTAGGGGCCGGTGATGGCCTGCGAGGCTTCGTCGGCTTTGAAGCGCAGGTAGCGAGCCTTGTGCTCCTTGGACATCTTTTCGTCACCGAGACCGTTGTAGCAGAGCATGAGATTGTAGTGCGCCTGCAAGTCCTCGGGGTCGACGGCTAGGACCCGCTGCAGGACTTTCACGGCGTCCGCATACCTTCTCTCCAGAAACAGGACGCGCCCAAGATTGTTCAGCGCCACGCGGTCGCGGGGGTATTGAGCGAGCACGACTTGGAAATGCGCGGCGGCCTGGTCGTAGTCTCCCGTGGACTTCATCAGCGATCCGTAGAAGAAATTAGTTCGCGCAAGCTGCGGGTTGAGCGCCAGCGCTCTCTCAAGAACGGTGCGGGCGCGGGCGACGTCGCCTTCCTGCAAGGCAGCGCGACCGATGTTCACCCAGCCATCGGGATTCTGCGGATCGATCTCGGTGACTTTTTCGAAGGCAGCCTGCGCCGCTTTCAGATCGCCTTGCAGCAACAGCCCGATGCCGTAGTCGTTCCAGCGCTGCCAGTCTTCTTTCGCAAGCTGGGTTTTGGGTTGCGGCGCCGGGGCGTTCGCGGGCAAGACGTTGAGTGCCGCTTCGTTTTCCGCAACCGCGACGATCGGCACATCGGGAATTTTCTCCGACTTTGCGGACACTCCGTGAAGGGATCCGGTAAACGCAACTTTTGTGTCGTCGTAGTCGGGAGTAGCGGGGTCGAGCGTAACCGGGCCAGGCGCGACACCGGCCTTCGATGGACTGTTGTCGCGCTCACCCGCAAACGCGAACTGCGTACCCCACCACGAAAACTTGCGATAGCAGAGCCGCGCGGTCAAGGTAATTTTGCTGCCCGTTCTTTCGGGAACCTTCATGCGGAAGTGCACCGTGTCGGCGGCGCCGGGCGGGATCAGCCGCACGTACACGACGGCGCGCGTGGCCCACGCGTTGCGTTTGTTAATCGGATTGCCGTGCGCGTCCACCTGGAGGGAGCGATAGAAGTGCGCGCCCTTTTCGACCGGGCCTTTGCCATCGTCGGCAACCATGCCGCTCCAGAAAATCGTCTGGCCTTTATCGTCGACACCTTTGAGCTCGAGCCAGGTGTCGTAGGCATCGACGGTGCCGCCGGGGAAGAAATGTCCGATGCGCTTGGTGCGAACCACAACATCGACGCGGACGGTATCGCCGCGACGGACGGCGGGCTGCACGCGGTTGAGAGGCGCGGTGACAGGGGCGGCCTCAGCGGCGGAGCCGGGCGTGATTCTTGCTTCCGCTTCCTCTCCCACGGCGAAGGTAGTTGCAAGCTCGTGTTGCGCGACGGCTCCTGTTTTCAATATCGCGCTTGCTGGCGAGAGCGCAAAAATATCCACTGTAAGAGCTCCGCTGGTCAGGAAATCTTCGGTGGCCTTCAACTGCGCGGCATCTTCGTTAGCCGTCGGCAGCGCGGTGTTGGCAGCGGGGAAACGGTGGGAGTGCACTTTGCCGGCAATGTTCCCCATGTCGTTGGAGCGTTCGAGCGGCATGTGACAATCGGCGCACTGCTGCGGCTTCGCCGGGTAGTAGAACGAGCGCGCGCCCTCTCCGGAGACGCCGCTGGCCTGCCAGTTGTCGTACTCATTGAAGCCGCGAATCCAGCGGTAGTGATTGACCGGCACGTCCAGGTGCACCTTGTGGCAAGAGGAGCAGAACTCCGCCGTCTGTTGCTTCATGAACGGCTTGAGAAACACGCGGCGGTGCGGCTCCGGATTCAGCTTGATCATGAAGTCGTGCAGGGTGCGAACCAGGGGATTCTTGCTTGCCGCGAGCTCGTGCAACTTGGGATACTCGAGGTAGAAATCGCCCTGGCCCATCGTGCTTTTTACGTCGGCGATGGAATGGCACATCATGCAGCCGAGTCCGGCTTGGGCTTCGGGCGTGTGCACGATTTGTTTGATGGGCGTATCCATCTTGCCGCTGTAGAGTACGGCCGGGTCGTGGCATCCGCCGCACCATTTTGAAGGCTTGGTACCGATCGTGTCCTGCATGTACTCGATCGACTTGCGATACCACTGATTGTTGAACGACGAAAAATGGTGGGCCGAGCTGTTCCACTGGTTGTAGATATCCTCGTGACAGCGCTTGCAGGAGTCCGATTCCATGAAGAACTTGCTGGGAATTTCTTCTCCGCCATATACCTGTGCGGAACTGGGGAAAAATGGGCCAGTGGGGCCGTCGCCTTCACCATTCATCGTGAGGGGCGGCAGGGCCGGATTTTCAATGCGGCCATGCTGGTTCCAGCGAGCTTCGCGGAGATAGCGGGCAACGGGCGCCAGCACCGCCAGCACAGCGAGCACGGCGGCAACGCGAAGAACCGCATGACGGGGCAACCATCCGTTATCCCCTAATCGAGCCGAAGCGATCAGGCCGGCACCGAGAAAGCTCAAGCCGAGGTGGACGTAGACGAGCGGCCACTCCGGACGCAATGTTCCGGTGTAAATCAGCGCCAGTCCCGGGATTGCGCCGAGGAACAGGAAAACCATTCCGAAGCGGACCAGGGGCTCGCCCTGACGCCACGAGCGGACCAGCCAGAGCAGCAGCAGGACTGAAACCACGACGCCGGCAACGGCGTGCAGCAGCACTACGCCGGCATACAGAACATTCGCTTGTGGGAACGCGTACAAATAAATCGCGGACACAACAAGGAAGCCGATCAGCAGCGGCAGCGCTCGACTCACAGAATTTCCAGACGAAGACATGACAGGTTTCCGCGGCTCACGTGAGAGCTTGCACCCCAGGTTGCGCCATAGTATCGGTTTGCGGAAAGCGGGTCTCTAATCAGAACAGATTAGGGACCAAATGTTCCTTCGCGTTGCTGACTTCCCTCCACGGACGATGCGGTTGACGGCGGGATAACATCGGACAAAGATAGTCGTTGTGCACTCCGCCGTTCCCGCAGTCGCCAAAACGCTGCTCTTTACCGCGCTCGTGCCGGGAAGCGTGGCTGGAATTGTGCCGTGGCTGATACGCGGGCATTCGGCTCCCGCAGCAACGGACGCGGAGTTCGGGGCGGCAGCAGTGGTGATCGCTCTCGGAGTCGCCATTTATCTCTATACCGCCTTCTGGAGCTTTGCCGCGATCGGCGGTGGGACGCCCGCGCCGATTGCGCCTACGAAAATTCTCGTCGTGCAAGGACTGCACCGGTTCGTGCGGAACCCAATGTATATCGGCGTCGGGCTCGTGATCGGCGGACAAGCCTGGTTGTTCCACTCGCTTGCGCTCGCGGTTTACGTCGCATTCATGCTGCTGGCGGCGCACTTGTTTGTTCTGTTCTATGAGGAACCGACCCTGCGAAAGCGGTACGGGGAAGAATACGTTCGCTATTGCGCGTCGGTGCCGCGGTGGATTCCGAAATTCAATTAACCACCAAGGCCAATAAGGCACACGAAGGAAATCGTCAGGGTTCACCCCTTCGTGTACCTTCGTGTCCTTTGTGGTTGATGAATTTGGGACGATAGGAAACCAAGGCCGCGTTGCTGACTTCCCCGCCGCTCTGCTACTTTGAATAGTTTCCCGTTCGCTGTCTGCTGACTTTGTGGGGTGAGACGTAATGGCGGCCATCAAATTCCGTGGTGTGGATTTCATCGACTTCGACGCGTTGCTGAATGACGACGAGCGCCTGGTGCGCGATACGGCGCGCAAGTTCATCGAAGACAATCTCGTACCGATCATTGAGGAATGCAACCGCGCCGGCCGGTTCCCGCGCGAACTGGTGAAGCCGATGGCCGATCTGGGATTCTTCGGCGCCTCGCTGAACGGCTACGGCTGCGCCGGCATGTCGAACGTGGAATACGGCCTGGTCACGCAGGAACTGGAACGCGGAGATTCCGGTGTGCGCTCGTTCGTCAGCGTGCAGTCGGCGCTAGTGATGTATCCGATTTATACCTTCGGCACCGACGAGCAGAAAAACACCTGGCTGCCCGCGATGCAGAAGGGCGAAAAGCTCGGCTGCTTCGGATTGACTGAACCGGACTTCGGATCGAATCCGGGCGGCATGCGCACGCGCGCTCGCAAAATTGGAAAAGAATATGTGCTGAACGGCGAAAAGATGTGGATCACTTCCGGCACGATCGCCGACGTGGCGGTGATCTGGGCCAAGGTCAGTTCCGACGACGAAGGGGATAACGTACGCGGATTCCTGGTGGAGACCGACCGTCCTGGATTCAAGGCGGACGACATTCACGGGAAGTGGTCGCTGCGCGCTTCGGTGACGTCGGGTTTGTCACTGCAGGACGTGCGGATCCCCGAGTCGAACCTGTTGCCGGGATCGGGCGGATTGAAGTCTCCGCTGATGTGCTTGAACCAGGCGCGCTATGGAATCGCTTGGGGCGCGGTCGGCGCAGCGATGTCGTGTTACGACTGCGCGCTGCAGTATTCGTTGTTGCGGAAACAATTCCGCGATCAGCCCATCGCCTCGCATCAACTTGTGCAGGAGAAACTCGCCTGGATGATCAGCGAGATCACGAAAGCACAGTTACTCGTGCTGCAAGTCGGCCGCTTGAAAGACGCCGGAAAAGTGCAGCACCAGCACATCTCGATGGCGAAGAGAAACAACGTCTGGATGGCGCTCGAGTGTGCACGGCTATCGCGAGATATTCTGGGCGCAAACGGCGTGGCTGACGACTACCCCATCATGCGGCACCTGATGAATCTGGAATCGGTGAAGACCTACGAGGGCACGCATGATATCCACACGCTGATCATCGGGGCGAGCGTGACGGGGATTGACGCGTTCTAGTTTACTCACGTTAGAGTAGAAACATGGCATTCACCCCGTTGCAGACTGAGCGGCTGACGCTGCGCGTCCACGCGCTCTCGGATATTCCAGCGCTCATGCCGCTTATCGGCGCCCGCGAGGTGGCAGCGACCACGCTGCGTATTCCGCATCCCTACACCGAGGCCGACGCTCAGGACTTTATCGCCGACACGCAGGAGGATTTCTCGAGCGGCAGTGGCTTGCGCCTGGGCATTGTCCTGCGTGAGAGTGACACGCTGTGCGGCGGCGTGGGACTGCGGATCGAGCCCGACCACCGTCGCGCCGAACTCGGCTACTGGATCGGGGTGCCCTACTGGGGAAATGGCTATGCCACGGAAGCGGCCAGGGCGGTGGTGAAATATGGATTCGGGACTCTTCGGCTGCACCGAATTTTCGCCAGCCATTTCGCTAACAACCCTGCGTCGGCAAGGGTCTTGAGAAAAATCGGCATGCGCCACGAAGGAAGCCTGCGCGCTCATGTGTTGAAATGGGGAGAGTTCCTCGACCTCGAGATGTACGGAATGGTGGCGTCGGACGTGGACCGCAGTACCCTCGGCGGCTAAAGCCGCTCGTGGGGCGGGTTCTAACGGCATGGCGGAAGCCATGCCCCTTCAAAGCTATCCGGGAACCAAGCTTAGTCAGAGTTTCCCTAGAGCACACACCCTCAGGCGGAATAGAGTTCCGTCAGCAGTTCATACGCTCGCCGCATATGCGGAATCACTATGCTGCCGCCTACCACCAGCGCCACGTTGATCGCTTCTTCCTGCTCGGCGCGAGTCACGCCCAGGCGATAGGACTGAATCACGTGGTAGTAGATGCAGTCGTCGCAACGCAAACAGGCGGAGGCAACCAGCCCCATCAATTCTTTGTATTTCGCAGGCAGAGCGCCTTCCAGGTAGGTGTTGTGATCCAGGTTGTAGAAGCGCTTGACGAGGAAGTTGTCGGCTTTGTCGACGTTTTCATTCAGACGCGTGCGGTTGTCCAGAAAACGCCGGGCGAGTTCACTTTTTTCAGCAACCTGCTTCTCGGAAAAGAGATAGCTAGGTTCTTTGCGAGCTTTCGTCGTAAGTGCAGTCGTTAGTTCAGGGGTCGTGGGTTCAGTGTTCATGAGGGAAGATTAGCAGACGGTCTTGCCGTCGAGGATGCCGGCGCTGGGCGTGGAGCAACGGGGCATCTCGCCCATTCAGCCGCTGGGACCGCCCGGCTCTCCACCGACAAGCTCTCATCGACAGTAGTGTGACGCTTGCACTTCCATCTCTGCTCCGAAGGGAATATATTTCAGAGTCGCATAATCTTCAGGAGGCATCTATGGCCACCCAAACCCGTCCCGAACCGCATGCGAAGAATTTCGGGGAAAATATTGAAAGCGATCTGGCGCTGGAATTTTTGCGCGTAGTAGAGAACGCGGCCATCGAATCGGCGCGCACCATGGGCCAAGGGGACCGCCCGCTGAGCGATCAGGCGGCCACGGAGGCCATGCGCAAGACGATGGACACGGTCCCGATGCGCGGCACGATTGTGATCGGCGAGGGCGAGCGCGACGACGCGCCCATGCTCTATATCGGGGAGCAGGTGGGCGGCACGTATCTGGACGGCCGCGAGGTTCCGGACATCGACATCGCCGTCGATCCGCTGGAAGGCACGAACCTCTGCGCCACAGGATCGCCAGGAGCGATTACGGTGCTGGCGGCTTCCGAAAAAGGCGGGTTGTTGAACGCTCCCGACTGCTACATGGAAAAGATCGTGGTGGGGCCATCGTGCAAGAACGCGGTGGAGCTGGACGCTCCGGTGGCCGTCAACCTGAAAAATATCGCGCGGCGTCTGCACCGCGGCGTGGAGGACCTGGTGGTGATCGTGCTCGATCGTCCGCGGCACGAGCAGCTGATCGCCGATATTCGGAAGGCGGGCGCGCGCATCAAGCTGATTGGCGACGGCGATCTGTCGGCGGGCATTGCGGCGGCGGTGATCGGAACCGGGGTGCATGCGGTCATGGGATCGGGCGGCGCACCGGAAGGCGTGATTACCGCGGCCGCGATCCGCTGCCTGCACGGATACATGCTGGGACGGCTGGTGATCGACAAGCCGGAGTTGGAAGAGCGCATTGCGAAGATGGGGATTAAAGACAAGAACAAAATTTACGAGGCGGAAGACCTAGCTCCGGGGAAACAACTGATCTTTGCCGCGACCGGCGTGACCGAAGGCGCGCTGCTGAAAGGCGTCCGCTTCTTTGGCGAAGGGACGCGGACTTCATCGGTGATTCTGACTTTGAGGACCGGACGGGTGCGATTTATCGAGAGCATCCATTTGGATAAGGGGCCGGATGTGATGGTCAGGTTTGCGTAGGGCAGCTTGACCGCCCCGCTTCTTTTAGCTCGCGCTGGCCCTTGTTGCGCTGTCAGAATTCATTCTTCAGGGATGCTCCCAGGCTGAAATTTGGGGGGTGCCCCCCCTCCCCCCTATTTTCTCGCAAAGCATTGAAAAATAAGTACTTAACTCCAAAGTATTCAATAATAAGGACTTAGCGGCAGACTTTTCTTATTTCCGGCCATTTAACATACTTTCCGTGTCACCGTCGGGTTGTCAAAGAGCGCTTACGGATCGCTTTTTTGCGGGCTCGAATACCCGTCTCTGGAGACGGTCACACGTCTAGCTTCTCCGAACTGATCGTTATTATCGCGCGTGGCGGGTTGGATGTCTGTGATGGCGCATACAGGTGATTTGTGATGAAAAATCAGTAGCCAGTACTCAGTACCCAGTGGGGACTTCCGGGGAAATCCTAAGCTTTGAAAAATCAGTACCCAGTAGCCAGTACTCAGTACCCAGTGGGCCTCGATACTGTGGTGCGATCAGCGCTGGGCGTCCCGGTTGAGCGGTCTCTTCGATGGTTGAGTCCCAAACTCTAAGCCGTGCCCTTCCCAAGGCCGAAATGAAACCAAGAGTTGTTCAGCAGTCTGAGACGGGGCAAGCCCCGTCTCTACGAAACTTGGGTTTTTCCGCAGCCTGTGAAGTCGTGCCCTTCCCGAGAACCTGCGCTAATCAGAGTTTTTCCACAGACTTCTCGAAGCGCGCGGCGCCTGGGTTACTTCAATCTCTCCCAGAGCAGCGTGCGCACTGTTTTCTTGCCGGTGGCCGGGTCGGTGGAGGGTTCCGTAGTCAGCGTAAGGTGGTTGCCTTCCAATTTGTAACTCCGAACATGGTCGGTGCCGGTACGAGACTGGTCCCAAGATATGTCTATGTGGTGGGTGACAGTTTTGGCTTGGCTGTCGATCGTATACGTCCCGGCATAGGCGAGCATGCTCCTGATTAGGGCTTCTGCTTCGTCGGGCGTAGCGACTGCACCTGCCGGTTTCTTACGGTCAGTGCCAACAATGATCACGATCATGCGCCCGTCGGGGCCGTAGTTGATGTAACCGGATGGATGGGCTCCCATGACGTCGGACTTCGCGCCGGATAGAAATTCCTCGCCGAAGTAGGAAACCAGCTTCCAGGTCCCCAGAATTGCTTGCTGGATGGAGTTGGCGGGCTCGGTCTGCGCCGGAAGGTGGCTGGGAAGGCCGAGAAGCGCGACCAGGACAAGAAGAACAGCTCGCTTCATCTTCATTGCGGATATCTCCTCTCAGTTAAACGGATATTCAGTCTGCGGCGAAATACAGATCCCTCGCTCCGCTCGGGATGACAAATCGGTAATGTGCAGTTTGTACGACTAGGGACAGATCATCGATATTTTGAAATTATACTAACGTGCGTTATACCTAACCGCCGGAGAAATGTGGGCCACCCTCTATAACCGTGTCGGCGTTGTCAAGAGACACTTCGAGTGAGCCGGTGACGATCCTGCCAGTTCATCGTGCCTTTGGGGAGAGTGCCTATCTGAATTTGCGCACCCTGCGTCCCGACACCCCCAGCTAATTCTTAATCTCTCCTGCTACAATCGCTAGTTCTACGATTCGAGGCAACATCCTGCTCGATAGAAATGTACTTCTCCTGTGTTAGAGATCTGTGCATCGCGCGGGCAAATACATAGGTCCTTCGCTTCGCTCAGGATGACAAATTTATGGGATGGCGAACCATGAAACGAAGTCCTCGGATTGGATGGATCGCACTGCCGCTGCTTTCTTTACTAGTAGTGGCGCCGATCTATGCGCAGCTTCAGCCCTTGCACCGCGGCGGGGACTCGAACCCGCAGGAACCTCTCCCTGATGGGGTTTATCGGGTGGGACGCGATACCAAGGCTCCCCGGGCTACGTACATGCCTGATCCTGAGTTCTCGGAACAGGCTCGCAACGTGGGATATGAAGGTACTTGCGTTCTCTGGCTGGTGGTTGACGCCGAGGGGATGCCGCAAAAAATCAAGGTGACGCGAGCTGTCGGCATGGGGCTCGATGACAAGGCCATCGAGGCGGTTCGGCAGTGGAGATTCACGCCCGCGACGAAAGATGGCAACCCGGTCGCCGTCCAGATCAACGTTGAAGTGAGCTTCCATCTCTACGGTCAGGGCGATAAGAAGCCAAAGTTACTCCAGAAGGCCAACGCGGGAGATGCCAAAGCGCAGTTCGAGATTGCTCAAATCTTGCTGTCGGATCCCTATCTCGCCAAGGACGACTCCAAAGGATTCGCCTTTCTTGAGAAAGCGGCCAAGCAGGGCCTGCCCCCCGCCCAGTTCGCGATGGGGGATTATTTTTCCTCGCACAGAGACGATTTGGTGACGGCTTATGTTTGGTACGCGCTCGCCCGGAAAAATCGTTATAAGCAGAGCGATCAAAAGCTGAAAGATCTGGCGGAGAAAATGACTCCGGAACAATTGGCCGAGGCGCGTCGGCGAGCCGAAAGCAACAGCCCGTTCTGAGGAAGTGGAGCTGACGGGATTCGTGGAATCGCTCCAAAACCCGAGCGTCTGCCCCTCTTTGGCTCCTGCTACAATCGCTAGCTCCATGATTCAAGGGAACTTCCTGCCCGACAGAAACGTACTTCACCTGTGCTGTTAAAGATCTGTGCAGCGCAGGCAAATACAGAGGTCCTTCGCTTCGCTCAGGATGACAGCGTAATTTGTGTCACGAATTTGCGGGACGCGGCGGTAGACGTTCAAGCGCATTTTACGGAGTCCAGTTTTGGAAGAAGCCCAGGTTGTCGGATTGCTGGTCCGTCGCTGCGTTGGGGGCGATGCCGCGGCCTGGGAAGAGATTGTGCAGCGCTATCACCGGCGGATTTACAACGTCTGCTACCGGTTTGCTGGGGATTCCGACAACGCTCAGGACCTCACCCAAGAGGTCTTTATCAAGATGTATCGCACCCTGAGCACATATGACGCTGGTAAAGGCGCGTTCATGACTTGGGTAACAACTATTACTCGCAATCTGCTGGTGGATCATTTTCGGAAGTCTAAGGGCGACCGGATTACGGATTCGCTCGATTCGGCGCCTTCCGAGCACGAGGATGCGCAGCCGCTTAGCGAGCGGATCGCGGATCGGGGGCTGCCGCCGGATGCCGCGGTGCAGAGCCGGGAAACTCGGGAAATGGTGCATTTGGCTTTGCAGAAACTGTCTCCAGAGCTGCGGGAGGCGGTGATTTTGAGGGATTTGCAGGACATGGACTATCGGGAAATTGCCACGGCTTTGAGGGTTCCGGAGGGGACCGTCAAATCGAGAATTAACCGGGGACGCGCGGAACTTGCGCGGCTCCTACAACGTACATATAGGCAGGTGATGTGATGCCACAGGAAACCAAACACGGGACCCCCACCCCGCCCGGCCAAAACCGGGCCGGTCGGGGACCCCAGGTCGAGTGCACCGAGTTCGAAGCGCTCGTCAGCGACGCCCTGGAAGGCCGGTTGAGTCCGGCTCGCAAGGAGAGCTTCGAAGCCCATCGGCGCGTCTGTGCGGTTTGCGGTCCGCTGTTGGCGGACGTGCAGGCGGGGCAGCAGTGGCTGCGGGCATTGGCATTGGAGCCGGCCGAGCCTCCGGCGGATCTGGTGCGCAACATTCTGGCGGCTACCAGTGGAGTCGTGAGCACGCGGCCGCAAGCGGCGACGCGCGACGGCAGGACGACTCCGTTCGGCGAGCGGGCGCGGGAGCGGTGGGATTCCTTCTCGGCTTCCTTCTTCAGACCAGTGGCGGCCTTTGTACGTCAGCCGCGGTTTGTGATGTCGTTCGGGATGATCTTCTTCTCGTTTTCGCTGGCGCTGAACGCGGCGGGCGTGAAGCCGTCTGACGTGGCGAAGGTCGACCTGCGGCCCGTGGCGTTGCGGCATGCCTACAACGACGCGCAGATCAAGATCGTAAAGTACTACGAGAATATTCGCTTCGTGTACGAGATCGAATCGAAGGTGCGCGAGCTGAAGCGGGCCAACACTCCCGCCGAGCCCGGGCCTGAGCAACCGAAAGAAAATCCCAAGAACAATACCAGTGGACAAC
>CZKY01000082.1_pt1 | contig 43522 bp, 33 predicted proteins | sample 2454881 | NCBI WGS metagenome assembly CZKY01 (sample SAMEA3539301, study PRJEB10725) | soil metagenome | biome: tundra; feature: field; material: soil | place: USA | collected 2010-05 | depth 0.15 m | reverse complement strand
GCGTATCGCCAGCTCTCGGTGTACAGCGAAGTGCTGTCCCGCATCCGCCTCGAATACGTGGAAGAGCCCAACATCGCCGGAGTCACCGACGGCGCGCTGCACGGTCTGCTGGAGTCGCTCGACGCCAATTCCAGCTACCTGTCGGCTGCCCAGTACAAGCACTACAAGACGATGAAGACCGACGGCAAGGCGGATATCGGCGCCACCGTCTCGAAGCGCTTCGGATACGCTGCCGTGGTTGCGGTGATTCCCGGAGGCCCGGCGGACAAGGCCGGGGTCGAGAACTCCGACATCATCGAGTCCATCGAGGGCAAGACCACGCACGACATGTCGCTGGCTGAGATTCACGGCATCCTCTCCGGAGAGATCGGATCTACGATCACCGTGGCGGTGGTCCGGCCACGGCGAGCCGAACCGGAGAAGATTGTGATCACCCGCGACGTGGTCACCATCCCGCCGGTTAGCGACAAGATGCTCGCGGACAATGTCGGCTACATCAAGGTGGACGCGTTCCCCGAAGGCAAGTCGCAGGAGATCGCGGGCAAGATTCGCGACCTGCAAAAACAGGGGGCGAAGAAGCTCGTTTTCGATCTGCGCAACTCCGCCGGTGGCGCGGAGTCTGAGGGCGTCGCCACCGCCAATCTTTTCCTTGACCATGGCACCATCACGTATCTGCAGGGACAGAAATATCCCCGCCAGGCTTTCAACGCCGATCCCGCCAAGGACATCACCAAGCTTCCCGTAGCCGTGCTGGTGAATCGTGGCACGGCGGGCCCCGCCGAGATTGTGGCCTCCGCCATCCTCGAGAACGCTCGCGGCGATGTGGTCGGAGACAAAACCTTCGGCGACGGCTCGGTGCAAAAACTCATCGAAATGCAGGACAACTCAGCCCTCATTCTTTCGGTCGCGAAGTACTACTCGCCCAGCGGAAAAGCAATTCAGGATGCGGCCGTCACGCCGAACGTGCTGATCGCTGACACTGCGGAAGACGACGGTGGATTGCCCGACGAAGATCAGCAGGCAGCTCCTGGCGAAAAGCCCAGCGACAAGAAAGACGAGAAACCGAAGAACCAGACAGACGAGCAACTGAACAAGGCGCTCGAAGTATTGAAGAACCGGGAATCGAAAGGGTAAGAAGAACAAGGTTTCGGAGTTTCAAAGTTTACGATCGCTCGCCTTGGCGGGCGATTTTTTTTTGCTCAGATGTGATAGCCAAGACTTGATCTTGCACACCATGCTGTCGGATGGGGTCGCTACTGTCAGGCCGTAACAGGGTTTTTTAGCGTAATGGCTGAAGGGCGAACAAACGGCGCAAAGATGTGTAATCGCCTGGTTTCGTCAATTACTGACCCTGCTTCAAAAGTTCAGCTACGAGATCGTTGTATGCTGCGCCCTTAGCCTGCCGCTGTTTTTCAAAGTTGCTTGGGTGGCTAGCGCAAGGCAGAAACAGAAACGGACAGTCAGGAGTCGGGGATTGAAGTTCGACCTGGCCGTACTGCCGCATAGGAATGAACCTGGGGTATTCAGGCTTTGATTGAATTTCTAGCAGCGCCAGTGTCTCCACCATTGCGCGAGTGGCCGGGTGCTGAGGATCGTGAATCGCTGCGGTCAATTCCTCGATAGCAACTGCGCGGTAAGGCGACGCAATCAACCCAGCCTTGATGTCCCAGTAATCTTGGCTGCGCTCATACCCATAGAAGAATGGGTTTATTGGATACTCGGCGCTTATCGGGTGGACTTGGCGTTGCCGATCGTAGAACCAGAACCGACGCGCAAGTTCGCGTGTGGAGGCTTCCGATTCAAGGAACCTCAAAACTCGCACTGCCTGCTTAGTCCGCTCTATGTCGGATGGTGTGTCCTTCGTGTGGTCGGCATTCAGCACCGCCAGCGCACTGGCCAATTGCTCCGCCTGCCATTCCGGCGTGGCGGGGAGGACCTGAAATTTGACTTCATTGGAAATGCCTAGCCGCAAACTGTAGTTTCCTGGTGGCACTGACTTCGATTCATTGAGCACCATGTTGTCAACGTAGGTGACACCAGGATCAAACACATCATAGGGACCGGAAATAAGTGAACCACCGGCGCTTCCCCAAAGGCCTGATTCTTCGTCGTCTTGCAACGGATCACGCCCCTCTGGAGTGAGGCAGAAAGGAAAATGCCTAAGGTTGGGACCTGCTCTGGGACGGTACTGAACCAATCTATATGTGAACGTAAGCTCAAGGGGAATGATCTCGCCCTCGTGATAGACAGACTGGCCGCCCTTTAGTGTCAGCTTCGCAGTTCCAGTGGCAGGAGAGGTGACAGGGCGCTCGCACGGGTCCGTTCTTTTCTGGGCTTGCGCAGACTGCACCGACGAACAGCAAGCCAAAGCCATTGCCAGGTAACAGAGCCATTGCAACTTCATTCACCACCCCCTAGTCGCACAGCTTCCAATCGGACGGGAGATGATCTCGATTATAAGGGTTCCCAGTTGTTGGTGCAAAATCGCGATTACGCTCAAAATCTCCGGATCGGATACCGGTCTGCGTCCGATACGTGGAGCCTTGCCAACCCTGTCCGCAGGGTCGAGTTCGAGCTATTACGGTTGAAGGCAAGACTTGATCATGACGCCCGAGGCGTCTGTCGACATTGAAACCTTGAAACTCTGAAACCTTGAAACCCGGCCTCTTTGCGTTAACATTGAAACGTTGAAACTCTGAAACCTTGAAACCTGCTCTTTGTTAGCTCTCCGATGAAAGTCATCTATCAACATCTTCCGGCTGTAGAAATTGGCGGACGGAAGTTGGTCGGACTCGTCCTGTTTGGATTGCTGGCCCTGCTCTCCGCCGCAGTGGGCGCGGCCGCTGGGCTGCTTCTGGTCTACTCGACGGACCTGCCCCAGGTCGAAGAACTCGAACGTTACCGCCCCAGTTCCGTCACCGAACTCTATGACGGACAGGGCAGAGTCATCGGCACCTTTGCGCTGCAGCGCCGCGTCATCGCCAGCTATGACGATTATCCGGAAGTTCTCCGCAATGCGCTGGTCTCGATCGAAGACAAAGATTTCTACCGGCACTCCGGCATCAACATCTGGCGCATCGTAGGCGCGGCCTATCGCGACATCGAATCCGGCGGGAAAGTGCAGGGCGCATCCACGCTCACCATGCAACTCGCCCGCAATCTGTTTCTCTCTCCCGACCGCTCGTTTTATCGCAAGGTGCAGGAGGCGCTGCTCGCCATCCAGATCGAGCGCCGCTTCACCAAGCCGCAGATCTTCACGCTCTACGCCAACCAGATATTCCTGGGCCACGGCGCCTACGGCTATGAGGCTGCCTCGCAATACTATTTCAGCAAACCGGCCAAGCAACTGAAACTGGAAGAAGCCGCGCTGCTCGCGGGACTTCCCAAAGCGCCGCAATATTACTCGCCGATCAACCACCCGGAACGCGCCCTCAAGCGGCGCAACCTCGTGCTCAATGCCATGCTTGAGGACGGCAAGATCACCGCGGCCCAAGCTGCGGACGCCAAGAGCAAGCCGATCGTGCTCGACTTGCAGAAAGATCCGAATTCGCTGGCTCCGCACTATGTGGAAGAAATCCGGCGCTACCTCGAAGCGAAGTATGGCAGCGACCAGGTTCACGAAGGCGGGCTGCGCGTTTACACATCGCTCGATATGGATCTGCAGAAGTCCGCGCGCCAGGCGCTGCTCGACGGCCTCGCTGCCTACGAACGACGCCATGGTTGGCACGGCAAACTCCTGAACGTAATTGCCCAAGGTCAAAAACTCGACAAATACGCAGATCCCGATTGGGATGAGGAGCCCGAAGTAAACGGATACATGCACGCGCTGGTGACACAAGTCTCGCCGGGCGCCGCCGAAGTCCGCTTCGGCCAGCGCACGGCCACGCTCGTGCAGGCCGATTTGGCTTGGACGAAGCTCAAACTCAAGATTCCCGACATTCTCCAAGCCGGTGACGTCGTCTACATCAAAGTGCTTTCGCTGGATGCGGGCGGAAAATCGCGCGTCAGTCTGGAGCAGGATTCAGGGGCCGAAGGAGCGCTCGTCGCCATCGATAACGCGACCGGAGAAATCAAGGCCATGGTGGGCGGCCGTGACTTCAACGTCTCCAAGTTCAACCGCGCCACGCAGGCGCTGCGCCAGGTCGGGTCGTCTTTCAAGCCCTACGTCTATACCGCCGTGATCGACCAGGGCGGCAGCCCCGACGACACCATTCTGGACGCGCCGGTAACTTTTCAAACTGTTTCCGGCCCATATTCGCCGCACAACTACGACGGCCAATTTGAGGGCACCATCTCGCTGCGGCGCGCGCTCGCCCAGTCCAGAAACATTCCCGCGCTCAAGCTCGCCGACCGCATCGGCATTAAGACCGTGATCGACTACGCGCACCGCTTCGGCATTACGTCAAACATTCCCGCATATCTTCCAGTCGCGCTGGGCTCGGCGGAAATCACGCCGATCGAGCAGACCTCAGCCTTCAGCGTGTTTCCCAACGACGGCGTGCGCGTCGCTCCGCGCTACATCACCAAGGTGACCGACTACGAAGGCCGCATTCTGGAAGAAGATTTCTCCGACATCAAAGACGTCGTCAGTTCGCGCACCGCGCGCATCATGACATCCATGTTGCGGGAAGTGGTGCTCCATGGCACCGCGGTCGCCGCCGCCAAAATGCCGTATCCGCTGGCCGGCAAGACGGGAACGACAAACGATTTCACCGACGCCTGGTTCGTGGGCTTCTCTCCGTCGCTCACCTGCGGCGTATGGATCGGCTACGACGAAAAAAAATCCCTCGGGGAGAAAGAGACCGGAGCCCACGCCGCCCTGCCCATCTGGATGCAGTTCATGAACGTCGCGCTGGCGGGAAAAGATCCCGGCGAATTCCCGCTTGCGCCGGCTCCGGTAAATACGGCCGTTGCGCAAAAGAGAGTCGATACGCCGGACGTCGCGCCGGGGGACGGCGAATTGCACTAGCGGCAGAGCTTCGAATTTCCTGTAGAGACGCGGCTTGCCGCGTCTGAGACGGGGCAAGCCCCGTCTCTACAGGCGGAAGAACTTTCAGCATCATTGAAACGATGCCCTGACACGAAGCTCATCAGAGCAGCTTCCGCATCAAGCGGCCAATCCGCACGATTCGATAAAGAGGAAAAAGCGCTTCCGGCAATCGCAGCGCCGCAATATCTCCCACGCCCGGAGTCAAAACCAGTCGCCACAGATATCGCCAGCGGTCGCCGCGCCGCTCACGCAGTTTCAGGATCAGCCGGAAGTATTCCGAGGATTCGAAATCATAGGAGGCACCGCGAACCAGACGCGCGGCGAATTCGGCGCCGAGAGCAGGCACACGAGGATCGGCCGCAACCATTTCCTCCGCGGCGTGGGGAAGCTCCGCCCGAAGCACGTTCTTCACCAGCCAGAAACTTACGCCGAGAATACGAACGATTCCCAGCGCGCGCGCCTGGGCAAACGCCAGCGAGTAGTCGATGGTCTGGGCTTGAGACTGAGTCCGCAAAGTCTCGGCAATGTCCGCCAGCCAGATCAGACGCGTCCAAAGATGCTTGGCGGCGTGCAGGCACAACACCAGCAGAGAGTCCTCAGGAGCCAGGCAAGGTACTTCGCACCCTCCGACGACAGCACGGCCGGCGCGCGCCATCAGATCTTCCACGCCCAGATCAACACCATAGAAATGCGGCAGCAACGCCCACTGCAGTTCGACAAGATTCTTTCCCGCGGCGCTGTCAAACGCTCGCTCGTAGCCGGTCCGCAGCCACAATCGCTCGACGGCCGGGGTAAGGTCGGCAGAAGGGCGATATCCGATTTCGACAAGAGCCTGCTTCGCCCGCTCGAAGTCCGCGGGAGAAATCAGGAAGTCGAGATCCGAGAAATTTCGCAGCCCCAGATCGCCGTAAAGCGATTGCGCCAGCACCGGCCCTTTGTACGGGATCGCCCGCAACTGCCTGCGCTCGAAGTGCTGCATGATGCGCGCCAGTTCGGCAGTGAACCACAAGCTGCGCCGCAGGTTCGCTTCGTAGGCAGATCGCAGCGTGCGCTCGACTTCCGGCGGAAGACCGCGACCATGTTCGTCGCAACCATGTTCGATCAGGTTGCGGGCCGCGAGTGGAAGAACTCCATGGTGCTCAGCCAGGCGAAGAACTTCGCTCCAGTTGAGCGCTGAGCGGTTCCAGTTCGCAACGCGCTCGAGCCGCTCCGGAGCCAGCTCCGCGCCAGCTAACGCGCACAGGAGCTCAAATTCGTCTTCTCTCTGCAGCCGAGTGCTCGACACGGGAAACGTAGACAAGGGTTCGGTCATGGAAGCGAATCCCGACGGATAGACAAGCGACCGCAAGCCGGAAACAATTAGGATCGCGAATCGCCACTATAATACAGAGTCTTCGGCGCGCGTCCGAACCGCTGTTCGCTGTTCGCACTTCGCCGTTCGTATTTTCATGGACCGAGTCGTCTTCGAATCCGTTCTTAAGATCTTTCGCCATCGTCCAGCTCTGTTCAATTGGCTGGGAAGGGAGCGGGGCGGCGAAACCGTTGCCTTGAAAGACGTTTCTTTTTCGGCAGGCCGCGCAGAGGTCTTAGTGCTGCTCGGCCCGAACGGCAGCGGAAAAACCACGGCCCTCAAGCTGATCTCGACCATGCTCCTGCCTGATGCTGGATCGGTACGCGTGGGCGGCTTCGATGCACGGCGCGATGCCGGGGAAGTCCGGCGGCAAGTCGGCATCGCCGTCGCCGCGGAACGCTCGTTCTTCCCTCGTCTCTCCGCTCGTGAGAACCTCGAATTCTTTGCCGCCCTCGACGAAGTCTCGCGCAGCGAGCGAGCGCAAAGGATCCAAGAAGTTCTTCGCGATACCGGCCTCGAAGAGCAAGCCGACACGCTGGTCATGAAGTTCTCCAGCGGCATGTATCAGCGACTGGGGATCGCGCGCGCCCTGGTCAAGCGCCCCAGCGTGCTTTTGCTCGACGAACCGACGCGCAGCCTCGACGCCGCCACCACGGCTCACTTCTGGGCGACGATCCGCGCCCTGGCACGGCAACAGACCACCGTCCTTCTCACCACCCACAATTTCGCGGAAGCGGCCGCTGTCGCGGACCGTCTCCTCCTGCTGCATCGCGGCGAATTGCTCGCGGATCGGCGCGTGGGCGAGGGCGAAAGCGCTGATGCGCTGCGCGCTTTCTACTTTCGCATGACGGGTGAGATTGATGAGGCGATGCTCAAGGTCTAAAGATTTGTAATGGGTAATTTGTAATTTGCAATCGTGTTTCGGGAATTTATCGCGCAAGGTGCCCGGGCTTGAAATTACAAATTAGAAATGACAAATTTCGTTCTTATGACTTCGACCCTCGACAAGCTCCATGCCATCCTGCGTCGTGATCTGCTCACGGCCATCCGCCACCGCAGCGGTTTCGTCGTGACGTTGGTCGGAGTGTTCACCGAATTGGCGGCTTTCTATTTTCTATCCCGCGCCATCGGTCCCAGCTTTCGACCCAATGGCGTCGAGTACTTCCCCTTCCTTCTGGTGGGCACCGGCGTCTACACTTTCTTCGTCATGAGCGCGCAAGCCTTCCTGAGCGCGGTGCAGGAAGCGCAGCAGACCGGGACGCTGGAAGTGCTCATGACGACCTCCACCGCCCCGGCTGAGCTCGTCATCCTCAGCTCTATTTCTGCCTTTGCCGGAAACCTGGTCAATCTGCTCGTCTATCTTTTCGCGGGGGTGGCAGTTTTCCGGGCATCGATCCACGCCAACTTTTTTTCGTGCGTGGCGGTATTGTTTTTTTCCCTGGCGATCGCTTTGGCCCTGGGAATCGCCGCGGCAACACTTCAGGTTGCGTTCCAGAAAGGCTCGGCTCTGCTGTGGCTGCTCGGTTCCGGACTCTGGTTTCTGAGCGGAACCATGTTCCCGATCCAGAGCTTGCCGCGCCCGCTTGAGCTTCTCGCTCGCGCGGTTCCTCTCACTTACGCCATCGACGGAATGCGCAGGGCGTTGCTTGAGGGGCAGTCCGTGATGGCGATGGCTCCCACACTGGCCGCACTGGCGGGGTTTGGCGTGGTGCTGCTGCCCCTCGCGCTCGCCGGCCTGTCGCTAAGTTTGCGGCGCGCGCGGCAGGATGGAACTCTTTCATTTTATTGAGGATATTGCTTCGCGTTCTTCGGATGGCGACCAAGTCATACCAAGTCATACTGGCACCGGGGAAAGCCGTGTAGTACACTGCCCTTACTCTTATCAAAACTGGGGGATAAGCCAGCTTTTCTGGTTTGACCAACTGGCTTGACCGACTATGACCGACAATCGGGCTCCTCACGAGAAGCCTCAGGGCAACGCGGGTAAAGAAAAGAAGCTCTACCAGAAGCCGGCATTCCGCTACGAACGGGTTTTCGAGACGCTCGCTCTATCTTGCGGCAAGCTCGGCTCCACCACATTCCAATGCCAGTTCTCGCGAAAAACTTCCTGACGCTGGAAAACGCCATGAGTGCGGCGAGATCGAGTTGGAACGCGGAACGCTCGGCTTTGGTGGCCGACGTTTTGCGGCGCCGCGATCGTGCTCGCCAGAGCGTGCGTCTGCAAGTTCACGGGGAAAGCATGCTGCCCGCTCTTTGGCCGGGCGATGTGGTCGAGATCGCGAGCTGCTCGCTCGCAGACGTCCGGCCCGGCGAGATCGTGCTCGCCCGGCGTAAAGGCCGCCTCTTCCTGCATCGCCTCGTCGCCCCCTGCACACCGAATGGCTTCCTGCTGCGCGGCGATTCCATGCCTGGTCCTGACCCTCTGTTCCCTTCCGAAGCACTGCTCGGCCGACTCGTGCGCCGCGCTGACGACGGGCGAGGCGTCTCTGCTCCCGCTCTGCGGCCGGGGTTTGGCGTGAGGTGGTCTCGCGCTGTGGGAATGCTGCTCTGTCATTGCGGCATCGCACGCCGCCTTGCTTTGAAACTTCACAGTTGGCGCAAGGCATCCGCGCACGAATTTCGAAACCCTGAACCCATCGCAGAGCTGACTTCGGCAGAGATGGGTTCAGCAGGGCGGGGAGCCTTCTGATGGCCGCGGGCCGAAAAGTCGCGTGTGTCGAGATCGGAGCGATCCCGATTGCCCTGTCCACTTGTGACGAGCGCTTCCTCGATCTGCTGCGCCAGCGCTATGACGGGTTCCTGAGTTCTTCGCGTCCCGAGTTTGAGCTTGAGTTCGATCTCACTAACACGGGACCGGTTTCCGATGAAGACGTTCGGGTCCGGCGCGAGGGTGACGAGTGGCTGCTGGAGCGCGGAGACTTCCACGCCCGCTGGGATCCGCGCACCGGACGAGGCAGCGTGCGGCAAAATGCCAACCCGTATTCTCTCGATTCTGTGCTGCGCATTCTGCACAGCTTGATTCTTGCGCAGCGCGGCGGATTCCTGCTGCACGCCGCCAGTGCGATCTGCGATGGCCGGGCCTATCTGTTTTCGGGCGTGTCCGGCGCGGGCAAGACCACGATGACGCGGCTGGCGCCAGCCGACATCACCCTGCTTACCGATGAAATTTCCTACTTGCGCCCGAACGCGGACGGGTACGCGGCATTCGGCACTCCCTTTGCCGGAGAGCTTGCCAGGGCCGGTGAGAACTGCACCGCGCCGGTCTCCGCTCTGTTTTTTCTGGAGCAGGGTCCGGAGAACCGCATCGATGAGTTGCCGTCCGCGGAAGCCGTCCGCCGCCTGATGCGCAATATTCTGTTCTTCGCCGAAGACCATGGCCTGGTGGAAAAGCTTCTCGCCACCGCGTGTGATTTCGTCGCCAGGGTTCCCATTCGCCGCCTGACGTTCTATCCTGATGCCAGGGTGTGGGACGAACTTCGCAACTTCGCACGCTACTTCCAGGGGGTGCCCGAGCATGCCTGAAAATTGCATTTACATTGCGCGCAGTTCTGCAATTGCCGCGCGCGCGCTGGCCGGCGAAATAATGGTCATGAATTCGGCCGACTCGACGTTCTTCACGCTGAACGAGGTCGCAACCGCCATCTTTCAGGCTGCCGACGGTCACACTCCTCTGCGGGAAATTGTCCGCGACCGGATCTGCGAGCAATTTGACGTCGATCCCGAACAGGCCCAGGCAGACGCCGAGCAGTTTGTCGCCGAGCTTTCCAGCCACGGAATTCTTCTCGTTTCCGACCAACCACTGGCTTCGGAGGCTCCCTGATGAGCCTGATGAGCGAAGTAGGCCAGAAGGCATTTAACCTGGGCGTGCCCCTCGCCGTGCACATGGATGTTACGTATCGTTGCAACGAGCGCTGCGTGCATTGTTATCTCGATCACGACGACCACGGCGAGATGACGACCGCCGAGATCAAGGACGTGCTCGATCAACTGGCCGAGGCAGGCGTTTTCTTTCTCACTTTCAGCGGCGGCGAGGTCTTCCTGCGCCGCGACTTCTTTGAGCTTGTCGAATACGCCCGGCGGCTCATGTTCAACGTCAAGATCAAGACCAACGCGGTGATGATCCACGAACAGGAAGCGCGGAGAATCCGCGAACTGGGCGTAGACACGATTCAGATCAGCGTCTACTCGCATCGTCCCGAAGTTCACGATGCCATCACCAAGTTGCCGCACTCGTTCGAGCGCACCATCAAAGCCATTCGCTTCTTACGCGAACAAGGGCTGCGAGTCACCATCGCCAATGTGCTGATGACCGTGAATTTTTCCGATCACAGCGGGGTGCAAGAACTTGCCGCCGAACTCGGCGTTCACTACACGCTCGATCCCACGATCACGCCCATGATGGACGGCGACACATCCGTTCTCGCGCTGCGCATTCCGGGAGAAGAACTCCCGGAAATTTTCCGCAATCCTGCGCTGGTCGGCAGCCAGGAAGAGTTCTGTGCTCCTCCAAAGCCGCCCTCGGAGGAGGATCTTGAGGGTTACTCGTGCAGCGCGGGCCATTCTTTCTGCTACATTTCGCCCTACGGCGATGTCTTTCCCTGCGTGCAGTTTCCCCTTCCCACGGGAAATATTCGTCAGCAGAAGTTTTTGGATATCTGGAATCTTTCCCCGGAGATGAAAGAGGTTCGCTCGATCCAGGCCAAGGACCTGACGGTCTGCTCGTCGTGCTCGCACGTCAGCAGTTGCACGCGTTGTCCGGGCTTGGCCTATGTGGAAGGAAATATGCGGGGCCCGTCCACCGCGGATTGCGAGAAGTCGTTCTACCGGACGGGCGTGCCGACCGCGAACATGCTCCGGCAAGGGCTGTCGAAACCACGCGGCCTATCAGGCAATAGCGCTCCGCTGATCCAGATTCGGCCGATCCAGATTCGGCCGATCACGGTTCGGCCGATCACGGTTCCCGCATGATACGGGAGTTCCCCGTTACCATGTGCTCCCGGCAGTAGCGTTTTGGCTGCGCTTTAGATCAGCGACCGCTTCCAAGCTGGCCAACTGCTCCAGAATGCGCTGCAAGGCGGCGCGGATCTCGTGCGTCGCTTCCGTGAACTTCAGCGCCGCTCCAATACCCATGTCCATGCGCACGACCTCGCTTTCAATCGATACGTTCGTATGTTCGTGCGAGAAGGTGAGTTTCAACTGCGATCCGGGCAACAGGAGGCCTCTGCTTTCAATATAGCAACCGCCCAGGCTCAGGTTGGTAACGATGCCCAGCCCCTCCCGTTCTTGACCGCTTCCAGAAATTTCCGCGGTGAGCCGGCCCCGCACCCGCGGATAGAGACGGCGGTTTTTCGGATTCGACTGACTCCGCTTCTGCAGATACATGCGTTTGTCGGCTTCCGAGAGGATCTTTTCGGCATCCATCCCGTCTTCGGGATACACCGCCTTGCCAACGCTCAGCGATAGAATGTCCTCGTTGCAGATGTCCTTTCCAGCTTGTTGGGCCAGGTCTCGCATCTGTTCCGCTTTGCGCACGGCAGCTTCTGGCGTGAGTCCAGGAGCGATGACCACGAATTCGTCGCCGCCCATACGCGCGACATAGTCGTACTCACGGCTGGTTTCCTTCAGGGAGTGCGCAAAGAGCCGCAGTACCCGGTTCCCTTCCAGGTGTCCAAAGCGATCGTTGATCTGCTTGAACCCGTCCATGTCGGCGACCATCACCGTCAGCGTATTGTTGTCGCGTTTGCAGCGCGCCATTTCCCGGTCGAGTTGCAAGAATAGCGAGCGCGCATTGGGAAGGCCGGTCAGGTAATCGGTAACCGCCGAACTCTCCGCCTGCTCGTACTTCATCGCGTTCTCGATGGCGAGCGCCATCTTGGAACTTACCGCCAGCAGAATGCGCAGGTGGTCGGAGGTAAAGAAATCCTTTTCCGCGTGGTACAAAGCAACCACGCCGACCACGCCCTGCAAGCCCTCGAGCGGTACGGCGAGCGCTGACGTCAGCGTGCTGTACTTCGAAGCATCGTTCAGATAACCCGGCTCGACCGAAGGATTGCCATTCAGGATGGGTTTAAGGTTTTGCGCTACCCACCCCGAGAGCCCCTGTCCAATCGGAATGCGCAGCGAAGCAAACAGCCGGAAGTTGTCGCCATTCACATATTCCGGCACCAGTTCATCGCCGTGGCGGACGTAGATCGCAATCGCATCGTAAGGCATCGCCCGGCGCAGCTTCACCGCAAACACCGAGAGCGTTTCGCCCAGACTGAGCGAAGCCCCCAGATCCTGGCTGAGTTCGAAAAGAGTCTGCGCTTCCTGGCGCGCCGCCGCGATCGAACCCAGAAAGCTGCGCTCCCCTAACTGCCGCTGGCCCTGCGCCTCGAAACCGGCCGCCGGCTTGACGGACGGCTGCGCCTTCACGCCTTGATCTTTGACTTCCGTGGATAATTGATGTTTGCCCAGGCCGTCGGTGCGTTCGTGGACCAGTTGCTCCAGCTCCACGTATCTTCGTTCCAGCACCCTGACCACTTGCGGATCAAAAGACTTTCCCGATTCATCCACCAGCCGCGCCATCGCTTCATGCAGAGGCAGCGCCCGCCGATATTGCCGATCCGAAGCCATCGCGTCCAGAAAATCCACCGCCGCCAGGATGCGAGCGCCAATTGGAATCTCGGTCCCGCGCAATCCCAGCGGATAGCCGGTCCCGTCGTACTTTTCGTGATGGGCCCGTACGATCGGCACGACCGGGTATGGAAAGCGCACCCGTTCCAGAATTTCCGCTCCCACCCGCGGATGAATCTTCATTTTCTCGAATTCTTCCGGCGTCAGGCGGCCCGGTTTTGAGACGATGTGCTCGGGAATCGCTAGCTTGCCGATGTCATGCAGCAAGGCTGCGGCCTGCAGGGCATCCATTCCCTCCCGGTCAACCTTGAGTTCCTTCGCCACCTCCACGGCGTAGACGCGAACTCTCTGCAAGTGGTCGTGAGTCGTCTGATCCTTGGCCTCAATGGCGAGCGCGAGCGCCTCGATGGTGCGCATATGCAAGTCGGCGATCTCTTCCACGTGCCGCTTCTCGTCTTCCAGTTTGCCCAGGTAAAGGCGGTAGGAACGGTAGAAGAGGTAAACCACCGGAAGCGTCAGCAACGACGTCTGCCAGTCGGCAAAGCCGTGCAGCCAGCTCATCATGCCGGCCACGCCCGCACCCACCAGGTAGTACGGGAAGCTCCAGAAGTAGCAGTCGGACCAGATCTTTCGTAGCGACTTGCGCTCCGTCAACGAGATGACGGCCGCAACCGGAAGCGTGTTGGCCACGAAGTAAACGCACGTCGCCAGAAATAGCAAGGTCGAGGGGTTATTTATCGCACGATGTGCCAAGGAGTAGCGATACGCGGCGAAGGTCACCGCGATGGCCAGCGCGGTCGAGCAGACGTTGAAGGCGACTTGAATCGGATTCGGACGATCGCGGTCGAAGCACTGCACTACCACCGCCGCGCAGCCCAGCGCCATGGCTTCCGACAAGCTCAGTTCCAGCACTCCCAGCAGCAGAAATAGAAAGTTCACCGACATCGTCCCGGTAATACCGGGAAGGTTCACCTTGAGCCGCGAGGCCGCCAGCGCAATCACCAGATAGCAGAAAAATTTGAGCGGATTCTCGCTCCTGCCGTGCAAGACCGAATAGGCCAGGACGATCGTCCCACAGACCACGACCACGGCGATAAAAAAGCGTGGCGCCGCGCTCATTTCCCTCCAGGATTGAGGGCGAGTTTTCATTTCTGACGAACTCCTGCCCGGGAAGCCGGGCTGCAATTCCCAGGGGAAGAAATAGGGGACCACTCATTGATAACAGGCACCGGACGGGCACGAAAGCATTCGGATATTTGGACGTAAACTTCCGTAATCGGGGACGGTGACCTTCTGGCCCCACTTCACCCTCCGAGCGCCGGAAACACGGCTCTTAAGCCATAGAAAACACAGTGCCAACTACCACCTCGGCGAGCATCTCAGGGACCATGAACTTGTCGCCCCGGCCCATCGTATAACCGGAAGAGCCCGCAGGTTTGACTTGCCAGAACTCACGGGCCTAACATAAGTGGCTCTCTCCCAGGAGTGTTCCCCGGAATGATCGGCCAGACCGTCTCGCACTACCGTGTCCTCTCGCAGTTGGGCGGCGGGGGGATGGGCGTTGTCTACGAAGCCGAGGACGTCAACCTGGGTCGCCATGTCGCGCTCAAGTTCCTGCCTCCCGAGACGGAAAAAGATCCTCTCGCACTCGACCGTTTTCAGCGCGAAGCGCGCGCGGCCTCCGCTCTGAACCACCCCAATATCTGCACGATCTACGAGGTTGGCGAGGACAGCGGACGCCACTTCATCGCCATGGAGTTGCTGGAAGGCGAGACGCTCAAGAACCGGATCCACGGTCAGCCCATGGAACTTCAGCAATTGCTCGATCTCGGCACGCAGATCGCCGACGCTCTCGACGCCGCCCATGCCAAAGGAATCATCCACCGCGACATCAAACCCGCCAACATTTTCGTGACCAGAAGCAACCAGGCCAAGATTCTCGATTTCGGCTTGGCCAAACGTACCGCCAAGCCTTCCTTCCAGTCTGCCGCCACCATCGGTTCCGCCGCGACCGTGGACGAGCCTTTCCTGACCAGCCCCGGATCGACCGTCGGCACCGTGGCGTACATGTCTCCGGAGCAGGCGCGCGGCAAGGATCTCGACCCCCGCACCGACCTATTCTCTTTTGGCGCCGTGCTCTATGAGATGGCCACCGGTGCGCTGCCTTTCCGCGGCGACACTTCCGCCGTAATTTTCGACGCAATTCTGAATCGCCCCCCGGCGCCACCCCTCCGCCTGAACCCCGACTTGCCTCCGCAGTTTGAAGGGATCCTGAACAAGCTGCTCGAAAAAGACCGCGACCTGCGCTACCAGAGTGCCGCCGATGTGCGCTCCGACTTGAAGCGCCTCAAACGCGACTCCGAATCGGGCACGATTTCCGCCGCGACTTCCTCCAGCTCTTCCATCCGCAAACCAGCGGGGCTAGCACGAAGCGGTAAGCTGCCCCTGTGGCTCGTCCCGGCTCTGATCGTCGCGGTGGTCGCCGCCGGCATCGGCTTCGTGTTTCTCAAGCGCGGCCACGCGCTCACCGAAAAAGATTCGATCCTGATTGCCGATTTCGTAAACACCACCGCCGACCCTGTCTTCGATGGCACTCTCAAGAAAGCGCTGGCCGTCGATCTGGAGCAATCCCCATATCTGAACGTCTTCCCCGAACAGAAGATCCGCCAGACATTGCAGTTCATGGGCCGCAGCTCTGGCGACCGCATCACCAGCGACGTCGGCCGCGAAATCTGTCAGCGCGATGGCATCAAGGCCATGCTGAACGGCAGCATTGATAGCGTCGGGGGCCAGTACGTCATCACTCTGGAAGCAACCAATGTATCTTCCGGCGATTCGCTCGGACGCCAGCAGGCTCAGGCCGACCGCAAAGAAGATGTGCTGAACGCACTGCATGGCGCCGCCACCAAACTGCGCGGTCAACTCGGCGAGTCGTTGTCCATGGTGCAGAAGTACGACATGTCTCTCTCCATGGCCACCACTTCGTCTCTCGACGCGCTGAAGGCGCTGACCCTCGGCGACACCAAGCACAACCTGGGTGACGATCTGGCTGCGATTCCGAACTACCAGCATGCCATCGAGATCGATCCTAATTTCGCGATGGCCTACGGCCGCCTAGGCGTGGCCTACAGCAACCTTGGGCAGACCCAACTGTCGGAGCAAAACCGCCAGAAGGCTTTCGAGCTTCGCGATCGCGCCAGCGAGCGCGAGAAGCTCTACATCATGTCCCACTATTACGCCGACAGCGGCCAGTTCGACAAAGGCATTACCGCCTACGAACTCTATCGCCAAACCTACCCGCGGGATTCCATCCCCTTCAACAATCTGGCGAGTATCTATAACCAGCTCGGACAATTCGACAACGCGTTAGAGAGCGCGAAGCGCGCCGTGGAGCTCGACCCCGACATGGCGAGCGGCTATTTGAACGTCGCCACGGCTTACGCCGGGTTGAACCGGGTCGAGGAAGCGCGCGCCACCCTCAACACAGCACTCCAGCGCAAGGTTTCCCCTGCGGTCTGCCATGCCTACCTGGTTTCGTTCGACTGGTCCGAAGGCAAAGACGCCGATATGGAGAAGGAACTGCAGAGCGCCTCCGCGACTCCCGACGGAGAGTTGGCCGTTCTCCAATTCCGCGCAGGCGTTGCCGCCGCCCGGGGGCAAGTGCACCAGGCGCGGGAATTTGTCCGCCAGAACGAAGATGCGTTGGATCGCCTGCACCTGCAAGGCCGAGCCGATGGCGAGGCGGGACTTGCCACTTTCGAGGCATTGGTGGGCAATCGCGCTGAAGCTGACAGGGACGCCAATGAGGCGCTCCGATTATCTCGAACTGTTTCTGTGATGGGGAAAGTCGCGACGGCGTTCGCCGTCTTGCGCCAGGATCAGAAAGCCTTCGCGTTGGCCGACGAAATCCAGCGCGTCCATCCGAACGATACCATGGCAGTGAACGTGACCGTCCCCATGATTCGCGCGGTCGCCGCCCTGCGGCCGGCAAATCCCGCCAAGGCCGACCCGGCCAAGGCCATTGACTTCCTTAATACCGCTGCCCTCTATGCTCGCGCCAACCCCGGCGTTTTTTACGGCCGCGGCATTGCCTACGAGCAGGCTGGACGTTACGCCGAAGCGCAGCAGGATCTTCAGAAGGTCCTGGACATGAAATCCCACAGCGGCCCCGACATCGTGTTCGTTGTCGCTCAACTGGAGTTGGGACGAGTGTTTCAGAAGCAGGGCGACGCTCCCAAGGCGCGCATCGCCTATCAAAACTTTATCGCCGCCTGGAAGGACGCCGACCCCGACGTCCCGCTCCTCCACGAAGCCAAAGCGGAATACGCAAAACTGCAGTAGAGACGCGGCTTGCCGCGTCTCCGTCCACGTGATTTTTCACTCTCCATCAAATATTTTTGTCATCCCGAGCGAAGCGAGGGATCTGCATTTTGCCAGCGAACTGCAGATCCCTCGCTTCGCTCGGGATGACAATTTATAAAGGGGCATAGGTGATGCTGCCCCCGATAGGCTCTCCCCACCGCCCCCTAGAAGTGAAACCCGATCTGAGCCGTCAGCGCGCGCGGCGTCACATAGTGCGTCCCGCTGAAGGTCGAAAGGAAGTTATACAGCGCTGTTTTGTTGGTAACGTTGACCGCGGTGAGCGTAAGACTCCATTTGTAGTGGTCGCCTTTGAACAGGTTGTCATCGCCCACCGCAACATCAAACAGGTTACGGGGCGCAATGCGCGGCGGATTATGGTCGTCGTTCTCCGTCCCGGGGGCCGGTATCTTTACCAGATTCGAACCATATTGCGACGGAGCGCAAGTGGTGAGAGGCACAGTGAGCGTGGGATGCTGGCTCCCGCAGAACAATCCAGCCTGCAGTTGCTGGTCTCCGGTGAGCCCGGTCAAATCCACCGGAGTTGTAGTGTCCGTGGCGAATGGCACCGCGCCGGCCACCAGACCGCTGTCATACCGCCAGTTGAAGCCAACCCAGGGAGCGTTTTTCCAGGGCTGGTATTGCAAGTGCGTTGTCTGGTTAAACTTCTCGTCGTGGTCAATGCGGAAAGGCAGTCCGCTCTGCCCGACTGTCGTTCCCAGGCCGCTGGTTTGTGGCGGGAAGAAACGCGCGGCCACGCTCGACATCACCACCAGCGCCGAGAAACCGTGGATCTCTGGCACGCTCACGCGAATTGCGTATCCCGGAATTTTGGAATTGTGCCATCCAACTGGAAAGAAGATCGGAGTCGCACCCAGGATACTGAAATCGTAGCCGGTGTGCGTGTACTTCCAAATGTAATCTCCGCTCACGACAGCATAGCGCCCGAACGCCTGCTGTAAGCCGGCGTGGAACTCATTGCGATAGCCGGGCGTGTTGGGCCTTTGCACGCACGGGATAATATCCACAATGACAGCGTAATTGCATCCTTCGCTGGCCAGCACAAGATTTTCGTTGAACGGACTCTCCAGCGTTCGCGCATAGGAAACGCGCAGCACTGTATTGGTCCGCTTGATGTTGTAGGCGACTCCGAGACGCGGCTCGGCTTGACGCGCAACGACCAAACCGTTGTATAAATCGCCGCGAATTCCCAGGTTGAGAGACCAGTTTCCCTTGGAAATCGCATCCTGCAAATAGAGGGCAAGCTCCTTTACATCCGTATGTCCGTGAAATGGATACAAGGTACTGCTCGAACCGGCACAGCCATCGTTGGACGACGGAGTCGGCCGGGTCAGGTCGTAGCAGCCCAGCAAGGAAATGAAGTTGGGATTGGCAGTAAAGGGTGTCGGATACAGAGTTTGGTTGGTCGTCGTCGCCGCCGGCGTGCACTGGGTCGTAGCGTTGAGCCCAGGGTTGCCGACAAAGACAGGAACGCCGTTTGCATCCAGGCACGGCGCGTTCAGCGTCGGATCGACGATCCCGAGATTGAAATTCTCGGTGAGAAACGTGTGTTGATACGTAGCTCCCAGCTTAAGGTTATTGATCCCCTTCACGTACGAAATATCCGAGCGTAGTCCGGCGTTAGCCAGCGTCCGATACTGTGAAATGGTCTCAGTCTGCAAATTGGAGGGCCCAAGATCCGCGAATAGATCCTTGCTGGGATAGTAATTGAAAGCGTCCCGCCGCACCCACCCGCCAAGAGTGAAGACGGTGGTCGGACTGACCACTCGCGTCCAGGCGGGCGCAATGTTGAAGGTCTTAATCAGCGCGCGTTGGTCGGTGGGACCGACGACGTTGCCGTTCGGATCTAGACCCCCATTTGCCACCACCACTCCATTCCACAGCGTGGAATTCTGGCCGTCATAGTTATTGGGCGTCTGGAACCATGACCGCGAAAAGCCAAAGTTCAGGCGAATCGAGTCGGCAGTTGAGAGTTGATAGTCCACGCGGTCGAATAGGTTTTCTTCGTTGCCTTTATCGTGCATGACGCGGAACTCTGGCGGATCGAGGAACCGGCTACTATTCAGCCCGTTCACGGAAATGAAGTTTCCCCACTTCTGACCCCCGTAAGCGAGATCAGCGCCCACATTGGACGAGGCAAACGAGCCGTAGGAAGCGTTCACGCTGCCATGCGGTGTGGTGACGCCCTGGCCTGAGCGCGTCGTCGCCACAATCACCAGGCTCGTCTTGCCTCCGTATTCAGCCGGCGGCGCGCCCGGAATGACCTCCAGCGACTGAATCGAATCGATCGGAATCTGGTTCGAAAAAATTTTGCTTTGCTGATCGGTGATGGGCTGGTTGTCCACGCTGAAGGAGTTCGACGCGTGATCGCCCAGTCCGTGAAACAGGCCGTTCGAATCGGCAGCCACTCCCGGCGCCGAGAGCGTGACCAGCGAACTCACGGACGAGGACTGGCTTTCCAGGGGAATCTTGTCGAACAATCCCCGATCCACGTCGGTGTGGCCGATGGGATCGTTCTCCACCAGATCCGCTCCAGCCTCGACCGTAACCGTGTCGGAGCTGCCGGCCACCGTCAAACTGACTTTCACATTCACGGGCACTGCCGACCGGATCTCCACATCCCGCGCGCTCTGAGCGAATCCCGCGGCCGTCACCGTCATGTGATATGGATTGAACGGTATGTTCGGGAAACTGAACTTCCCGTTACTGTCTGTGGTGGTTGTCCGGTCAAAACCGCTGACCGCGTTATGAATCTCAACCCTTGCATTCGCAACCACCGCGTCCGAAGGGTCCAGGACAGTACCGCTAATCGATGCCGAACTTCCGCCCGACTGCGCATTCGCAGCCCCAACACTCAACACCACAACAACGGCCACCATAGCCGCAGCCAGCCAGCTCTTATAAAACAAACGCATAATTCCTCCAATAAAGGGTTCTGAGCGAGTCCGATCACAGATCGAAGATCTGAAGATCGAAGATCGCGGTCGCTTGGGAATACTTACCGATTGGGGGCGGGATCAGAACGCAGGTGGAGGACGAATGAACTGGGTGGTGGCGGGACGGAAGATCAGGGAAACTTCTGAAACCGAACTCGCCAGGACTGCCGTAACCAAAACCGGCGCGGACGCAACCGTCTGGGTACTAAGTCCAGCATGAGCTGTCGCGCAGATCGAGCAGGTGTGGTGGGATGTGGTCGAGTTCTCGGGATGCGAGTGGGTCGCCTGCACCGTCCCCATCACGCACACCAGGGCGATACAGAGCACACACACAGCTCTGACGAATCCGCCCTGATTTGCCGATACCCTCAACATGCCATCTCCACGTTCCTTGCTTAAACGTGTTGCCTTTAGACGATTCTATCGTTAGATGGTCATCTACGGAAACGCGGCGCACGAAAAAATGAGCCTCCCCGCACACCCTCCCGAACATGGCCTTCAGGAGGCGATTGGCCACGTCGTGATGTTCGGCGTCCCACCTCCAGCGCGTAGAGCAGGACCGGGCGAGAACCAACAAAAACACTATCACCGGCCCTGGCATTCTCCGACAATCGTTGCAGGTATCACCGACGCTCGTCTGTTGCGGCGCCACCTGCGTCTTAATTTGATCTTTCGCGGTTGCACCTGCGCTTGCTCAATGCGGGCCCTGCGAAGTCAGGCCCAGGGAGAAGTAATTATGTCGGGACAAGTCATTTTGTATTTTGACGACCAAGCGGACGCGTTGCGCTTCGCCCTAGCCGCAGGTTCAGTGATGGCGGGAGACGGAACTCTCGCCACCGACGATTTGGTCCAGGAAACGGCGCGAGTCACGCGCATCCGGCTGGACGCCGCCAACAAAGAAAAAGGCAAGCAACCCAATCCTCCCGAACGCGTTGCGTAAGCCGCGCTGCGGCGGCCGCTTTCACCCGCGCAGAACCGCGCCGCCAATCACCCGTCCCCCGAATTAGAATGTCTGCTATGCCAATCGCTGAACAGGCTTCTTCATCCACCGCGCTCGACCTCACCTGGGTTCGCTCGCAGTTCCCTGCCCTCGCGCAAACGATTAACGGACATCCCGCGGTTTTTCTGGATGGGCCGGGAGGCACGCAGGTGCCACAGCGCGTGATAGACGCCATCGCGGACTATCTGGCGCGCAACAACGCCAACACCGGCGGCGCTTACCACACCAGCCACAACACCGACCGCATGATCGCGGAAGCGCGATCGGCGATGGGCGATTTTCTGAATTGCGATGCGGATGAAATCGTGATCGGCCCGAACATGACGATGCTGACTTTCGCAATGAGCCGCGCGCTCGGACGGGAACTCGGGCCCGGTGACGAGATCGTGCTCACGCTGCTCGACCACGACGCGAACTTTTCGCCGTGGAAAGCGCTGGAAGAAAAAGGCGTGATCATCCGCACGGTGAAGTTCAACGAAACCGATTGCACGCTCGACACGAACGACCTGGCGGCAAAAATAAAGATAAAGACCGGGAAGCGCACGCGGCTCGTGGCGGTTGGCTATGCGTCAAATGCGGTGGGCACGATCAACAACGTCGCCGAAGTGGTGCGACTGGCGCGGCAAGCGGGAGCGCTGAGTTACATCGATGCCGTCCACTACGCTCCCCACGGGCCGATTGACGTCCGGGCGCTCGACTGCGATTTTCTGGTCTGCTCGACGTACAAGTTTTTCGGTCCGCACATGGGCGTTCTCTACGGCAAGCGCGAACACCTGAAAAGGTTGCATCCGTACAAAGTCCGCCCCAACACCGACAACATTCCCAACTGTTGGGAATGGGGAACGCTGAACCACGAATGCATCGCCGGAATCAAAGCCTGCGTGGACTATTGGGAAGAGCTCGGCCGACGCGCGAAGCCCGAGGTCACGACCCGGCGCGCTGCGATCCTGGCCGCGCACGAAGCGACCCATGAGCACGAGCGAAAGATGATGGAGAAGATGATCGCAGGCTTGCTCGCGATCCCCGGATTGAAGCTCTACGGCATCAGCGACCCGCGGCGTTTCGAAAACCGTTGCGCGACGATCGTCGTCCGCGTCGAAGGACACACGCCGCTGGAACTGGCAACGAAGCTGGGCGAGCGCGGCTTCTTCACCTGGGACGGAAACTACTATGCCCTGAACCTCACCGAACAGTTGGACGTCGAGCGCCTGGGAGGATTTCTGCGCATCGGCCTGGTGCACTACAACACGATGGAGGAAGTGGAGAGACTGCTGGCGGCGCTGCGGGAGATTGTTAAATGTTAGAGACGAAATCTCTGGGGAGAATCGCAATTGCCGCCACGATGATACTTTTTCTCGGTGGCGCTACAGCTCAGAAACGGATTCAGCCGCGGACTGTTGAAAAATACAGGTCGCCAGACAGCGCCCTAGTCGCGGTCGTTACGTCTACGCAGGCACCGGAGGCGACCCGTGAGAGCCGGGTCGAGATACGTCTCAAATCTGGGAAACTGCTAGCGAGAACAAACTACTCTTCGGAAGACGGAGAGCACGGGTTTGGTGTGACGAAAGCGGGTTGGACCCCCGACTCGCAGTTTTTTGTCTACAGTCTCGAAAGCTCCGGTGGTCATCAGTCATGGCATTCGCCTGTCCAATTTTATAGTCGCAGACACGGCAACATTCAGAGTCTCGACGACGCGCTGGATGATGCCGTTATGAATCCGGATTTTTCCATTAGTGCTCCCGACAAAGTGAAGGTTGAGCTTTGGTTCAGCAAGAGGGCCTTGACCGTGTCTTTGTCATCGCTGAAGAAGCGTCATTAGCGCACAGACCGGATCTCCTCGACAGAATCGCCCCTTCCCACAAATGCTAAACTCGCCAGACCGATAAACAATCCATGCTCAACCACTCCTGGCATGCCATTCAACTCCAGCGCCAGCGCGGGCGGATCTGCGATTTTTCCGAAGCTACAATCGAGAATCTGATTGCCGTTGTCGGTCAGGAAAGGACTGCCGTCGGGCTTCGTGCGCAATTTGGGCAACGCGCCTAGCGACACGATTTTCTTCTCGACTACGGTTCGCGCAAACGAAATTACTTCGACTGGCAAGGGAAATTTTCCGAGCACGGGAACAATCTTTGCCGAGTCCGCGACCACGATCATCCTTTTGGACGCGGATGCGACGACCTTCTCGCGCAGCAGCGCACCGCCGCCGCCTTTTATCAGGTTGAGCTTGGGATCGACCTCATCGGCGCCATCGATGGTGATGTCGATTTCCGGATGTTCGTCCAGCGTGGTCAGCGGAATGCCGAGTTGGCGCGCCAGGTCGGCGGTCTGCACGGAAGTTGGGATTCCGATGATTTTCAGTCCCGCTTTCACGCGCTCGCCCAGAGCGACGACCGCGAAGTAGGCGGTTGAGCCAGTGCCCAATCCGACGATGTCGCCGTCACGCACTAGCTTGGCGGCAGCCCGACCGGCGGCTTCTTTTTCTTGCTCATTGGCCATGAATCACCTGTTGAATCCTGCGAGCCCGCTATTATTCCACAGCCTTTTGAATCAGCGCAGCAATTCCGGCGATGTTTTTCAGGAGGTCCGCGGGAATGCCGTGGCGCTGCTGAAGGTATTCCGGTGAATTGTAGGAAAGCCACACCTGTCCCTGCTCGTCCTGCCAGGCGAGCGCTTTCAGCGGAAGGTCGATGGCCAGCCGGGGTGCGGCAACCATCAGAGGCGTACCGCCTTTCGGACTGCCGAAGATCAATAGCTGCGTCGGGCGCAGGGTGAGGCCGGCCTTCTCGGCCTCACCGCTGTGGTCGATGAATGCAAACACCGTCATGCCCTTCTCTTTGACGACCGATTGGAGCCGCGCCAGCGTTTCGGGCACGGAGTAGCGACTGGACACATCAATCATTCCGCTGGCCATGGACGGTGCCTCCAATTCAGATTTCGCCATCATAAACCTTGTCATCCTGAGCGAAGCGAAGGACCTATGCATTTGCTCGTGGCGCCGGAGTGCACAGGTCCTTCGCTTCGCTCAGGATGACACCCAAATCTTATGTCGCGAACTTACTGGACACGACACTAGTTCAAAATCATCTTTCCCAGGATCTCTTTGAGTAATTTGGCGGCGACCGTGGCGGTGATTTGCGTGTTGTCTTGCGCGGGATTGAATTCCACGATGTCGGCGCCGGCTATTTTCCCGGTAATGGCATGAATGTGCGCGATCGCTTCTCTGACCGACATACCTCCGGGCTCGCGATGCGAAATGCCGGGGGCAAAAGCGGGATCGAGCGCGTCCATGTCGAAGGAAATGTAGATGGGTCCATCGACTTTCATGCGGTCGAGCGCGGGCAGGTGGCGCATTTCGATGACCTCGACGCCGAATTTCTTGGCCTGCTCCCGTTGATGCCCAGTCATCGTCCGAATGCCGATCTGGATCAGGCGCTTGGCTGCTCCCTCCTCCATGATGCGTGCAAATGGGCAAGCGTGCGACAACCGGTTGCCTTCGAGTTCGTCGTAGAGATCGGGGTGCGCGTCGAAGTGGAGGATGGTCAGGCCGGGGACGTGCTTGCCGAAGGCGCGCACAATTGGCAGGGTAATGGAGTGGTCGCCACCCAGGCAGACCGGGCGCAGACCGTGGTCGAGCAGCTCACCGACTTTCCTTTCGACCGCGGCGAACGGCTCATCGAAAATGAATTTCAAATCGCCGGCATCGCAGCACGTACCCTCGGCGCTGAGGTCGACGCCGGTTTCCGTCCACATGTTCGACGAAATGGAATTGAAGGCCACGCGGATGATCGGCGGCGCTCCCGCTGCTCCACGCAACCAGGAAGAGTTGGCATCGAATGGGACGCCGAGAATGACAGGGGTTCCGGGCTTGGCCGCGTCGGGACGAAGGGTCATGGGAGTGTGCCTCTTGTTTCAGAATAATCGCGGCGAGGCGCATCTTGCTGTGACCGGCGGCACAGCGCTTGCTGGTCGAGCGCTGGGCGTCCCCGCCCGGCGGATGGGCGAGACGCCCGTCTCTCCATCGCGGGAATCTTCCGGCTGAATCGGCCACACCGGGCGGGTCATCCGTTATTCTATAGAAGACTTATATGGCTACTTCAACTCGGCATACCAGCGGGGGCGCGGCCCCTGCAATCATTCAAAACTACGAACGGGAACGCGTGTTTGGGCTGTTCCGGCAATTTGGATATCTGGAGGCCGAACTGAACCCGCTTGGCCTGCTGCCTCCGCAACCGCATCCTGACCTGCGGTTTGATACCGATAACGACAACGAGTGGGCGCGGGAAGCGCGGCGCATTTATTGCGGAAGCGTAGGCGTGGAGTTCATGCACATCGCCGACCCGGAGCGGCGCCGCTGGATTCAGGAACGCATCGAGGCCGACCCGGCCGCTGTCGACCAGGAGCGCGCGCTGGACCTGCTCGTGCGCGCCGAGCTATTTGAGCAGACGCTACAGCATCGCTATCTGGGCAACAAACGATTCTCACTCGAAGGCAACACGTCCTTGTTGCCGGCGATGGATGAGGTTCTGGACGTAGCCGGCGAGCGCGGTGCGGTGGAACTGGTGATGGGCATGAGTCATCGGGGACGCCTGAACGTCATTATTCATTTAGCAAGGCGCCCGCCGGAGCAGGTATTTGCGGAATTTGAGGATGTGGATCCACGCAGCGTATTGGGGTCGGGCGACGTGAAGTACCACATGGGCGCGACCGGCGAATACGTCACCAAGAGCGGAAAGAAAATCCATATCCACCTGGCGTCGAATCCCAGCCACCTGGAAGCGGTGGATCCGGTGACCGTAGGACGCACTCGCGCCAAGCAGGATCGCGCCGGCGAAGGCGGCAAGGCGAAGTATCTGCCGGTGCTGGTGCACGGCGACGCCGCGTTCGCGGGGCAAGGCATCACGGCGGAGACGCTGAATTATGCGGACCTGGCCGGCTACACCGTGGGCGGAACGATCCACGTAATCGTCAACAACCTGATCGGGTTCACGACCAATGCCCGCCAAGAGCATTCCTCGCGCTTCTCCGCGCAACTGGCGCGGCGGCAGGCGATTCCGATCTTTCACGTGAATGGTGAAGACGTGGATGCAGTGATGCGGATCGCGCGCATCGCCACCGAGTACCGTTACAAATTCGGCACGGACGTGGTCGTGGACCTGATCGGCTACCGGCGCCATGGGCATAGCGAGCTGGACGATCCCACGGTGACGCAACCGCTGATGTATAAGGCGATCAAAGAGCATCCGCCGCTGTATCGGATTTACGCCAAACAAATCGGCTTGAATGATGACAATGTCGCCGAGCGAGTGAGCACGGTCAAGAGCGAGTACGAAGCCGCGCAGAAGAGCGCAACGCAGTTCACCAAGAAGCTGTTGATGCGCGATCTTCCCAAGTACTGGGACGACTACTTCGGGGGCCGGTACAAAGCGGAATACGAGCAACCCACGGGCGTCGCGCGCGAGGAGTTGGCGGAACTCACCGAGCGTTTGACCACGTACCCGGAGGGTTTCCACATCCATCCGAAGGTGAAGAAGTTGCTGGAGCAGCGGCAGGAAATGGGGACGGGCAAGAAGCCGGTCGACTACGGCATGGCGGAGGCGCTGGCTTTTGCGAGCCTGGTCAAACCTAGGCTGGGGAAGCAGGGGATTCCGGTGCGCCTGAGCGGGCAGGACACGCGGCGCGCGACGTTCAATCAGCGGCACTCGGTGCTGTTGGATATTGAGGATGAGACGGAATACGTTCCGCTGCGCCACATTGCGCCGGGCCAGGCGGCGTGCGACATCTACAACTCGGCGCTTTCGGAAGCGGGCGTGATGGGATTTGAATACGGCTACAGCCGCGATTATCCCGAGGCGCTGGTTCTGTGGGAAGCGCAGTTTGGCGATTTTGCCAACGTTGCGCAGGCGGTGATCGATCAGTTTGTGTGTGCGGGCGAGGAGAAGTGGAACCTGCTGTCAGGCCTGGTGCTGTTGCTGCCCCACGGCTACGAAGGCCAGGGTCCGGAGCATTCGAGCGCGCGCATTGAGCGATTTCTGCAACTGGCGGCGCGGGACAATATCCAGATTTGTCAGCCCTCGAATGCGGGGCAGTATTTCCACCTGCTGCGGCGGCAGGCGCTGCGCAAGTGGAGGAAGCCGCTGGTGGTGTTCACGCCGAAGAGCATGCTGCGGCATCCGGATGCCCTGTCTCCGCTGGAAGATCTGACTCATCAGCAGTTTCTGCCGGTGATTCCGGACACGGAAGCGCAGGATGCCAAACGGATTCTGATCTGCACCGGGAAGATCGGACACGAACTTCGCACGGAACGGCAAAAGCGCAAAGACTTGAGCACCGCCATTGTCTTCCTGGAGCAGATGTACCCGTTCCCGGAGGCGGAACTGACCGCAGAACTGGAGCGTCATAGTACAGCGCGAGATATTGTGTGGGTGCAGGAAGAGCCGTCCAACATGGGTGCGCTTTTCTACATGCTGCCGCGTTTAAGGCACGCCGCACATGAGCGGCCAGTGCACTCGGTGAAACGTTCCGGGAGTGCGAGTCCGGCTACCGGCTCGGCAAAGGCGCACGAGGTCGAGCAGAAGACATTGTTGGCACTGGCGTTCACGACGCTGGACTGAAAACGTGCTGTCGCGCGGGGGAAAAATAATAGCCCAGGAGCGATCTTCGATCCTGGGCTATTTCAGTCGCTATTTCTTTAATGCCGCCGAGACGGGGCACGCCCCGTCTCTACAGCGACGACCGAATTGGCTTACGGCCAGCGCTTGGCCGCATCTTCCCAGCCGGCGACGCGTGCCGGGGTGGTGGCACCCTGGGCGGCAACCACCGGCGGAATCCGGACCGGTTGCGGCGGCGCGGTGGTAGTTAAGCTCGGCTTGGGCACTTCAGCCGGCAGCTCTTTTTCTTCCGAAAGCAGCGGGGCGGCGATGCGCAAGGCCTCAACTTCTTTCTCCAACCTGGTCAGTTCAAGTTCCTTTTGCCGTAAAACTTCGTACACATTTTTCATGCTTGGGCACCTTTGTGTTGGATCAAGGGATTAAGCGCAGAGTATGGGTTCCGCCGGGGATTTGTCAAGGAAACAAGCACCTGCGAGTGCACAGTTCGTTATCGAAATACCACGACGGCGACCAGGATGCCCAGGATCAGGATGACGATCGCCAACAGATTGATGTGGTTCGCCAGCCATGATTCTTCTGTGGGCACTGCGTTCGCGAGGAAGGCCGGAACAAATTCCTCCGGCATCGGCGCCGCCGAGGCGGACGATGCGTCCTGCTCCGGCTCGCGTTCCATAGTCTCGCGCTGCTCTTTCTCACGCTGCTTCTTCTCGAAATCCTTCTTCTCGCTATCCTTCTTTTCACAATCGAGGCAGAGCGTTCTCCCCTCGGAAACGGGGAATCCGCAGGAAGCGCATTTTTGCACGCGAAGCATGGCCTCCGGGACGGAAACGGGCGCGGGCTCTGTTACTGGCGTCGTTACTGGCAACGTTACTGGCGACGATGCCGGAATTGCCGGCGGCTCGGCGGGAAGGACTGCCGGCTCAGCGAGCTCCGGGTTACGGGGAATGTTAAGGGGAATCGCGGAAGCCTCTCGCGCGCTGCTTGCCGTGGGAGATTCGACGGGCTTTTCCGGTTCTCCCCTAGACGCTGGCGCGGGGGCGGAGTTCTGGCGCTGCTCGGCCAGATCGAGGGCCGTCAATGTGAGATCGGCCATGCGCTCGAGCGCGATCAGATCGCGCTCTTCGAAAGCGTAGGGATGATCGGAGAATAGTTCGAACAAGCCGCGAACCTCACCGTTACGCCGCAGCAACGGCAAAACGACGATGGATGCAATACCCAGCGTCCGGCAAGCTTCCAGATTTACGCGCGGGTCGCTTTCCGCGTTGTCACAACGCAGCAACTGCCGGCGGGAAATGCTTTCGCCGGTTAGTCCGGAACGAACCTGCAGGCGCGCCCCTACTGCCGGCGCTGAAGAACCAGCGCTGGCGCGGCAAACCATCTCCTCACCCTGGGGCAGAGCGAGGGCAGTTCCGGTCGCGCCGGTGATGTACTGTGTGCGTTCCACTAACAACTGGAGTGCCGAGTCCAGTTCCGTTTCTTCAAGCGCGCGGCTCCCGTTGGACTTGCCACCGACCGAGTCTGCTACAGAGGACTGATCCGTCCCCGCGATCGTGTCCTCGGTGCTCGCGGACGGGAGTCGATCTTCGGGTTGGCCGAATCCGGGCATGGGATTGCTTTCCAATCCACTCTTCGGCAATCAAGAACAGCCAAGGAACAACAAAAGATTACACCGAAAGGGCTGAATCGAGTCTCGCCTTGGAGATTGCGGCTGTCAAGGACCGGGCGTGATTGGCCGGGCGTGATTGCGGTGATTGCCAGTGCCGACGCAAGCTAGCCGGTGGAGAGCCGGGCGCCTCGCCCGGCGGGGCCAGCGAGACGCCCGTCGCTCCACGATATGAGGGAGTTACCGCTATTTTTCGTCTTTATGCCGCAGCCATTCGATAAACATCTGTTCTTTTGGTTTGTCGTAGGCCATGAGCAGGTGGCGGATGCTGCGTCCGCTGACAAAGTGGCAAACTTCTTCCGCCAGGTTCTTGGCATGGTCGCCGGCGCGTTCGAGAGACTGCGTCATAAAGATAACCTGCAGGCTGGCGTGGTGCGCGATGTTCTCCGGATTCTCGATGTGGCGCAGGAAGATGAGATTGCGCAGCCGGTCCATCTCGGCATCGGCGCGAAGCACGTCGATGGCTTTCTTGACATCCTTTTGGGAAAAAGACTGGCCAACGTCGGCCAGCATTTTTTCCAGAACCGTGGCCATCTGGGTCAGGTCGCGAACATCCTGCGAGTCGAGCCGGCCTCCCGCAGCTTGCGCGCTGGTGGCAAAACTCAAGAGCAGATCCCCGATGCGCTCGAGTCCAATCATGACTTTCATGCACGCCAGCAGTTGTCGGGTTTCGGCCTCCGGAACGTGGGTGATGGTCAAGGTCACACCGGTGTCCACCTCCACATCAATGGCATCAAGCTCTTTTTCGCACTGCCGGATGGCATTCAGGCGGGACATGGATCCGGTGGCAATTCCCTCGGCCGCGATGGCCGCAGCCTCGCGAGCAAGCTCGCAGGCTTCCACGGTTCGCTGCACCAAGCCCGAGTGCGAGGGCTCAGGCGGAGGTGTTTTTACGCTGGTCGTGCTCATAGGCAAAACCGCCCTACTTCATTGGATGCCGGATCCGCTCTGGTGGACGTGAGCGGTATCACCCCAGAGTGTGACACACAATCCTAGAGAAAGCATAAGTCCCGCCGTCACGGGGCAGGTTACAACGCGGTGAATTTCTCGTTGTCGCCGAATGAAAAAGTCGGGTACTGCGCCAGTTTCCGAGTGCCCTGTGAGTACTATGGCGATGCTATGCCAGCAATCACCGGCATGGCTCCGTCTACGCTGGTTTCAGATTCGGGCCGGCTCCCGGTACGACGATTTTGCAGTGCGAGGGCAAGGCTGTTCTGACGGGGATAGGAGGCGAGATTGCGCAGAATCAGGAAGCGCATCACCGTACCCTGCTGGATCCATGCCGCGCGGTGTCATCGCACTTAACCACGTACTGGACAACAGAGAACGCCAAAAATCCGGAGCGCGGATTACTCTTCCGCGCTCCGGCACCGTCAGCCAGGAGACCAGCCCCGGTGAACTCGGGATTGAGAGCGGCGTGGCCCGTCCCGTTGCAGTCCGGACGAACCGCGCCGTTCGCCAACCGGCTGCGCCCAGGTTCGCGCCCAGGAATCGGGCTCGAACCTAGGCACCTTGCAGCAGCTCTCAATTAATGGTGAACGTCTTGGCGTTGCTGGTACCGCCTCCAGGCGTTGGGTTAACGACCGTAACGCTCGCCGTGCCTGCGGTCTTGATGTCGGCCGTCGGCACAGTTGCAGTCAAAGTGGTGCCACTGACATAGGTTGTGGCCAGCTTCTTTCCATTCCACTCGATAACGGAAACGGAGTCATAGCCGGTTCCGGTAGTGGTGAGGGTGAAAGCGGCGCCCCCGTGCGTCGCCGAGCTCGGGGAGATCGAGGTCAGCGTCGGCACGGGATTGTCGACCACGAAGTTGGAAGCCGCGGATGTGCCGCCTCCGGGCGCGGGATTCGTAACCGTGACCTTGAAGGTTCCGGCCTTGGCAATGTCGGCTGCGGTGATGGTGGCCGTAATCTCGGTCGCACTCACAAACGTCGTGGCGCGAGGAGATCCCGCCCAGTTCACCACCGAAGAATTGACGAAGCCCGTGCCGTACACCGTGAGCGGGAATCCATCGCCGCCTGCGAGCGCACTGCCCGGCGAGAGGGAGGTGATTGTCGGCTTGGGGTTCACCCCGGCGTTGAGTTGAACGGTCTGGGTGCCCACAGAGTCTGTGATACTTAGAGTCGCCGTGGCGCCGCCGGTGACTGCGGCAGTGTACTTCACGGTGATGGTGCAATCCCATCCGGCCTTGCGGCTGGATCCGCAATTTGACGTTGCGCTGAAGTCGCCCGCGTCCGCTCCTCCCAGCGTAATGCCGTCGATCGCCAGCGAAGTGTCCTGGTCGTTGGTGAGAATGATCGTCTCCGACTTGCTCGCGCCGACGGCGACGTTTCCATAATTTACGATGAGCGGAGAAACGCTGACCGGCTGCGTGCTGTTTTGCATCACAGTGACGAATTCGGGCCCCGCGCCGGAGTGCCACCCGTCGCTGTTCAGTACAGCGATGTCTGGCATGCCATCGCCGTTAAAATCGGCGACGACGGCGCCAGGGCTCATGTCGCCGACGTAGAACTTGCCAATGCGGTTAAAGGTGCCGTCGCCGTTGCCCTCGAGCAACGCGGGGCCTAGCGCTATGTTGGTTTCCGACTGAAGCAGCGGGATGAACGCGTCCAGCTTCCCGTCTCCATTCAGGTCGGCGACCACCGGATACATGGGATCGTTGCCGCCGATGCAATTCATGGGGCCAGCGGTAAAGGTGCCGTCGCCGTGGCCTTGGAGAAAAGCATAGGCGGCGTAACCGTGAGCGCATTCGCCCATTAGGGTGACAAGCAGGTCCATCTTGCCATCCTTGTTGAAGTCGCCGGCGGCCAATGTGTAGGTGTAGTTGTACTCTGGGGCAGCCGTAACCGTGATCGGGGCCTTAAACGTGCCGTCGCCGTTGCCCAGCAGGATAAACACGCCATTGCCGTTCGAGCTATTCCACCCGTAATTTGCAACCGCGATGTCGGCCTTGCCGTCTCCGTTGAAGTCGGCAACCGTCAAGGAGTTTCCGTACGGGTTCCCGAGCCCGACTAAGCTGCTGGTCAGCACAGCTGGGCCAAAGGTACCGTTGCCCTTGTTGAGCAGCACGCTAATGGTGCCGTCCGCGTTCGAGGTGACGATGTCGGGTTTGCCGTCGCCATTCACATCGGCGAGGAAGACCTCGTACGACTGCGCGGTCGCGCCCGTCGAATAAAGGACAGGCTTGTTGAATTTCCCGGTGCCCAGGCCGGTCAGGACCGCGAGTTGGTTGTTGGCGCAGCCGGCCGTGTTGTAGTTGGTGAGCGTCGCGACGATGTCAGCTTTGCCGTCGCCGTTCACATCGCCCGCGGCAACCCACTCCGGAAGATTGTAGAGGCAGCTGGTCGAGCCCACAGTCACGTAGGTCGGGGCCGCCAAAGCGCCGTGCGAGCTTCCCAGCATGACCCCGAACGCCGGCTGGCCGTTATAACGCGCATACGAGAACGCGACATCCGGGAACCCGTCGCCGTTGAAATCGGCCGTGACCAGGTTCTGGCCGTATGAGGTATAGCCCCACCCGTAAGCCTGGTTGCTCTGGAAAGTCCCATCGCCGCGGCCCAGCATCACCAGGCCGGATTGATACTGGTCGCCCGCTTTGAAGAGGTCGAGCGCGCCATCGCCGTTGAAGTCGGCTAGGATGACGTTGGTCGGTTGGGCGTCCCCCACCTGCAGCGGGTAAACGGGGCCGGCGGTGAAGAGGCCAGTGCCCTTGCCATAGAAGGTAAAGATTTCCCCGTATTGGTCGGTGACGATGAGGTCCGGCTTCTTGTCGCCGTTGATGTCCGCAATCGTCACCAGCCACGAGGGCCGCGCGAGCGTGGTGACAACTCCTTTGACCGCAAACTTGCCGCTGCCCTGGTTCAGATAGAGCAGGACCCGGCCGTAGTAATCCGTAATCACGATGTCGTTTTTCTTGTCATTGTTAACATCGCCAATTGCGATGCCCATCTCGCCTTCGAAGGGAGCGATGCCGGAATCGTAGTAGGTGGCCGTCCCAAACGTGCCACTGCCGTTGTTCAGCAGAACGGCCATGCCGGCGCCCTCCGTCACCGCGATATCCATCTTGCCATCGCCGTTGAGATCGCCGACCGCCATGCCGTAGGCCGTGGACTGGTTCGTGTGATTCGGATCTACGGTGGAGTAGCCGACGGCGGTCTTGAAGGTCCCGTCGCCATTGCCTATGAAAATAAACACACCGTTGTACGGAGTCAGCGCGGCCAGGTCCAGCTTGCCATCGCCGTTAAAGTCGGCCACGAAGAGGCTGTTTGAGCCGGGATTGAAGTCGGTGCTGTTGGGAGCTGCATACGTACCGCCCAAGGTGAAGGTTCCGTTACCATTGCCCAGGAAGATGGTCACTTCGCTGGTGTTCCCCGGGGCATAGATACCCCATACCGCAACATCGAGCATGTGGTCGCCATTGAAGTCGCCCACGGCGATGGCATAGATGTTTTGCTGGCCATTGGGAAAAGTGTTCTGGACCAGCACGGGTTGGAACGTGCCATCTCCGTTGCCAAGCGCGACGTCGAGCTCAAATATGCCGCCGCCGTTCTCCCATGAGACGGTGTCGAGTTTGCCGTCTCCGTTGAAGTCACCCACGGCGGCCGCCTGGACATCCGAGATGGAACCGCCGACATCGTTGTTCAAGAGAAAAGTCGTTGGATATGGATAAGCCAGAGGATAAGTTTGCGCCTGCGCCGGGATCGCGATCCCGGCCAATAGCACCACAGCGGCGAGCATGGTGAGCGCGAGTGCGGCCATGCCCGAATGCTTCACTTGCCGATAGATTGAGTGCATATGATGTCTCCTAGGAATCAGACTGCTTTCGGTCGTTCATGGAAGGATCCCGTTGTCGGTATCCGCAGCGACTCTGACCCTAACGGCGTGCGGCGGTCAATGTTCCGGAGATGACTAGTGTGCGACATGCATGCAACGCGATAAACATCTTTTTTACAAGAACTTGGAAAAACTTCTCGTCCGGCGGTGTTGGCAGGAAGAGCGGCCCGAAAGTGCTAGTTCGAAGAGATTCGTCCGGGTGTTAGAATGTTGTTCTCCCCCGCAACTGCGTCGTCCTATGCGCTCTACATACGCGTCTCCGGCGGTTGTTCGCTTTGGTGTGTTCGAGGCCGAACTTCGTGCCGGCGAACTGCGCCGGAGCGGTGTCAAGGTCCGGATCCAGGATCTGCCGTTTCGCGCCTTGGCTCTCCTGCTACCCGCGAAGAGTTACGCCAGACGCTTTGGCCGGGCGACGTCTTTGTAGATTTCGACCGGAGTATCAGCACTGCCATCAAACGCCTGCGCGACGCCTTAGGCGATTCCGCCGACAACCCAGTCTTCGTTGAGACCATTGAACGCCGCGGCTACCGCTGGATCGGCCCCGTGCAAGGCCTGGAACTTTCCGCGGAAGCCAGGGCGCAGTCCAACCGAGTGTCCGGCGGCCAGGCTGTCGCACCACCTCTGCCACATGCCTCAACGCGTTGGAAATTCATCTTCGTGCTTCCGGTTTTGGCCCTACTGTTTGCGGCGTGGATTTTCACGCCCAGCTATCGCTCGGCCAAAGCGGGTCCAAAACAGCAGCCAGCCTCTTCCTGGTCCAGCGCAGGCTTGCCGCTGCCCGCCGCCAACCAAGAAGCCGAGCAGTTCTACCTCAAAGGCCGTTACTATTGGGAGAAGAGGACTCCCGACAGCCTGAACAAAGCGGTGGACTCGTTCACCCAGGCCCTCGTCCACGATCCAGGCTACGCGCCCGCCTATGTCGGACTCGCCGACTGCTACAACCTGCTCCGCGAATACACCGTGATGCCTGCCTCCGAGGCCTACCCGCGCGCGCTTGCCGCCGCGAAAAAAGCCGTCGAACTCGACCCCCAGTCCTCCGAGGCCCACGCCTCTTTTGCCTTTGTCTCCTTCTTCGGGATGTGGGACGCCGCCACCGCCGATCGGGAATACCGGCGAGCGATTGAACTGGATCCCTCGAACGCCATCGCCCATCACTGGTACGCGACTTACCTTCAGTGCCTCCGCCGTTACCCCGAGTCGTTGGCGGAAATCGAGCGCGCCCAGGCGCTCGACCCCGCTTCCAAGTCCATCCTGGCCGATAAGGGCAACATTCTTTTCAACGCGGGCCGGCAGCAGGACGCCGTCGTCCTGCTGAAGCAGATGGAAGAAAACGAGCCCGACTTTGTTTCTCCCCACCGCTACCTGAAGGAAATTTACCTGCTGACGGCGGACTATCCCCATTACCTTGTCGAAGCCAGAAGCGAAGCCGTTCTGATGCACGACAGCTCAGCTCTCGCCGTCGCTGAAGCGACCGAAAAGGGTTTCGCCGCCGGTGGCGGAAAAGGCCTGCTTAAGACCCTCCGCCAGCAACAAACCAAGCTCGATGAGCGCGGCCTGTTGTCGCCCTACTTCCTGGCAGCGACGTGCTCACTGCTGGGGAACAAGCAAGAAGCTCTGCGCTACCTGAAGACCGCTTACGATCGGCACGCCGACGGCATGGCCCCAATAGAAACCGATCATGCTTTCGACAACCTGCACAACGAGCCCGCCTTCCGGCAGTTACTCGCCGACGTTGGCCTGCCGCCGCTTTCGTAAGAGAACTCTCGTTAAATTGGCGCTGCCGTTTTCCGCATGGTTGTCCCCAAGGACTGACGGGATGTAATTAACTATTCCGCAGGTTGGCTGCGGTTCTGCAGCCCGTCGTACGTTTCGCACAACTCTGTCCGCAACGGCCAAGCGCCGGAATCAGGCCTGTGCGCTCACGGCCGGTTTTAGCTAGTACAGATTCCCATCGAGTGACGGGCAAACCGGAAACTGACCCGCCACTTAAGATCTAGGCCGAATCGGGCTCGGAAGCGGGCAGGGTGAACAAGAAGGTCGAGCCGTGGTGGAGTTCGCTCTCGGCACGAATCGTTCCCTCGTGTGCCAGAACGATATGCTTGGCGATGGCGAGTCCCAGCCCGGTGCCCCCGGATTCCCGCGAGCGAGCTTTATCCACGCGGTAGAAACGCTCGAAAAGACGGGGCACATGCTCGGAGGAAATGCCGGGCCCGAAGTCCCTGACGTAGAATTCGACGCCGCTCGTAGCCGCGCGCGCTCCGAGAATCACCTTTTTCCCTGACGCCGCGTACTTCAGCGCATTCTCGATCAGGTTGGAAAAAATCTGGTGGATGGCTTCGCGATCTGCATTCACATGGCCGGCGGGCACTGAGTTCTCAATCGCCAGTTCGACTCCAAGCTCGACTCCATAGGACCGCGCCACTTCGCGGAAGCTTTCCAGCGCATCCTGCAGCAGTTCTTCGGTGCTGACCCGCTGGATGCCGAACCTATGCTCTCCCGATTCGACGCGGGCCAGCGTAAGCAGGTCTTCCGTAAGGCGGGACATGCGGGCCGCGTTCTTGCGGATGATTTCCAGGAACTCGCGCATGTGATTGTTCCCGAGAGGACTGTCGAGCAGCGTCTCGGTGTATCCCTGGATGGAAGTCAGCGGCGTGCGCAGCTCGTGGGAAACGTTGGCGATGAAATCGCGGCGGCTCTTTTCCATGCGCTCGGTCTCCGTGAGATCGCGGAGCACGGCCACGGCGCCGCCTCCGGGCATGGGCGCCGCGGTGACATCGAAGGTGCGGCCGGAAGCGATGGTGTTCGAGCGCGCGGACGTGACAACCTGGTCGCGCGCCGCTTTTTGAATGGCGGCGAGAAAATCCGGGTCGCGGACGCTGTCGATCAACGCCGCATTCAGGCGCGGAGCTCGAAGCAGCAGACGGTCCATTCCGCGATTGGCCCACTGCACGCGCCCATCGACATCGACCGCAATCACAGCGTCCTGCATGCTGTTGAGAAGAGTCTCCAGCTCGCGCTGGCTGGTTTGAACGCGAGCGTAGCTTTCTTCCACACGGCGCGTCGTCTTATCGAGTGCTGCCGCCACCTGTCCGATCTCGTCCGTCGCAGTGGACGCGATTCTTGCGGTCAGATCCCCACTCGCCACGCGCTCGGCAAAATTCACGATCCGCTGCAGACGCCGCCCAACATATTGGGAAGCGACCGCCGCCACCATCACCGCGAAAACAAAAGCGGCGAACGATCCCCAGAACAGGGCCACGCGCAGCGGACGATCCGTGATTTCCATCTCGGGCAAGGGATACGCCAGGCGCACCGCTCCTCCAGAAACCGGCGCCGCCACGTACACAAAAGGAATGCCGAGACTCTGACTCTTGCGCTCATCCACGCCGACCGCACCGGCCAGGGCGGAAACAAACTCCCGACGATGCGCGTGATTCTCCATCGTGCTGGGATCGGTTTCCGAATCGGCCAGCACCTTGCCGGTGGGATCAATGACGGTGGCGCGGGCTCCCGCCGCCTGGCCCTCCTGGGCAGTGATGTCGGCCAGCGAGTGCTGCCGGTCCGCCTCCACGCGATAGGCGAACATCAAGGTTTTCTGTTTGAGATTGCGCTCGATCTGCTCGCGCAGGGTACGTTCCCAGACCTTGTGCACGGTCAACTGCAACGTGATCGCGGTTACGCCAATCACCAGCAGAAACACAAACATCAATTTAAAGAAGATGCGACTTCTCAACGCGCGACCTCAAAGCGGTAGCCGGCCCCCCGTACCGTCTTCAAATAACGCGGGTTCTCCGGATCGGGCTCAATCTTCTCACGGATGCGTCGCACATAGACGTCCACCGAGCGCGGCGTGACATACGCCGTGTCGCGCCAGACCGAGTCGAGCAACTGGTCGCGAGTAAAAACGCGTCCGGCGTGCCGCATGAAGTGGTCGAGCAGCCGGAATTCGGTGGCCGTGGTCGGCACCTGTTTCCCGCGAACGGTCAACGTCATCGCACCCGGGTCAATGTGGATTTCGTCAATCTTGGTTGGCAGGGGCGGCAGCGGCCGCTCAAAACGACGCAGCACCGCCTTAACACGAGCCACAAGTTCGCGCGGGCTGAAAGGCTTGGGGATGTAATCGTCGGCGCCCAACTCCAACCCCAGAACGCGATCCGCCTCGCCGCTCTTGGCGGTCAGGAAAATCACCGGGACCGACGCCAGCGACACCGACTGCCGGATCTGGCGGCAAAGCTCCAGACCGTCTTTTCCAGGCACCATGATGTCCAGCAGAAACAGCGCCGGACGCTGGCGCTCGGCATCGGCCACGACCATATTGCCGGTCGAGTAGAGTCGCACGTTGAAGCTGGCCCCTTCCAGATGATGGCGCACCAGGCGGGAAATATCCGGGTCGTCTTCCACTACATAGATCGTCGGCTTCACGCGAACCATTGTAGCTGGGAAATGTTTCAATTCGATACCAGGAGCAGGCCGGATTCCCACGGTCAACTGAGCAGCCTCTGGTGCAACTGCGATTCGTATCAGGGCATGCCTTCAGGCATGCCGTAGGTGCCGCGTTATGAATGCGCCTTCAGGCGCTGGGTCGGGCACCGGAGTTTCACCACCGGCCGTTAGCGCAGGAGCATTCCCGCCTCGGCGCAAAAATCCATGGCCACAAATTCCCTGCGCAGAAATTTCGGAAAGGCCGCGGCGGCGATCATGGCCGCATTGTCGGTGGAAAGCGCGCGCGACGGAAAGAAGACGGGAAAGCCCTGCGTCGCCGCTTCGCGCTCAAACGTGGACCGCAATTCCTGATTGGCGGCCACGCCGCCGCTCACGAAGAGAGTTCGAACGTCATACTCGCGCGCCGCCGCCAGCGTCTTCACGACGAGATCGTTGACCATCGAGCGCTGGAAAGAAGCCACCAGGTTGAGGGTTTGCCGGTCGCAGAACCTGAGAGTGTCTCCGAGCGTCGGCTTGCCGATACCCGCGAGCGTTTGGCGGCGAGCCTCAATCGCAGGTTTCAGGTTCTGCGTCTCGACGTATCGCAAAACCGCCGTCTTGATTCCGCTGTAGGAAAAATCGAAGTGCGGCCCAGCTTCTTCTACCGCGACTTCCTTATGATCGCCTTGCTTGTGATCGCGCCGGTCGCGATGCTTGATCTGAGAAATCTGGAACTTGACCGCTTGCGGATCGCCGTGCGGTGCAAGCCGGTCGATGATCGGTCCGCCGGGATAGCCGAGCGCCAGAAGCTTCGCGACTTTATCGAACGCCTCTCCGGCGGCATCGTCGCGAGTGTGGCCGATATTCCGGTAAGTCCACAGATTTTCGTGCAACTGCGCGAGATAAAGATGCGTGTGGCCGCCCGAGACAACCAGCGCGAGCACCGGGAAATGAAGGTCGGCATTTTCGCTTTGCCGCTGCTCAAGCAGCACGGCATGGATGTGTCCCTCAAGATGATTCACGGCGATCAGCGGCTTCTCCAGCGCGAAGGCCAACGCTTTAGCAAAGCTGATGCCAACGAGCAAAGCGCCCGCCAGTCCTGGCCCTTGCGTGACCGCGATGGCATCGACGGACTCATAAGTCTGTCCAGCTTCGGCCAGGGCCTGGCGCACCACCGGAACAATGGCGCGCAAGTGCTCGCGCGAGGCAAGTTCCGGAACCACTCCGCCATAAGGTTGGTGAGTGGCGATCTGCGAGGCAACGATGTTCGACAAAATCTGCTGCCCCGAACGCACCACGGCCGCGCCTGTCTCATCACAGGAGCTCTCGATGCCGAGGATGTGCGCGTCAGGCATAATTAACTCTTGGCTCTTAGCTGTCTAGCAGCCCGTGGTGCAAGTACGATTTGTATCAGGGTATGCCTTCAGGCATACCGGAAGTGCCGTGTTATCAGAGCGCCTTCAGGCGCTGTTGGACGCTAGAGTTTCACCACAGGCTGTCTAGAGCCGGTCTCACAAATGGTTTTGGGAAGGGCACGGCTTCAGCCGTGCCGCCCAGGGCCACAAAGAGTGCGGGCTTTAGCCCCTGCGGGCCGGATATCACGTCCCGGAAAACTGTTTATGAGACCAGTTCTAGTTTACGCGACTGCCGACTAACTACCGATGTCTAACGCAAAACAACACGCCGCGGAAATCGTTCGCACCCTGCGCGAACGCGGACACCAGGCCTACTTCGCCGGTGGATGTGTCCGCGATCTCCTTCTCAGCCGCGAACCAGCCGATTACGACGTAGCCACCGACGCGACGCCACGGCAAGTCATGCAAATCTTCCCGCAAACATTCGCCGTCGGTGAGCAGTTCGGAGTAGTGCTAGTGCCAGAATCCAGTGGACCGACGGGCGCCATCCCGGGTGGAGAGACGGGCGCCCTCGCCCGTCACGGTGTGGTCGTCGAGGTCGCCACGTTCCGCTCAGATGTAGGCTACTCCGATGGCCGTCATCCCGACGAGGTTCGCTTCAGCAAAGATCCCAGAGAAGACGTGCAGCGCCGCGATTTCACCATCAATGGCATGATGCTCGATCCCTTGGTGTTCGATAGAACGACCAACGAGGTCTTGGATTTCGTCGGCGGGTGCGAAGACCTGAAGGCCGGAATCGTGCGCGCCATCGGCGAGCCCGAACGCCGTTTTGCGGAAGACAAACTGCGTATGCTCCGCGCCGTGCGTTTTGCCGCGCGCTTTGATTACAAGATCGATCCCGCAACAATGGCGGCGATCCAAAAGTTAGCGCCTGAAATTCACCAGGTTTCGTGCGAACGAGTGCGCGAAGAACTGACCAAGATGCTAACCGAAGGCCGCGCCCGCCAAGCCTTTGAATTACTCGACACAACCGGCCTCTTGCCAGAAGTCCTGCCGGAAATCGCCGCCATGAAGGGAGTGGAGCAGCCGCCACAATACCATCCCGAAGGTGACGTGTTCGTGCACACACTGCTTCTGCTCGAGAAACTGCAGGCCGGCGATTCCGGTTCCGTTTCCGCTTCCGTATCAGGTTCCGTTTCAAAGACGCTCGCCTGGGGAGCGCTGCTGCACGACGTAGGCAAACCGCCAACCTTCCGCGCAGCGCCCGACCGCATCCGCTTCGATGGACACGTCGAAGTCGGCGTAAAGATGGCCGCCGAAATCTGCCGCCGCTTGCACTTCTCCAACTATGAGACCGATCAGATTCTGGCGCTGGTGGCGAATCACATGCGTTTTGCCGACGTGCAGCGCATGAAGCAATCCACGCTAAAAAAGTTTCTGCGCCTGCCCGCCTTCGAAGAGCATCTGGAATTGCACCGCATAGACTGTCTTTCCAGCCACGGCCAACTCGACTCCTACGACTATTCGCAAGAGCAGTTGCGATCAATGCCGCCCGAAGCCATCCGCCCCACTCCCCTAATCACCGGCCAAGACCTGATAGAAGCAGGCTATGAGCCCGGCCCCCGCTTCAAAGAGGTGCTGACAGCGGTTGAGGACGCTCAACTGGAAGGCCGACTCACATCGCGCGAGGCCGCGATGGAGTTTGTGCGGCGCGAGTTTCCGGCGTAGCTCCGGCGTTCCCTGGGACGAGATTTCATCGGTGGTGGGAAGAATTCCGAGTACAATGACGAGTCCATGAAGCCTGCACAAGAACAAGCGAAAAAGTCCGAAGGCGGGCGCTTCCTTCGTTATTTCGAGCCGCTGTTGGACGCGCTGCGGGCTCTCGGCGGCTCTGGCACGCCTGATGAGGTGGTCGAACGAATTGCCCTAGACATGGGCCTCTCCGATGACGTTCAGAACGAGCTTCTTCCTTCGGGTGAATCGCGTTTAAGAAATCAGGTAGCCTGGGCGAGATTCTATCTTGTGCGAGAGGGGCTCATCGATTCTTCAAGACGTGGGATTTGGAGTCTCACCGAGCGGGGTCGGTCAGCCAAGCTTTCACTGGAACAAGCGAAAGCAATCCGAAGTAGATGGGTTCGCTTTTTTCAGGAGCAAAGGAAGGTAAACGCGCCGGAAGCGGACGTGGAGCGGGCGGAAGAAGAGCCCGATCCAACGGCAGATGTCGACAGCGAGCTTCTCGACCTCCTTGTCAAGCTCCCACCGGCTGGATTCGAACGGCTGTCGCAACGCCTACTTCGCGAAGCTGGTTTTATCCAAGTTGTGGTAACAGGGAAAGGCGGAGATGGCGGGATAGACGGATATGGCACCCTGCAAGTGAATCCTCTCGTCTCGTTCAAGGTTCTGTTCCAGTGCAAACGCTACACCGGCTCGGTTTCCCCGTCGCAAGTTCGTGATTTTCGAGGAGCAATGTCAGGCCGGGCCGACAAGGGCATCATCATCTCGACCGGAACCTTCACCGCGGAGGCGCGCCGAGAGGCGTCCCGAGATGGCGCTCCGCCTGTCGAGCTTATTGACGGGGAAAAGCTTGTTGGGATGTTTAAGAAGCTGGAGTTAGGCCTCAAGCCTGTGAAGACCTACGAAATTGACAAGTCTTTCTTTGAGGAATTCAGAAACTAACCGGGGGCCCCTCCGAACCTGACCGAGATTCCGCGTCGCAAATCAGCGGCGCGAGTCTGTCAGAACAATACCGCCTAAGAAGCGGCGGCCGGTCCCGGCTTAACGCTCCCTCCGACCTGAATTTTTAGCAAGCCTTCCAAATACGCAGCCAACTCCGTTACGTCGAACTGTCCCTTTTCGTAAGCGCGATCTGCTGCCTGCAATCCTGCAATATAGGGCGCTCTATTTTCGCGAATAAGCTCTGGCACGGTCTTCCTGCCGCCAAGAATCTTCCCTTGCTTCATGCATATCAGGTAGTAGCACGCCGCCCTGGCAGTTCTTCCGTTACCCTCAATAAATGGATGAATATAGTTCAGATTCCAGAGTGCAAATGCAGCAAGCGCGGTCGGGTGATCGACGATCGTCCAATTCTCATGTATGACTGAGAAAAATGCATCCATGAGAGCAGGCACTCGGTTAAAGTGTGGTGGAACATGGTTTCCGACCCTAATCGGACCCTCCCGATAACGCCCACCCAATTGACAGATGTTGGAAACCGTTGCGTAATTCAGTGCCCACAACGTGTACTTGTCGAAAGCCTCAATATCTTTCTTGAGCCCAATCCTCAGCGATCACCCAAAACCGGCCACTGATTATCACTTGAAAACCGGCCAACGAGAATAGCGTCCGGGACATTGATTCCCGCGGAGG
>CZKY01000017.1_pt1 | contig 44196 bp, 29 predicted proteins | sample 2454881 | NCBI WGS metagenome assembly CZKY01 (sample SAMEA3539301, study PRJEB10725) | soil metagenome | biome: tundra; feature: field; material: soil | place: USA | collected 2010-05 | depth 0.15 m | reverse complement strand
CATGAACGGAGTGGAGGTGGCCAAAGACGCTGCCAAAGTCATTCTGCTGGAGAAGGACCTCGCGGTGTTGAACGACGGAGTGTATGAAGGGCGGCGCTCCTTCGCCAACATCATGAAGTACATCATCATGGGCACGAGCTCGAACTTCGGCAACATGTTCAGCATGGCGGGGGCATCGCTCTTCCTGCCATTCCTGCCTATGCTGCCTACGCAAATACTGCTGAACAACTTCCTCTATGACATTTCCCAGATCAGCATCCCCGGCGACAATGTCGATCCCGCCCTGCTGCACCGGCCCAAGCGATGGCAAATCGGGTTCATTCGTCAGTTCATGATCATCATCGGTCCCATCAGCTCGATCTATGATTTCCTCACCTTCGGGATACTCCTCTGGGTCTTCCACGCTTCCACGAACGCGCCGCTATTCCACACTGGATGGTTCGTGGAATCCCTGGCAACCCAGACGCTCGTCATTCTTGTGATCCGGACGGCAGCCAATCCTCTGAAGAGCGGTCCCAGCCGGCCGTTGCTGATCGGCGTGTTAGCCGTCGTGACGGTCGCCGTTGTGCTCCCGTATACGGCAGTCGGAACCCTTTTGCGCTTTACTCCGTTACCCGTGTCGTTGTTGGGTACGATTGCGTTTCTCTCCGTGACCTACCTGGCGCTGGTACAGGCCGTTAAGTCCTGGTTCTACCGGCGGCACGCGCTACTCTGATAAAGTAGCGTCGCGAAGCGTAGCATTGAGAAGGTAAAAATAAATGCTCCCAAAATCAATGTTCCCACGATCAAAGTTCCCACGATCCCCCTTCAGCAGGGGCCATCGCAAGAGTTGGCTGTTTCATCTTGCTTTCTTCTCGGTCTCCGCAGCCATCGCTCTCGCCCTGCTCTCGGATGGGGTTACCCTCGCTTTTGCACAGAACCAAAACCCGCAGCGTCAGAGCAAAACAGCCAGCGGACCTAACGTCGCTCGCGGAAAGTATGTCGTCGAGGGCGTGGCCGTGTGCGGACAGTGCCACACACCCCGCGACAGCAATGGAAATCTTGACCGGACTCGATGGCTGCAGGGCGCGCCCGTCCCCTGGCTACCGGCGAAGCCCGACTCGAACTGGCCTCTCAGCGCGCCACGGATTGGCGGCACTCCACCCGCCAGCGACGCCGACATGATCAAACTACTGACGACCGGCGCTTGGACCACCGGGAATCGTCTTCGGCTTCCGATGCCCCAGTTTCGCATGGACCGCAGTGACGCCGAAGCCGTCGTTGCCTATTTAAAGTCATTGACTCCGCAACAGTAGCCCGCCCCGCGCCTCATCCTTGACGTTCCTCGCCAAGGGTGGGATTTCACGGTCGTGTTTCGCTTGGGATCTGAATTGACGTCTTGGGAAGGTTCGGGCTTTCCACCCCCCAAAAGATGTCGCCCCGCGGTAACCCCCAGCGGGTTTTAGCATCCAAGTAAAGAGGCGCTTTCGCATGTTATACTGGCGTCAGATGGGGTGGCTGGGTCCCTCCACGTCCCTGCCCGAGGATTTCGAAACATGGCCGGTAGTTCTCGTCGTTCACTCTTCCTGATAGTTTTTGTCCTTGGGCTGTTCGGCTTGCTGGGAATGTTGTTCGCGCAGCGAATCAGCCCGGCAACCACGCCCAGCAGCGACTCCGACGTCCGCGACAGCTTGAAGCAGTTCACCGAAGTGTATGAAACGATCGAGCAGAACTATGCCGACCCGGTGAATGCCGACAAGGCAATTTATAACGGCGCCATCCCGAGCATGTTGCACCAGCTCGATCCCCACTCGAATTTTTTCGATCCGAAGTCTTACTCCGCTCTGCGCGAAGAGCAGCGCGGCAAGTACTACGGCGTGGGCATGACGGTCGGCCCGCGCAACAATAAAGTCATTGTCATCGCTCCCTTCGTCGGCACACCGGCCTATCGCGCCGGCATCCGGCCCGGCGACATTATCGCCGCCATTGACGGCAAGCCCACCGACAACATGAGCACCTCCGACGTGGCCGATCTGCTCAAGGGACCGAAAGGCACCACCGTCCGCATCACGATGTTGCGCGAAGGCGCCGACCATCCGCTCGAATTCGCCGTGATCCGCGACGAGATTCCGCGCTACAGCGTGGACCTGCACTTCATGATCAAGCCCGGCATCGGCTACATGCACGTCTCCGGATTCCAGGAAACCACCGAGCATGAAGTCGCCGAAGCTCTCGATCAGATGGGCGATTTGAAAGGCCTGGTCTTAGATCTGCGGCAGAATCCCGGTGGACTGCTGAGTGAAGGCGTAGGCGTTGCCGACAAGTTCCTCAAGAAGGGCCAGTTGATCGTCTCGCACCACGGCCGCTCGTCACCGGAAAAACGCTACGTCGCGGCCCGCGGCAACGGTGGCAAAGAATATCCGCTGGTGGTGCTGGTCAATCGCGGCACCGCGTCAGCAGCCGAAATCGTAGCCGGAGCAATCCAAGATCACGATCGCGGCCTCATCGTCGGCGAAGTAACATTCGGCAAGGGTCTGGTGCAAACCGTCTATCCCCTCGCCGAAAATACCGGCCTAGCCCTAACCACCGCCAAGTACTACACCCCTAGCGGACGCTTAATCCAGCGCGATTACTCCAACCTCTCTCTCTATGATTACTACTACGCTCGGGAGAGTGAAGAGAATAATGCGAACCACGAAGTCAAGCTCACCGATGGCGGACGCACCGTGTATGGCGGCGGCGGCATCACTCCCGACGTGAAGCTGGCGCCCTACAAGTCCAACAAGTTCCAGGACTCGCTGTTGCAGCACTACGCGCTGTTTAACTTTGCCAAGCACTACACGATCACTCATAAAATCACGCAGAGCTTCGAAGTGGACGATGCGGTGCTGCTGGATTTCCGCAAGTTCCTCGATGCAGAAAAAATCTCCTACACCGAAGCCGAGATGATCGAGAGCAACGATTGGCTGCGCTCCAACATCAAGAGCGAACTCTTCGTGGATACGTTCGGCCAGGAAGAAGGCTTAAAGGTGCGGGCCGAAACCGATCCGGACGTGATCAAGGCTCTGGACCTGATGCCGCAAGCGCGCGCTCTGGCCGACAATGCCAAGAAGGTGGTCGCGGAAAGAAACTCGGCCCCCGCGGTCACACGCTAAGATAGGCAAGCCTTATTTCGACTCCAATTTCAGGCCCGGGCAACCGGGCCTTTTGCTTTAGCCGGCATAGCTCCGCCTTTGGCATAGGATAAGATGCGAGCATCTGATCTCTATGCCCCAAACGTTTCGCTGCCTCCAAGTGCTCACCGTCCTGCTGTTGTTGGCGATCACGATGTGTACCGGCACGATGTGTATCGGCGAAGACCTGCAGCACACGGGCGGCAGCTCCGCATCTCAGCCTCATTCTGCACGCCCGTCCGGCCACCAGCGGAAGATCAAGGGCATTGTCGATTTCGGTGAAGTAACCCCGGCGCTTTTTCGCGGAGGGCAGCCAACCCATCAAGGTTTCGAAGCGTTGGCAAAAATGGGGATCGACATCATCGTGGATCTACGCGGCGACCGCAACAACAGCGAGGGGAAAGAGGTGCGCCGCCTCGGAATGCAATATGTTGCGATTCCGTGGCACTGTCCGTTCCCGAACGACCATGTATTCGCACGATTCTTGAAGCTAATGCAGAAAGATCCGAACAAGAAAGTATTTGTGCACTGCCGCCTGGGCGACGATCGGACCGGGATGATGGTCGCCGCCTATCGCATGGCCGCGGAAGGCTGGACCGCAGACCAGGCGATGCGCGAAATGCATCAATTTGGCTTCGCCGGCGTTCATCACGTCATCTGCCCAGGACTGGCGTCGTATGAGAAGAGTTTCCCGAAACATTTGAAGAGCAACCCCGCATTCAGGGGTCTGCGCTGATTCAGGCTGCCTTAGCAGTTCTCGGTTCTCAGTTCTCAGCGAAAAAACACCGGGCAAGAAACTGAGAACTGAGAACCGGGAACTGAGAACTTCGCTCTTGAGTACGGCCTCCGAAAGCCCTAAAGTAAAGGAAGCGAAACGCGCGGAGGCGCCTGTCTGCCAGCGGCAATCATGGTTCAATCTGGGCCCTGGATCTTCGTGCCTTGGATTCCCGCGGTGCTGGTGGCGATTGGCGCGGGATTTCTCGACTGGCGCTACCGGCGGATTCCGAACTGGCTCACGGTGTCGGGCCTGGCGGCGGGCGTCGCGGTCAACACGATTCTCTATCGCTGGCCGGGACTGAAAGCCGCCTTGCTGGGGACGGCACTGGGCCTTGGGCTGCTACTGCCGTTCGTACTGGTCCGCAGCCTCGGCGCCGGCGACTGGAAACTGGCCGGCGCTTTGGGAGCTTGTCTCGGTCCGCGGCAACTGCTCTCCGTGCTCATGGGCACGGTTCTGGTTGCGGGAGTCATGGCGCTCGGCGTAGTCATCTGGAAAGGACGGCTGAAACAAACGCTCTTGAACATCGCGCACATGCTGGCGGCGTTGTTTAGCCTGCGGATGCCTGGGTCTGAGGTATCCCTCGACGATCCGCAGTCAACAAGAATTCCGTTCGGCGTGGCCATGGCGGCGACGGTTTTGTTCTATGGGATGGGCAGAGCGATGGGGAATTTGTAATTTGTGATATGTAATTTGTGATTCGCAGTTTGTGATGTTTGATTTGTAATTCGATTTATGATGTGTCATCCATTTATTCAGAATTGTCATCCTGAGCGAAGCGAAGGACCTGCTTTTTGCTGAACGTCAAACGAATAGCGCGCAAACTCGGAAGCACTGACGGCGCGGAGATCGCTGAGGCCGCGCTGGTGCTGCCCCTGGTGTTCATGCTCCTGTTGGGCATCATCTGGTTTGGACGGGCTTTCAACATCTACTCGACCATCCAGCAGGCGGCGCAGCAGGGAGCGATCACTGCGGCGCGATCAACGTGCGCCACGTGCACCAATAGCTTTCCCAACGATGGCACAGTGACGGATGCCGTTGAGGCGGTGCTGAAATCTTCCAGTCTCGATACAAATCAAATTCAAGTAAGCCCGAATCCGCTAGCCCCGGTCTTCTGCGCGAATCCTCCGAACGCCTGCACGACCGCCGGCGACCACGTTAAGATCTGCCGCAACGTGCTGCTGAATCCCCCGGCCGGAGGGACCCAGCCTCCACAATGTGGAACCGTCGTGAGCTTCCAATATCCATTCCAGTTCTACCTGCCTTTTACTTCGCTCAACCTGCAGAATATTATTTTGTCGGCGCAGGCGCAGAGCAGGATGGAGAACTAGATGCTTCGGTCTCGAATTCCGCATCGCCGCGAAAGGCCCCACTTCTCGAAAAGCGCGAGAAGTGGGGCACCCGGCGCGGTCGGCCTGCTGCGGGAAGTGCAGGGCGCGGCGCTGCTGGAGTTTGCCATCGTGCTGCCGCTTCTGGTGGTGTTCGTTGTGGGTATCTTCGATTTCAGCGGCGCCTTCAACCAGAAGCAGAAGATCGAGCAGGCGGCGCAGGAAGGCGCCATCATTGCCGGCGCTCAGCCGATGAGCGACATTGCGTCGGCCACCGCCCCGGATTCCCTGCTGCCGGTAGTGACGGCAGTTTTCAACTCGCTGGTCGGCAGCGGAGTCCTGCACGGCTGCACACTGCCAGCTGCAGCATCCGGAACTGGCTTGGCGTCGACTTATACCATTTCCGGGTGTCCCGATAGTCTCATCATCACCATCAATCGCGGGACGGTAGTCAACTCGGTGTCGCCGGCAGTCGTCGGCACCAACGTTCAGGTGCAGTATCCATATCACTGGCGTTTCAATAGTGTGATTCAATTGCTGATTCCAGGCGCAAGCTATGCGGCTATAACGCAGTTGAGCGAGAGCGCTACGGTCCACAATCAGATGTGAGGGTATGTGCGTCGAAAGAAGAACATGTCGGGGCGGAAGGACGAGCAGGGGATCATCATCGCGCTGGTTGCGGTGTTTATGCTGGCGGTCGTCGGAGCGATGGCCGCACTGTCCATCGACGTGGTGACGCTCTACACCGCGCACAGCGAAGCGCAGCTGGCAGCCGATGGCGCAGCGCTGGCAGCGGCGCGCGTGCTCGCCAACTCGGGGGCGACATCGGATGCCGGTTTGCTAGCCAGTGCGAAAATCCCCGCCGCCAAGAATGTCGCCATTTACGTCGCCGAGCAGAACCAAGTGGGAGGAACCTACCTGACCGCCGGTAATATCGTTTCCGTTGTTTTTGGTGGAAGCGATACCAACCCGACTGTCACCGTAAAAGTGCAGAAAACCGATCTGCCAACATTCTTCGCGCGCATCTGGGGGACCAAGTTCGTCACGGTGGGTGCGTCGGCCACAGCGGAGGCTTACAATCCTTCGGGCACGAATGCCTTGGGTCAGCCGACGATCCCGGTCGCGCCCTCTTGCGTAAAGCCTTGGTTGCTGCCGAACATCGATCCCACTAATGCGGCAAACCCCATTTTTGACAGGACTACGGGCGCTATCAGCAACGCGGCGCTGCTAGGATCGACGCCCGCCAGCTTTGCCACGCGACTGCGGCCTCGTTGCACAAACGCCGCGAACTGTAGTTCGGCGCCACTGCTCGCGCCGGTAGCTTGGCGGTATTATCCCGGGAATCCAGCGTCATTTCCCGCGCCGACGCAGGCCCTGCCCACCTGTGTGCCGGTGTTGACCACCCCGTATGAGGAAAGCATTGCCGGCTGTGTACAAACGCCGATCGCATGCAATGCCCAGGTGCAAATTGACGACACCCTTTTCACCACGCCCGCTCGGGAAACGGAAGCGGCGGATGCAGTGAATTGTCTGACTCATGCGACAGCCGGCGCCGATACGGTTACTTCGACGGCTCCGCCGAGCGCACCTTTCGAGTTCGTCGCGGGCGCCGGCAATCCAATTCCCGGCGAGTCAGGAAACGACGTGATGGTCAGCGATTCGCTCGTGACGGTGCCGGTATATGACGTTGGCCCACCGGGTCCACCTCCGTACCCCTCGCCCTCTTTGCCTCCCGGCACGGTCACGATCGTGGGATTCGTGCAGCTGTTTTTGAATCCCGACGGCGTGGCAACGCCGAATTTCGGGGCGAATAACGGCCGTGTGAACACGAACATCATCAACATGGCGGGTTGCGGAATCGGCGCCGCCGCAGTTCCGCCGATTCTTGGCAACGGCGCGTCTCCCGTTGCGGTGCGCCTGATCTCGCCGTAATCGGAGATCAGCGAATGTCCAGAGCCAGAAGCTCATTTTCAAAGTAGAGGGCCTGTAAAGAGCGCGGGCGCGGCAAACCTCAGCCAACTAACTTGACATCAGGAGTTATAATAAGAACTAGACCTGAGCCAAACCGGGCGTAGGCAGAAGGAATCCTAAGTTCATTGAAATCTAGACTTTGCGCGACTTAGTAAGTATAACTCATTGATTCTAAAGGCCAATGCCCAAGAAGACTGCCGCTAACTCGTTTGCAATGAATACTTTGTAAGTTAAATCGTTTAAAACCAAAGACCTGGCGGAAATTTCCCCGTAACTCTATCATTTTAATAGATAGGGGGGGAGGGGGGGTACCCCCACCAGTACCAACTAGTACACATAGTCGAATTTCTGACCGAACGCGCTAGAAGATGTTGGGGTCGCGGCGCGTCAGGATGACGCGCTCGAGGCTTAGTTCGTTGCCGACAAAAACGAAGTTGTAGGACGAGCCGTTCAGCAGCGATCCCAGCACATCGCGGGCCGGAGCCGGGCCCAGATCGACGACCACTTGTTCCTGCTCGGCGCCGGCGGGAATGGCGATCTCGGCCTGCGTCTGGCGCTGCACTTCGAACAACACTTCCGCCAACGTAGCTTTCTCGGCGCGGATGCGCAGCATTCCGTTTTCAAAGGTCACGGTCACGAGCGGCTTCGGTGGTGGCGGCGCGGCGCTGACGGCGGCGGGAAGCGGGGGCGCCATCGTATTGGAAACTGCGGGAGAGACCCTGGCGACCGCAACATTCGTGCGCGCGGCAGGCGTACTTGCCACAAGCGAGCCCGCGGCCAGCGAGGCATTCCGAAGTTTTGCGGCGGGCGCGGCCGGCACCTCGGGAGACTTGGATCGGGCGGCCGAGACCGGACCCAGCTTAACCACGATCGCATTCTGGGCTGTCGAAATCTGATACGACTGGGGCTCCGCGAGATCGAGCACAATGCGCGTAATCGGAGGGTTGTCGAAAAATAGTCCGGAGCGAATTCCCTTCAGCGCGCCGCGATTGACTTTCAGGGCGCGCAACTCGGCGGCCGGAAGCGCGCCGGGAAAATCCACGACGATGCGATCGGGTCCGGTGATGGCCTGCGTATCGGGCGCGACCGGCGCTCCGGAAGTCTGGATCTCGACTTCCATCGCGTTGTCGCGTCCGCGCACTACGACGTGCTGGACCCGAGCGCGATTCGCCGCGCTCTTCGGGATAGACGTCTGCGCGGAAATCGGCGCCGACAACAAGGCCGCGACGGCCAGCAGGGCTCCGACATAAGAGAGGGGTGACATTGGGGCTCTGACCAAAGTCTAGCAGTTATGGGTCCGGCAATGCGCACCAGAAGTCGTAGCCCTGTTGCGGAAGGAAAAAGCCAGGTTTCAAAGTTTCAGGGTTTCAGCGCCAAAACAATCGCGACCCATGAACCTTGAAACCCTGAAACCTTGCCCCACCCCGCTTTTACTAACTAGCTGATTTCAGGTCCCTGCGGATCAAAGCGAAATCCAGCAAGAAGCCGAGCCCGGCTGCGAGCGGGACAATGCCAACCGCCACCGCTTTCCAGGCTTCCGGTTCGGCTCGCGCGATCATCGCCATCATCACCATGTAGCCCAGGGAGATGGCAGCCAGCAAGATTCCCCAGCGCCGCGAGTGGGCGGCCTCGGAAAGATCCGGTTCCATCGCAACGTTCGCTCCGCGCGCGATCGCTGCCAGCCGTTCCTCCGTCCGCAGCTTGCGAACGCGGTAGTACGTGTACATCGCCGCCAGTGGAATCCCAAAAAACAGCGTTACCGCCACCAAACCGATAAAGTTGCCGTCCATGGTGCGCTCCTTTGCAAGGCGTCAGAGCCCTGCTTTCTCTGCCCGTAGATACGCACAAGGTTTCGCGGAAGTTCCGTGGTAAGGACTTCTACCGAACTTCGCTCGGCTGGACGGCACCGAGGGCGGCCATCCTTGCTTTGAGCACCGTTGCCGCTTACCAGACAAACCGTATCAGCCGATATCGAACCCGGGCAGCGTACTCTGTGTAACCTTCAAGACCGCGCTGCAGTTCCCGATCCTCCATCGCCGTCCGAAAAACGAGGCCGCCGCAAAGAACAAACGAGGCCGCCAATCCGTACCAGGAGCCAAGCAGCAACGCATTCGCCGGCAGATAGATCAGCATGGCGGCGTAGAGCGGATGGCGGACCTTGGCGTAGGGTCCGGTTGAAATCACTCTGTGCCCGCGTTCCCTTTGGATTTTCACGACCGCCGTCAGAAATGGGTTCTCCCTAAAAACGCGAGCGATCATCCAGAACGACAACGCTATCAACGCCCCGCCAGCGCATTGCAGCCAGACCGGCATGACGGACCAGCGGAACCGGACCGCATCCAGACCCATCAGAACCAGCCAGCCGCACCAGGCCATGATCATCGGCAGAATCAAGATTTTGTCCCAGAACGGCTGGCCTTTTTGAAATGGCGATTTCATTCGCTCGGCGAGAAGCGCGGGATCGTGCCGTGCCAGCAGAAGGGTGATCCACACGGCTCCGCCGAAAAATATGATGATGTACGCCCACCCGGCGGGCCAGCGGATCGTTCCCGCAGCGCCGAATAGCAGCGCCAAGAAGATCAGAGCCTCCACCGCAAGAGTGAGCCAGAGCTTGACGCCCATAGACTATGCCTGCGCAATACTAAACGAGCCTTGACTAAGGTGTCATGGTGACTCTCGCGAGCACAGATGGATGCGGAAACCGGGCCGCTACGCCGCTACTGGGCGGGCGATTCTTCGATAACGCCACAGGATTAACGCCAGGCCGGAACCGACCAGCACCATGGTCGAGGGCTCGGGAACTACTAGGTGTTTGTGGCGTTTGGGACGGCAGTGCCCGGCAACGATTTGGTCCTCGGTGCGGCAAACCCCAGACGGAATCGGCCCACCGACTGGCACATACGGGAAAAAGAATACGCCCGCGAAAAGCTTGGGTGCAGTTGGTTCGCCGCTGGGCAAGTCGGGCGGGGCAAGCACGGGCCGGATCGGCAAGGACGGCGCTGATTCGACCGTCACTACGGGCTGGTCCAGAACATCTTCGTCAGGCTCTTCGTTGGAAACTTCCGGCTTGGCGGTGTCGGAAATCTGGTTGCCGCAACGCGCACGCGCCGTGATTTTGCCGTCGGTCAGCAACAGTTCACCGAGGTGCAGGCGAATTTTTCTGCGCGTCCAGAAGACGGTGTCACGAACGCGATAGGAAAGATAAACTTCGCGGGCTGCGCTGGCGCGCACCAGTTGGGCGTGGCTGTAATCGAAGTGGGCGAAATGCCGGCGAACTACGTAGTCGCGCAACGCCGCATAGCGGAGATCGTCGGGATCTTTCACGCCTCCGGGCACGACTGAATAAGGATAGACGCCCGGAATCCGAGTGCGAAACTTGGCCGGCTTGGCGGACTGCGCCGCCGCCAAAGCGAGACCTTTGCGGACGTTCCCTCGCATCCAAAAAGAGTCGGGCAAAACTTGGGAAGCATGCAAGGAGGGCAAGGAGAAATAGCGCGCCGCATTCTGCCAGCACGCGCCGGCGAGCACCGTCCCCACAACCACAGCGGCTAGAGCTCGCTGCACGCGCAGGCGACGCCGATACCAGCTCCGCCTTCTCCGCACGGTCTTTCCAATCGCACCGTCGTTCAAAACAGACACTCCTACCTGGCACTGGGCCAGTGGGCGGCAGAGGGAGAGCCAACTTGTATAGAGCATTCCGGCATCCAAAACCGCGCCACGGAACCGGCTCGGACACAGGAACTTAGCCTTCAAAACGTTTCATTTTAGCAGAGTTGTGCAGGAAATTTCATTCAAAGTGACACTTTGAGCGACTTTACTTCCCGATTTGGAAAATGCCTTATCCCGGCGCTTGGCGCCAGCCCACTTCCCGCTCCGGTAGCGGCTTTTGGCCACTGGTAGCCGCCGGACGGTCTAGCGTCCAAACCGATAGGTGAGGGTCACCACGGCATTCCGCCCGGGTTCCACACGAATCGTGCAAGTCATTGGGAACCGGGTTACAGCGCGGTTTAGGAAGAGACCAAAACCGGATCCGGCCTTGGTTCAGCCGGCTTCGTCACAGCGGCGGGTTGCAGGCGATCCCTCAGCAACTGCTCCCCGCGTGCGAACAACTCTTTCTTGGAAATCTTGCCGGCATCGACCTCAGCCAAGATCGACTTTTGGGCGGCGTAGTCTTTGTTTACGATGCCCGCTTTGCTCTGCAGCATCCGCCACGCTTTACGACGCTCGATGCAGAACAGTACGAGCTGCCGCGAGATCGCCCGGTACTCGACGTCTCCTTTCGCGCCCTGGACTTTGATGGTGACGCCGAAGTCGGGGACGTAAGAGCGGTGTTCGGGAAGCAGGTAGCGGCGATACACCACATCCTGCTGAGTAATGCGGACGAGCATGTTTTCCAGTGGGATCAGCTTGTCCGCCTGGTCCTTCTTGATCTTCTTGAAGTGGTTGCGGAATCTGGCCTCGGTAAGGCACCAGTGGGCTACGGTATAGCGCGAAACCTCTTCCGTGCCCTTCGCCTTCGACTCGTACCAATCCTTATCAGGTGAGGGATTGCCCTTGAGATCGATCGTTTCCGGATAGGTTTCGCCGAGCCGCGGATTGAAGATGAACTCTGGCGCGCCCCGCGAGTCGCGCACGCGCTGGGCCTGGATCAGCGCCATGTCGTCGCCCACGCCGTGCTCCGGCTGGCAGGTCGAGAAGCACTGCAAGAATGCGGTTCCGCGATACTCGATGCCATCGAGAATCGCCCGCAAAAACTTGGGTGGGTTCGCCAGCGAGACCTGCGCCACGAAGGGAGATCCATGCCCCGCCAAAAACGTCTCGGCGACGGTCTTCTTTTCGGTGGTCTTTCCCTCGGTCGCCGCTCCGAAGACATTCATGTCATTGCCACCCAGCATGGGTGTCGAATCGGAGTTTTGTCCTCCGGTGTTGGAGTAAAGCTGGGTGTCGAGCATGACGACCTTCACGTTGGGGCGATTTTGGAGAATTACCTTCGACGTGTTCTGATAGCCGATGTCGCCCATGCCTCCATCGCCACCGACCGCCCACACCTTGGGCAGCTCCAGGATCTCGCGATCGGTCATGAGCGTGTCGCTAAAATGCGCGTACTCGTAGTACTCACGCGGTGTAATGACATCCTTTTCGCGACCGAGCAGCGCATCGGCGAGCCGCTCGGGGATGACGGAGCGACGGCCGTGATCGACGATGAAGCTCTCGCCCACCAGCCAGCCGACGGTGACGCCGTCCTGGAAGAGCGAGTTCATCCAGGGATAAGGATGTGGGTTGTTCGGTGGAGTCGAGCCGTAGACCGTGTTGCAGCCCGTATGCGCGGTCATCGCCATAACGCACATGCCGTTAGCCAGCCGGCCGTCAATCGCCTGGAGATGCTTGTGGTTGAAGGCCTCCTGCCGCATGACGCTGGTGAGGGCGTCCACGACTGCCTGGTCGGAGATGGGGCCGTTCTGAGCCATTCGCGCTTTGGTGTCACGGTCGTCTTCGCCACCTAATCCCATGATCAAATGAGCCACGGCTTGCCGCAGCAGCTCGTACTCTTCCGGGTTTCTCTGTTTGAGCGCAGCCAGCTTCGCGACTCCCGTCTGGTCGAGTTCGTCCGCTTTCGCTTGCAGCCGGTCGGCTTTCGCGTGGTAGAGCGGCCTCATGTAGGCTTCGGTGACGGCCGCGATCGCGCGCAGCACGCTCTTCTCGCCGCAGCCGGCGCAGGCGCCATCGCCGCAGACCATGGCGTCGTAGTTGTGCCGGACCATCAGCATGTTGCGCAGCGTAGCGGTCTTGGAATCCTGCGGCCGCTCATCGTAGTAGAGGCCCAGGTATTTCTGCGGCGTATCCGGCAGAAGATTCACGAAGCCGGTGCCCGTCTCGTGGTCGGCGTTGACCTCCTCGGTTTCCTCGACCATCTTCAGGGCCTCGTGCTCGCCGCATGCGGTCACGCAGGCAGCGCAGCCTTTACATAAGTCGGAGACGAAGATCGAGAAGATCCCGCCGGCGCCGGGCTTCTTTCTCTCCGGCGTCGAGAAGATGGCATTCACCTTCTGGTAGGCCATGGGCACTTTTTCGATGATGGCGAAGAACTGGCGCTTGGCCTCTTCCGAGAACCCATCCACGTCGGCCGTAATCTGGCGGAGGATTTGAGGCAGCGGTGTTCCTGAATTCTTGCCCACCGCATCGGACATCATCTGACGCGCGCGTTTCTCGATCTCAGGGAGCGATTGCAACATCTTCCTGCGCTCGCCCGGATCGGTGACGTAGCGCGTGACCGCAGTGTGCAGAATCGTCTCTACGTCTTGCGCACAGTTGGGCAGGGCCGTATCGGGGCAGGCCACGATGCACTCCATGCACTGGGTGCAGTTTTCGGGGATGAAGAGCGGCGTAATGAGACGCGCGACATACTTCGACGCCGTATCGCCGCTGGCACTGGCCATGACGCCTACCGAAGCCAGCGCAGACGACGGCTGGTTGTATCCGTAGCCGGAGCGGAACTCGGCATCGAAGGTCGCGATCCGAGTGAGCGGAGTGCGCTCTGCCTGGCCAGCGGGCACAGGGAAGGAGCGGCATCCGAGGTGGCATCCGTCGCCGTTATCATCGCTGTTGTGGTCGATGATCTCAGGCTGAAGCGCCACACCGCGCATAGAGGAGCGATCCTTGGCTTCGAGCTTGCCCACGTGGATCTCATGGACACGTTCGAAGCCCTGCGTCATCACTTCCATGTTCGACTTCACGACCGCTTCACCGAGCTGACCAAACTTCTTCACGTATTGCTTGCGAACCACGTTGCGGAACTGCTCCTGGGTTATGCCGAATTCGCCAAGGAGCGGCGAGACCGCGAAGAATGCGCCCAGGAACGCGTTCCCCTGCATGCGAAGTTGAAGGTCGGCGCGGTCGGTCGCAGCGCGCGCGATTTGGAAACCCGGCAAGGTGAACACGCGGATGTTTTTGTCGATGACCTGCTTGCGGGCCCATAAAGGTAACCGCTCCCAAGCCGCTTCGCCGGTCTCGTCGCACTCCCACACCAGGCAGCCGCCGTCGGCCATGCCGGCCAGCGGATTGGTATGGGTGAATGCCTTCGGGTCGCAACAAAGGACGACGGTCACGTGACGAAGATCGCAATTGACGCGGATTCTTTCCGGGGCCGCGACCAGGAAGTATGCGGTGGGCGCGCCTTTCTTCTCCGAGCCGTACTTGGGATTCGCGCTGACGTGAATGATCTCTTTGGGATTGCCCAGTTCGTCGACAATCTTGTCGCGCTCGTAGAGCAGGTCGTTCAAATCGCCCAGGATGGCGCCCAGGTTCTTGCCCGTGGTGATTGCGCCCCAGCCACCGATGGAGTGGAAGCGAACCGCGACCGCGCCTTCGGGCAGAAGCGACGGCGTTTCGTCGGACTTCACCTCGTAGGGATGATCGACTCCGAGCACGATAAACGAAGTTCCGTCGGAGGCACGCTTGCCGTCCGTGCGAGCGCGAGCGCCAGTAGCAAACTCGTACGCGCCGAAGACCTGCTCCGGCCGGAAGTCCCGCGAGCCACAGCCATAGATGCCGGAGAAGAGGCGGGGCATCTGCTCGGCGGTGATCGCAGGCAGCCCGCTGGTCGCGGGACGATCGCCGGTCTGCAATGCCTTATTGAGCGCCGTCCGGATGTCGCGGCCCATCGGGTTGTCGCCCGCCATCGCCTCGTCGGTGCGCTCCAGTACGATGACATTTTTCTTTCCGGCGAGCGCGTTGATGACCGCGGCTTCGGGGAAGGGGCGAATCACGTTGAGGTGGATGGAGCCAACCTTCGCACCTCTGTGTTGGCGCAGATAATCCACGGCGGCTTCGATGTTCTCCGCCGCCGAGCCCAGCGACACGAACACGGTGTCCGCGTCGTCGGCCTTATAGGCGCTGAGCATGCCGTAATAGCGGCCGGTCAGCTTTCCGAAATCCGCGTAGGCTTCTTCGAGGAACTGGGCGATCGGTTCGGAGAAGTTGTTGCGGCGCGCGGCGATGCCCTGCATGTAGTGCTCTTGATTCTGCACCGGCCCGAGCAGCACCGGGTTGGTGAGATCGAACATGCGCGGCACCCGGCGACGCTTTGGACCGAACAGGATGCGCTGGCTCTCGGTGGGACAGTCGATGAGGTCGTCCGGAGCCCCGAGGAACAGGCGGATCAGTTCCGATTCGTGCTTATAAAAAGTTCGCTCCAGATGGGAAGTAAGAAAGCCGTCCTGGCAGTTCATGCCGGGCGTGAGGCTCAGTTCGGTCACGCGCCGCAGGATGAGCGCCTGGTCGGCGGTTTGCTGAGCGTCTTTGCCGAACAGAATGATCCATCCGGTGTCGAGCGCGCCGTAGACATCGTCGTGGCCGCAGTGCACGTTGAGCGCGTGCTTGGTCAGCGCCCGAGCAACGACCTCCAGCACCATCGTCGAGCACTTGCCCGGCGCATGATAATACTGCTCGACGCCGTACAGGATTCCCTGGCCGGAGGTGAAATTCACTACCCGCTTGCCACACACGGAGTGCGCGATGGCTCCGCCCTGCGCCGCGTGCTCGCCCTCGGTTTCCACAGCCAGGGCGCTGCCGCCGAAAACATTCAGGCGGCCTTCGGCGTAGGACTGTTGATAGAGTTCACCTAATTCGGTGGAAGGTGTGATGGGGTAGAAAACGCCGGCATCGGCAATGCGTGTTTCCGTATGGTAGGAGACGAGCTGATTACCGTTTGCGGTGACTCGTATGCCAGGGTAGCGAGGTGGGGTGGTCATAATTTCCTCCACGAGCGTGGACTTTCCGGTGAGCTGTCATTAGAAACGCCTTCACGGCCCATATTCCAGTCGTGAGCGCCAAGCACAAACATTTTCACCCTGGCGGCGCACGTTTGTCAGTGATCTATGTCGCATCGGGAGGTGACGGTCGAATTCGGGCGGATGATTAGCCGCGGGATCTGACCAAGTTTCCGGTCCGTCTCGCTGCCGATCCTGCCTTGGGCACCTTCCCTCCGATTACACTGGCCAGTGGGTTTTCAGCATCCCCCTCCTTGGACGAATAGAGAAAGTCTTCGATTTCCTCGATTCGTTCGCTGGCGTCATGGTGACCAATCTCAATGAGGTCCCGCGTGTACTTGGACGTGAATAGCAGATAACTCATCAGATCCGCACAGGATGCCGCGTCTCGTCCCAAACTGGAGACAAAGTAATGGATCATAGAGGGCATGTCTCTCTGGTGCTGCTCCGCCAGATCTGACAGGTTGACTGAAGGCGTGATGACGAAGGTCCTAATTGGCCTTATCTTTTTATCTCCTTCAATCCCCAACTGATTGATGTGGCCATCGTTGAGCAACTGATTCAAATGTTCAAGGTGCTCAATGTCAGTTGCGAGATGGTCCAGAAACATAACGTTCAAAAGAATTCCGATCACTTGCGCGATCGAAGGGTTTCTCTCGTCTGTGTTTTCCTCTTGACTCTCTTTATCTCCGCAGCGGACGCCGATCGCGAAAACCTTCTCCGCCCCCAGGCGGATCACCGGGCTGAGAGGCTGTTGCAGGCGCGCACAACCATCGCCGAAGAAGGCGGACCCACGCGGAGTTTTGAGTCTTACCGGCTGGAAAACCATAGGAATAGCCGAGGAGGCGCAAACGTGGTCGACCGTGATCCTGGTCGCAACCGTCACCAGTCGGGTCCGGTTCCACATCGGATGGCCCTTCCTTCCCTGAATGAAGAGATAGCTCTTTCCCGAGCTGTAGTTGGTCGCGGAAATCGCGAGAGCGTAGAGGTCCCCGCACTTGATGTTTTCCTGTATCCGGTCGCAGTCAAGGTGCTTATTGAGAAAATGGTGTAAGGGCGTGGCATCTAATAACGATCGGGCATTGCCTCCCCCCAGAATCGCTCCGAAGGAGAGATCGAGTATCCAGGCCATGGAATTCTGCGCCTGGGACAAGAGACCACAGTGATAGATTTCGGAAGGCTGGAGAGTCGCCCAAGCTTCTGCAATACGCTGGGTTGCCAATGCAAAATCGCCGCAACCTGTGGCCAGAGCGGCGCCATTAATCGCTCCCGCGGAAGCGCCTCCTATGATCGGAAAAGGATTTCCCTGTGTGCGGGCGCGTTTCAGCTCGCCAATGCGCTTGAGAACACCGGCTTGATAAGCGCCGCGAGCACCGCCGCCCGTCATGACTAGACCTACCGCGTTTTCCATCGTCTTCCCTCGCCGGGCCCGCTTTGGGAACATCCAGTTTAGTCACAGCTTCCGTGCAGCCGCACTCAGTCCCAGGGATTCCACTGCCTGGCTTCGTAGCGACGTCACGCAACCAAGTCCGTTGGGTGCCGCGACGACAAGCGTCTTCGCAACCTCCATGGTTCTGCGTTTAGACCTGCTCCCAGCGGCGATTCAATTGCCCGCCAATGGTATTCAACCTCACTGGGCTAACCCTTGGCTGTGACGAGGCTCACAACGCTGCGTGAAAAGAATTCGGGGATTCTGGGCCCGCCGACCTTCTCCAAAAAAGGCGGCGGAAGCCGCAAGGTCTGGACCACCTTTTCCACGCGAAGATGCTTTCTCAAATTCCCTAGTCGCTTGCTGGAAGCTAGCACAAGGAACACATACTCACTGGAGGTCGTTCTTGAAGACAGTGCCGGACTTCATCACGAATTTGACGCGCTGGAGTTCGGTGATGTCTTTGAGGGGGTCGCCAGAGACTGCTACCAAATCGGCCCATTTCCCGGCTTCGATGGTGCCCATTTTGTCGGACCAGCCGAGGAGTTCGGCGGCGGTGGTGGTGGCGGAGCGGATCGCTTGCTGGGGCGTCATGCCATAGCTGACGTAGTATTCGAACTCCTTTGCTTCGTTCAGATCTCTCCAGTCGAAGCCGCCGGCGTCGGTACCGAGGACGATCTTCACTCCCTTTTTCAGCGCTAATTGAAACGCCGCCTTTTCCGTGTCCACCATCTTCGGCCAGTTGCCCTGGCGCCCGGAGGCGACATACACGCCAACTGCGATGGTGGGAACCCAGTAGATGCCGCGGCGGACCATTTCTTCCATTTGCGGCCCGGTAAGCCCGTCGCCATGCTCGATGGTGTCAACGCCCGCTTTGAGCGCGGCGGAAATGCCATCGCTGCCGATGGCGTGCGCGGCCACTTTCTTTCCCAGGCGATGTGCCTCCTCGATGATGGCCTTGGCTTCTTCGTCGGTGAAATTGACGTGGCTGTGCAGCACGCCATCGGGTCCATAGAAGTAGCCGTGGTCGGAGTAATACTTGATCCAGTCCGCGCCGAACATGACCTGCTCGCGGACAGCTTTGCGGGCTTCTTCGGCGCCGTCGACGTATTGCACGCCCTGAGGCACACGGATTTCCCAGGAATACCCAAGCAGGGGGTACATCCCGGTGGGCGTCATCGCTCTGGTGGCGACTTGCATATGTGGGCCCGGGATTTCCCCGTTGGCGATGGCCTGCTTGACGTCGACGTCGGCGTACATCGCGCCTTCGGTTTCGAGGTCGCGCAGGACGGTAAAGCCATGGGAGAGAGCGATCTGCGCATTGCGTGCCGCCAGGATGGCGCGGTACGGAATGGACTGCTTGAGGAGTTGCTTGTCGTAATCTTCCGCGGTGATATCCCCCTGGAGCAGGACGTGGGTGTGGGCATCGACGAAGCCGGGAAGGACGGTGGCCTTGGAAAGATCGATCAGTTCGACGCCTGGGGGCGGGGAGCCACCAGGAGTGACGCTGAGAATCTTGTCACCCTCGATGAGGATGAGGGCATTGGAAATCGGGGCGTCGCTTTTGCAGTCAATCAGGCGCCCGGCACGAATGGCGACCCGCTTTTGGGCGGGTCGGGAAGATTGCTGGGCGGGAACGAAGGTGCTCGACGCCGAAAGGAGAAAAGCAACGGCAAGAAGTTTCAGGCGGTAGGTTCCAATCACATGTGCCTCCTGTGATTGGCGACAGCCTAACAGAGGCACGTGAAAAAGGAAAAGGCCAGCCCTTCCGCCTGTCAACGAGCTCTTGCGGCGGGCACTCACGTCATCACCGCCGTCTACAACGGAGATACGACGTTCAAGGCGACCACCTCATCGCCACCGGGCCGGACCGCCGTTTCACCGATCGCACAGGCCGGTGCGCATTTCCGTGTTCAATTGAGTCTTCCTATAGTCTTTTCCGCAGCCTCCAGTATCTCGCCGTCCTTTGCCACCCTGGTGAGGGTGTTGATGTCGCTGAAGAGTGGCCGGTCTTGCTCAAGTTTCTCCACATGACTGCGGACCACCTGGTACGCCGCCTCCGAGGCAGGCGAGGGTTTGACCGGTGCCCGCAGATCGAAGGCCTGAGCAGCCGCCATCAGTTCGATCGCCGCGACGTGCCATGCGTTCTCCAGAATCTGCCGGGTCTTGATGGCCGTAGTCATGCTCATGGAGACAAAGTCTTCTTGGTCGGCGGCGGCTGGAATCGAGCCGGTCGCCGCCGGGTGACACAGCACACGGTTCTCACAAACCAATGCTCCAGCGGTGTACTGGGAGAGCATGAGGCCGGAGAACATTCCGGCGCCCTTGGTAAGGAAAGCAGGCAGCCCCATCGACAAATGAGGATTCAGGAGCCGATTCAGTCTGCGCTCGGAGAGAGCTGCCACCGTGGTCACTGACATGCCAACGAGTTCGAGCGCAAACGCCAACGGAGTGCCTTGGAAGTTGCCGCCCGTGAGTACCAGATCTTCGTCCGGGAAGAAAACTGGATTGTCGGCGGCGTGGTTGAGTTCGATCTCCAGCATGTGCCGGCTCCACAGGAATGCGTCTTTGGCGGCGCCGATGACTTGCGGGCTGGAACGAAGCGAGTAGGCGTCCTGCACTTTCTTGCCGGGTAGCTTGAGGAGTTCGGATTCTGCGGTTAGCCTGCGGATGTTCTCGGCGCAAGCTTGGGCTCCTGGATAACCGCGCACGTGGTGAATTCGCGGATCGTAAGCGGTCATGTTGGCGTTGAGGGCCTCCAGAGTCATCGCCAGGCAGACCTCCTGCGTCTTGAGCCACCGTTCCGCATCGTAGAGTTCCAGGCAGCCCATGCCGGTGGTGAGATCGGAGCCATTGATGGTGGCCAAGCCATCGCGCTCGCGGAACGCAATCGGCGCAATACCAGCGGCGGCCAGACCCTCTTTCGCCTGCAGTCGATTCCCCTTGTAGAAAACCTCACCCTCGCCCATGAGCGTGATAGCCATTTGCGCCATCGGGGAGAGATCTCCACATGCGCCCACCGAGCCCTTTTCGCACACCACCGGGGTGACGCCCCGGTTGAGCATCTCGATCTGGATTTCCACGACCTCGCGGCGAATCCCGGAATGACCCCAGCAATGCGTGTTCAGGCGTGAAAGCATGCCCGCGCGCACATCTTCTTCGCGGCAGGGTTCTCCACAACCCGCGGCATGGGAGTAGAGCAAGTATTTCTGGAATTGTTCGACCTGCTCTGGAGTCAGCACGACTTCTGAAAGTTCGCCAATGCCAGTGTTGACCCCATACATGATTTCGCGGGCACGGATCTTCCGCTCGAGAAGGTCCCGACACTTGTTGATCCGTGCCACCGCGTCCGGGTGTAACTGGATTGGCTGACGATGGCGGGCGACCGCAGCGACATCCTCAATCTTCAAGAAATGCCCGTCCAACACCAGACTGATTCCTGCTTGCTTCGACCGCACTTCGTCCAGAACAACGGCCATACGCTACCCCCGGGTCACGTGGCGATGCACTGAACCGTCCACGGCTGCCCATCGGGTCCGACTTGTTAGACCACCCTGTAATCTAGCGCGCTAGGCTCCAAAATGCTGTGACCCGAATCACCCCAGACCTGGACGCACTACCCTCTACCCTCACTTCTCAACCAGGCAGTACGCGCCAATCATCTCAGCTGCTTCTGGTTTGTCTTGTTCCCCTCGATACATCTCAACGTTCTTGCAATCGTACATCCCGAAGTTTTTCGGAAGTTCAACCATGAGGTAGTTACCGCTTGGCAGAGCTTTGCAGTTGGTCACTCCCTCGTTGCACTGCAGTTCAAGAGGTTTCCCGTCCTTCTGAACGTGAACAATGACAACCCCCGTTACAACCTCCGAGCTTTTCACCTTGACCGGCGTTTTTTCCTGCGCGAACGCTGGTTGGGTCGCCAGGATGGCGAAAGCCACGGTCAATACGGCAAGCAGAAAAATGGTCCTTTTCATAAGTGCCTCCCACAATTCGAAGGCTTTTCCAGCCCATCTATATTCTCCGACCTGGGGCGGTCCTCTGTCTGTGATCTCTGATCACGTGTCTGTGATCTCAGATCACAGGCAGAGAATACGGGGCCCTGCCAACCCCTAAGCTTCTTGGACGGTTCTTCTTGCCTGTCGGGGGGAAAAGTCTTGTTATTCCGGCATTTCTGCATCCTTCGCCAGCAGCGGCAACTACACGAACCGGGCTGCCTGGAACGATGGCGGGGGCGGCACGAGCCGATAACGAGTCCTTGAACCGGGCCGCAAAATGCGGCGGTTTCTGAGCGGCTCCAACATTTACTGCCCCTGTCCCACCGCCTTCTCCAGATCATCCGCGGCTTTGCCTATTGCTGCCGCGACATTTTCCAGCACTTGGCCAACTAGGGGAACCTGGGCATCAGCTTCCTGCCATTTTTCCTGATCCATGTATTCACGAACCGCCGCAATCGGCTTGGCCCCGTAACCGGTGTAGGCGCCGGGAGCATAGACCTGATGCTTGAACCACGGGCGTTCCGGTAAGCCTTTCTCGGTTAGAAACGTTCTCTGAATCTGAATGAGCTCGGCGTTCAGAGCGGCGGCGGTCTGGGCCGGCAAATCGGTTCCGCCAGTCTGCCATTTGGCAAACGCCGACTGGTAACGGTCCGCGCTCTTCTTGATTGCCTCAACTCCGTTCTTCAGCGGCGCAAAGTTCATGAACGGTGGAACCGGCTTGGCGGGAGGAGGGACATAGGTTTTGCGCGGGTCGGCCGTGGCCGTGAACACGCCTTCTGTCAGTTCCAGATTGCGCTCGGTGATTTCGTCCTGCTTGTCTTTGAGCAGCTTCTCCAGGTCTTTCACATACCGTCCGATGGTCTCCGCCTCGGCGTTGTACTCGTAGGGAATCAGGTCGGCATCCGCCAGTCGCATGACCGCAGTTCCCCCAGTCTGTGCCAGCGCGCGGCCGTAAGAGAAATCTGTATCCACAAACTTGGTGTACCAGTAGAAGTCGTCATAGATGGAATGATAGGCGTCGGCATCGTTCTCACCGCCATAACCGAGGTTGAGAGCGGAGATGCCGGCATGGTCCATAAATGCTGTGTAGTCGGAACCGTCTCCCAGCGCGTTGATCCGCACATCGTTGCTTTTTCTGATCTCGGCCCGCTCCTCAGCATTGGGTGCCCTGGCAATTCGCTGCAGACGCGCTCGTTGCTGGACGGAGATGTGTTTCTCCGGATCTTGAATGTCGAGAGTTACATCGTTAATGAGGTGTTGCAGGTCATGCGTACCACCGGCGCGGAAGAAGCCCCTGCCATTGCTATCGGAATTGATGTAAGCGACGGCACGCTTCTGAAGTTCGTCGCGATGGGTTTCGACCCACTCGGTCGAGCCCAGCAGCCCGGGCTCTTCGCCGTCCCAGGCGCAGAGGACGATCGTCCGCTTCGGATTCCATCCTTGTTTATGCAGCTCGCCGAGCACGCGAGCTTCTTCTAAGACCGCTACCATCCCCGAGATTGGGTCATCGGCGCCATTGACCCAGGCATCGTAGTGATTTCCACGGATCACCCACTCCTCGGGCGCATCCGATCCGCGCAGGGTGGCAATCACGTCGTTGACCGGCTTCAAGTCCCAGTTCGAAGCCACTTTCAGATGAACTTTCGCGGGGCCGGGGCCCACGTGATAGGTGATCGGCAAGGCTCCTCGCCATGGCTCCGGCGCCACCGGCCCCTGCAAGGCGGAAAGCAGCGGCAGCGCATCGCCATAAGAAATCGGCAGCACGGGAATCTTGGTGATGGTTCTCGCGTCTTTGATCTCAAGCCGCTTGGCGTCGGCAGTGGCGCCAACTCCGGGGGTTAGAGGATCACCGGGATAGTCCGTGTCCATGACGCTGCCGCGTTGCACGCCTTCGCGCGGCCGCCACCCACCCTTGGGATAGTCGTCGCCGTTGAAGAAGCCATCTTCCTTGGGATCGGAATAGATGATGCAACCGATGGCCTCATGCTCGGCTGCAACTTTCGGCTTGATCCCACGCCAGCCTTCGCCGTAGCGCGCGATTACGATGGCGCCCTTGACGGAAATCCCCAGACGGTCGAGTTGCTCGTAATCTTCCCGGTTGCCATAGTTCACGTACACCAGCGGGGCGGTCACGTCTCCGTCGATGGAATACGCGTTATAGGTCGGCAACTGCTCGGCGATTTGATTGGAGGTCGGATCGCCAGAGACAGCAGGTTCCTGCAGCTTGGCGCGGAACCTGGTCGGCTCGATCATTTCGACGATGCGCTCTTTGGGCGTCGGGAAAAGCACCTGGAAGGTTTCAATGCGGGCGTCAAATCCCCATTCTTTGAACTTGGAGAGGATCCAGTCCGCATTCTCCTTGTCGTAGGGAGAACCCACGTGGTGCGGGCGCGCACTCAAACGCTGCATGTTCTGACGCAAGTTCTCCGGGACGATACCGGCCTGGAGTTTCTTCTCCCAGTCGCGCTCTGTCTTGGAGGATTGCGACGAGTAGCCGGCTAGGCGGGAAGTCTCGGGAATCGGGGCCTGCGCCGATTGTGCAAAAGTGAGATGAGCGATGCCGATCATTGCGAGACAGGCGACAAAAGAGCGTAGTGAAGTCAAAAGAACCTCCTCAGGCAGTCACTTTCTTGCCTGGATTGATCGCGGCGAATTATAGGAGTTGCGGACGTGGCGTCCACGCGCCCGCAACGTGGGATGTCATACATCATAGCCTTAGAGCGCCGGGATGGCGCCCCACGTTTCGGTCACACTTGCCCGACCACTTGCCGCGCCTGAAATTCTCTGTTAGTGAAATCGCCCTGATTACAACAACAATCGCTAGACTGAGCCAGCAGGCAGGACTTTTCCGGCTATTGCAGCTTCGCGTACTCCGCCTTGGCTTGCTTCAGGATGGGGATGTCGGGGTCGGCGTCTTTCCAGAGGGTGAGGAAATCTTTGTAGGCGGCGAGCGCCCGGACGCGGGCGGCGTCGGCATCGGCTCCCTGCGAGGTTCTCGCCTCCAACGCGTTCGCGCGTGCCACGCCCAGATGCGCCAACGCTCCCGTCCAGCAGTTCCAGACGATGCCGCTGTGGTCGAGAATCTTCTGAAACTCGGCAGCGGCGGCACTACCTTGTCCCGCTGCCAAGTATGACTCCCCACGCACATACACGTGATAGAGGCAGGAAGTACTGGCGAACGGAATGTTCCCTAACTCGATGGGTGAAGCAGCTTGCAGAGCACTCAGGGCGGGAGCCGGATTTCTTCTGTCCAGCGCCAATTGTGCCTGAATCGCAGGCAGCCAAAGCGACTGCATCTGCGTGTCCAGCGGGAAGCGTTTCCCTAAGTCTTGCGCCAAGGACTCGGCTCGTGCCGTGCCGCCCGCCATGGCAAACGCAAGCGCGGCTTCGCTCTCGACGCTCCGACTCGTCGGAGCCAGCTTCAAGGCCTCTGCCGCTGACTGCCGGGATTCTGTGGTGTTGCCATAAGCGGCCTGTTGCAGAGCAGCATTCGCCTGCCATATTGCCCCGATTTCCTTGTTGTCAGCCCGTACGGCGGAGTCCACGGCTCCCTTGGTCAGTTCCCGCGCCTTGCCGAGATGACCGCTATATGCCTCGGTGTCGGACGCGAGCGCCAGCCCAAAGTTCTCATATTCGGGCTTGCCCGCAAACCACTGTTGCTGTTCCGCCATCGCCGCAGAGTTCGCCCCGAGAAAGGCAAGGCCGTAGAGAACATTGTGCATTAGGAAATTATCCATGTTTCGCGCCTGCGCCTCGTGAATGACCTGCCGCGCCTCGTCGAAGCGCTGCAAGCAAAGGGCAATGTAGGCGAGGACGTCGTAGTCATTTAAATCCGGTGCAAGGCGCAGTTTTTGCCTGATTACCTCCGCGGCTTTTTCATTCTGCCCCTGATCGAAATACACAAAGCCCAAACGACCGTACGCTCTGTATTCCCGTGGATAGCTCTCAATCTCTTGCTGATACGTCTGGGCTGCCTTATCCAGTTCTCCGGTTACATTCTCGTAGTAGCTGCCGCTGATCTCCAGCTTTTCCCTTTCGCTGACATGTTCCCGCAACTGGAAAGCTTTGGTCAGGTACTCGCTGGCCCGCCCTAGCTCGCCGAGATTGCTGTAGTCCTCGCCCGCTGCCTTGTAGCCCATGGCAAAATTCGGATCAAGCTCGATAGCCCGTTGATCGTAAGGCAAGGCTGCGGCGGAGCCCCTCTCGTTGAACGCCTTCAGGCTAAGGCTGTACGCCTTCAGAGCTTCGAGCGAGGACGTGGTGGCCTGTTGGAGCGGAACATCGAACTTTTGCACCGTGGCCAGAGATTCGCCCAGTTCCCCACGCAGCTTCGATGCTGCCTCGCCCAGCGTGTCCAGCACCTTGTCCTTCGATGCGGCCGTTACCTGCTCCTCGGCCACCGTGTCTCCACTCTGGCAGTTCACCGCCTTCAATTCCAGAACATATTTGCTGCCCAAACTGCCAATCGCTCCGGCAATGTAGGCTTTGCTGCCCGCCCGCAAGCACAGCTCGCGCGCCACCTCGGGCGTGAGTTTCGCGTCGGCGGGGCGCGTCATCAATTTCAAGGTCTTTGCGACTTCGCTTTCGGAAAGCAGATTCAAGAAAGGAGATTGCCGCAGAGAAACGCTGAGCGCAGTCTTCAGCGTATCGTCGAATACCGCATCGCCGGTGCTGTTGGCGAAATCGGTGAGAACAATCGTGTCTTTCTCGGTCAGGCGCTCGCTTTGCTGATGCGAACGATAGTAATAATAAAGGCCGCCCCCGATCAGACAGCCGACGAGCAAGGCGACGAGCAGGACGGGAAGCGTAATCTTTCTGAGCGTCGCCCGCGGCGTCCCTCGCGAAGTCTCTCGCGAGGCCGCAGAAACTTCCGCCACCGCCACTGGGCCCGAGATTGACCCGGAGATGGCCGCCGGAATCTGTCCGCTTTCGGTGTCGCGCTTCAGCCGTTGCAGGTCGGCCCGCATCTCCGAGGCGTGCTGGTAGCGGAGAGAGCGGTCTTTCTCCAGAGCTTTGCTGATGATCGCGTCGAGCGGAGGCGGAAGCTGCGGGTTCCACTGACTGGGCGGTTGCTGACGTTCGTAAAGGATGGCCCCATAGGTCGCTCCGTCGGTGTCTTTTTCGAAGGGCAGGCGGCCGCTGGCCATCTCATAAAGCGTCACGCCGAAAGAAAAAAGGTCGGTACGTTCGTCGAGAGGCTTGCCGGCAACTTGTTCGGGCGACATGTAACACAACGTGCCCAAAGACATGTTCTTTGTGGTGAGATCCTTTTTGTCGATTATGGGATCGGCCAACGTAGGATCGTCCGAGCCTGACACCGATTCTCGTCTTGTACCCGATTCTGTCCTCTTGGCCAGCCCGAAGTCGAGAACCTTAGAGTGCCCACGCTTGGTGATGAAGATGTTAGCGGGTTTTATATCCCGATGAATGATCCCCGCTGCATGCGCCGCATCGAGCGCGTCGGCGATCTCAATCGAAAGTGGCAGGAGCAGATCCGTTTCCAGCGGACGTCCGGCGATGCGGTACTTCAACATTACGCCATCCAGATACTCCATGGCGATGAAAGCCTTCCCGTCCTGTTCACCAATGTCATAAATCGTGCAGATGTTGGGGTGGTTCAGTGCTGAGGCTGCTTTCGCTTCCCGTCGAAAACGCTCCAGTGCCTGGGGGTCATTGGCCAGCTCTGCCGGCAAGAACTTGAGTGCGACGAAACGCTCCAGACGCATGTCCTCGGCCTTATAGACCACACCCATTCCGCCGCCGCCCAGCTTCTCGACAATTCGGTAGTGCGAGATGGTCAGACCGATCACTGACGCGAAATCTTACGTGGGTGAAACTGGCAAGTCAATGAAAGCCGTGGAGTTGGCAGTGTCTCGAAAGGGTAGTTGGCGAAAAATCCCCATTTCACCAACAACCCATGTCTCCCATGGAGAAATCGTTTCACAAGATCGCGAGCAGGCGAAAGCGAGGGTACAACGGAAGCTGTTTCGAGTCCAAGGAGGAAATTCCGATCTAAGAGGAAGGAAAGCAGTGCCGGTCAGAGAGACCGGCACTGCCGAGGTTCTTCGATATGACTTTCGCCTTACGGCTCGGCGAATAGGTCGGAAATAATGATCGTGCTGGCGTCGCAAGCGTGATTCAGGCAGGGCAGGCCGAAGCCTCCCTCGATCGACCTGAGCAACGAGAAGTGAGTGTAGTACTGTGAGCTCGGCTGTCCGTGGATGCCGTAGTTTGTGTCCACGATGGCCACAACCTTGTTGACGATGGGCTGGACACTGTAGTCGTTTTCGTCCCAAATCACGACGATGGCATTGTGACCCTTGGTCCAAACTGGAGAACCGTGGATGGCCGTCACCAGTTTTTGCACCGCCTGGTCACCCAGGGTAATGAGGGCCGGGTTCAGGCCGGCCTGCGTGCCGTTGTCGTTGGGATCAAAGTTGCAGAAAGCGGTACCGTTGCCTCGTCCATGCTGGTCGTTGCACTGGTTGGGCACGATGTAGGAGAAATTTGGCACGTGGCCGGAGCCGAGATCGCCCCAAAGGCCACCCGCCCCGTCAAATGCAACCATATTGGCGTAGCTGTTCAGCGGATTTCCGCCTTCCTGGATGTCCTGGAAATAGGCGAATGGGTTGTGCTTCACCGCGTAGAGTTGAACGATGTCGCTGCTGGAGAGCGGCGGATTCAACACTGGTTTGATCTTCGCGAAATTCGTGTTGTTGGTGAAATTTCCGTCACTGTAATTCACCAGGTCGGGGCTTCCGATCGGCAGGCTTTCCTGGTAGGTCTTCCAGGTCTTTCCCGCAGCGACCAGTTGCTCGGCGATGGTGATGCCGAGCGTGGTGGGCACGGCCGGGTACGATGCTTTGCCATCGAGATTGATCTCGCAAGGGGGCCCGGTGACTTCGTTCGTGCAGTCCAGCGCCGGAGTAGCTGCGTCCGTTCCACTCCCCCAGATCGGGCAAATGTTGGGGCTCGGAGGATTATCGGTGTTGGGTGTTCCGGTGGAGAGATTGGTCGCGCACGTCGTGCTGTGCCAATCGGGCGCGTTATCGCTGTGGACACCGAAGTTCGAGCCGCCCACAACTTCGAGGTAGTTGGTCAGGCTGGGGTGGGCAACGGCAAAGTAGTTGGTTGCCAGATTGGCAGACTTGGCATACTGGTTGATAAAACGGGCATTCGGGTTGTGTAGAATTTCGCTGTAACCATGATTTTCCATCATAATGAGGAAAACGTGGTCCAGATGCGGAACGCCTTTGGGAACGGCACCCTCCTGAGCGAGCCCCGTGGCCGCGAAAGTGGCCAGCAGGGAGAGAACTACGGCAATTCTTTTCATGATGGTCTCCTTAGAACTCCTCAATTTTCACTCTTGGGCTTGCCAAGCAGGCGGCTTGCCCCCGCTCTCGGTAGTTGGCAAGGGATTGCCTCGCCTTGAGCGATGAGCGCCTTACGCCGCGCGACTGTCCTCTCCGACGCCTAGCCCCCCACTTGTTGCGGAAACAATGCGATTAACCTAGTGGGGGTTTGTTACAGTCCGGTGACTACTGGGTTAAGATTCTGTGAATTCCGGCTAATACTTCGTGGTCGGAGACCGCGCGGGATAAGCGACACCGAATTCCCTCACGGTTAAGAGCGGCCTGCGCGGATAATCGGTGGGATTGAGTAGTACATCGGTGAAACTATCATGGCTGCCGCACGGTGACCTGATCACGCGACAGGCGGCTAACTGTTGAAAAATCGCGATTACGCCAACAATTCTCTAAGGTGTAAATCGGCCGATTGCGACTTCGGATAGACGGCGATGGCCGCACACGTCACAGATCGCGACTAAGGACTCCGCGACAATTCTGATGCAAGGAACGCAAATTATGCGTTGGACTGCTCCCCAACGGAGCCGTTACTTTGACATCATCGCCGGGGGCACGACTCCCTGGCCGTCAATGAGAGGAGCGACGCATGAAATCGGAACGACGTTCCCTCCTGCGTTCGGCAGTTGCTTTCCCACATCCAGTGGAACGCCTTGGTGGGAAGGTTGCCAAGAAACGACCGTCGAATACCATAGATCTGGAGAGGTTGTTGCGCTTTTCCCAGCAGTTGTATGCTCATGCGCTCACGTTGCAAGAAGTGATTCGGAACGAAGGGAAAGTAACCTACGAGGTTTTGCGGCCTCGATACAACCGACAGGCTGCTCAGCAATTCGAGATCTTCTATCACGCCTTTGAGCGGCCCCCAAGGCTTCCCAAACGTGGTGCGGGGGTCTTGTGAATAGTGGTTTGAATCAGGCAACGTAGTCAATCTGAACGGTGCAATCGCCCGCCTATAACAGTTATCACTGACCGAGAACGTCTACCCCGATAGCGAATCTGGAAATAGCTCGCCCGCGACCCTGCCAGCCTCACTACGGCACCCACTTTATGTGCCGACTCTTGATATCGCTAGTGTTTTAGGGCGCTAGCCGCTGCTCGTTGGTCTTTAGTCGTTCGCGGCGCAGACCCGAGAGAGAAGCACTCACTCGCGACTTATGATTACCTCTACCACCTTCCCGGCGGGGGCTGAGAGACGCCCAGTCAACTGATCCTTCTGCGCGCGTACCTCGACCATCTGCCCCTTCCCTGCGTGCGCGGGCAGAACGAAATTACCCTTCCGGTCGGTCACAGCTACATCGGAATAACCCGCGATCGAAACGGTTGCGCCCGCTACCGCCCTGAGATCTGCGTCCACCACGACCCCACGAACCATCGCTGAGGTGTCGGCGACGAGCTGAATCGTGGCGGTTGGGTAATAATCCTGAGCCAGAACGAGCGTGGACCTGCCCTTCTGAAACTCATCCTTCACGGAAGCAAACAGTGTTACTTTGCCGTCGACCGGCCGGGTGTGCGGGGGAATATCGAGTTCCCATCCACCTTCGACCATCCTCAGCTCTCCGCCGTTCGAGGATTTTACCTGAGCAATTTCGACAGGTGACTGGTCGGGGCCCACTACAACAACCTGAACGTGATAAATACCGCGTGATTGGAGAAAGGTAGAGGCAGCAAACGGAGCAACTCCAAGAACGGCAAGTAATTGAGAAGATTGGTGGAGCTAGTCGGGCTCGAACCGACGACCTCATCGTTGCGAACGATGCGCTCTCCCAGCTGAGCTATAGCCCCACAGGATGGCGGGTCACTTTTTTAATTTTAGCAGGCGTGCGTTGGTTTCGACTACACGCGGTTGCTCAATGCTCGTCGATACGAAGCTTCAAGTGTGGCGGCTCTTTTGCGTTCGCAGCCAGTACGAACTGCAACTGCAGCTCCAGCTCCCACAGCGTGTGCGAAAAGTTTTCGCGTTTCAGAATCTGCCTGGCGTCTGCATGGAAGTTACCGCCCCTGTAGGCGGAGAAAACGTTCTTGTAGCTGGCGCAGGCAATCGCCGCTGCCGGGACTGAAATATTCTGGGGCAGCCCGAACGGAAAAGAAAAGTTCGGAGTCGGCCCCAGCCTCTGCTGAATATCCTCGCCTGAACCAACGATCTCGTGCCGCAGGAACTCCTCATCGGTCGAGCCGCAATCGGCGTGATTGCGCGTGTGGCTGCCGATTTCATAACCGCAGCGCTTCAGAAACTCGATCTGCTCCCAGGTGTTGGGTAGAAACCGGTGTACGTTGATCAACTGGTCGTGAGCAAATTCACGGCCATTCGAGATGTGTTCGGTCGAGATGAAGTATCCGACCGGCAGACCGGTTTCTTCGGTGACGGCGCGGAGGTTCAGAAAATTGTCGGCGTAACCGTCGTCGAAAGTGACGGCGACGGTGGGTACCTTGACCCCGCCTTTCCGCACCAGTTCGACCGCCTCGCTCAGACTCACCACGCGATAGTGGCGCAGCAGGTAATTCACCTGCCGCAGGAAGTAGGCAGTCGAAACTCCGAAGTGATGCGGGCGGTCGGAAACCAGATGGTGATAGAGGATGATCACCGGATAATTCCCCTGACGCCGGTGCCGCCGGTTGCGGAGCGCGACCGGCACGGCATAGAGCAGAGACTTGATCAGCAGTTTCCATGCCGGCCGGCGAAAAGGTTTGCCGGCGCCTTTGCGCCGCGCCGCTAGCTTCTTTTTCATCTGCAGGAAGTCCTCGGCTGCCGGAGTGCGAAACAGTTTGCTGGGACCACTCTGTGGAGTTTCCGTCACCGTTCCATTGGCGAAGTCGCGAATCGCAGCCACGATGAGGTCCGCGCCCACCACATCGGCCTTCAGCGCCAGGCTCTCCAGATCGTCCAAGGGCTCGATCGGAATCAGCGCCGAACGAACTACGGCTCCCACATCCACCTTCGCCTCGACGCGATGAACGGTGACTCCGATTTCTTTCTGATCGTCGAGTAATTCCCAGAGTCCGACCGCGCCCCCTCCGCGGTAGTCCGGCACCTTGCGCTTGTGAATGTTGATCGAGCCCTGCTTCGGGATCTCGAAGAGCACAGGCTTCAGGATGCGGGTGCCGAACACGAGGCCAAGGCCGGGGTTGAGGCGCCGTACAAAGTCGAGCGCTTGCTCGGAGTGAATGTCGCGGGTAATGAAAAGTTCGGCTCCATTGGCTTTGCAGGTCCCGTCCAAATCGTCGAGCCCATAGCCCGGGTTGCCATTCGGCCGCTTCGGAGCCGCATGAATGAAACGGATGAAGGCGTCCAGCAGGCTGTTCAACTTGCGATTGACACTGGCGAAGATGCGATGGAACAGATAGCGCCAGTACACCAGACGCGTCATCTTCTTGCGCCATATCCCCATCCGCTGTTGCAGAGTCTTGGGAGGGCGCCATTCATAAAGCACGCCAACCACTCGCGCTTCCGGAGCGTCCCGGCGAACGCGCGCCATAATGCGCGTCACCTGCCGCGGCGGAACAGAAGTAAGGATCACGACCTGGAGCGGATTCCCAGCCACTTTGTTTTTCGTCCCTGCCTGAATGGTGCAACCGGCGCAGCGTCTTTGATCCTGCAACCGAGCAATCCCCGCAGAAACAGTTAAGCAAACATCAGTTCAGTTTTCACGGGGATACGGAGCAGCGTGCTTGCCCTCCGGCCAAACAGGAGGAGCAGTTCTCCAGATCAACGCCGGCTGCCACCGCATGATCACGCCGATCATATCACGCCTTTCCCCAGCTCTTTCCGCCCGGCGGTAACTCGCGAAGCTGGAACATGAAATCGAACCTATATAATTTAGTTGTGAGTTCTTCGAAGGTGAAACAAGTAGCGTCCGCCGACTTCCCTACGCGCTGGGGACATTTTCTGATTCACGGGTTTGCAACCAGGGCGTCTGCATCAGACGGCGCTAAGACCGAAGAGGCGGTGGCGCTGGTGATGGGCGAGGTGCACTCCGGGTCGCCGCTGGTGCGCATCCACTCGCAGTGTCTGACCGGCGACGTATTTGGCTCGCTGCGCTGCGATTGCCGCCAGCAACTGGAAATGGCGCTCTCGATGATCGCCGAACTGGGGGCGGGCGTCCTTATCTATGAACAGCAGGAGGGGCGCGGTATTGGGCTGATGGCGAAGCTTCAAGCCTACGCGCTCCAGGACAGCGGATTTGACACGGTGGAAGCGAACGAGCGCCTTGGTTTTAAAGCCGACCAGCGCGAGTTCCTCATGCCGGTCGAGATCCTGAAAGCGTTGGACATTAAGCGCGTCCGCCTGCTCTCGAACAATCCCGATAAAGTCGCCGCCCTTGAACGCGCCGGGATCCAGGTGACCGAGCGCGTCCCCTGCGAAGTCGCGCCCACTGAACATACGGAAGAATATTTGAAGACGAAGCAGGAAAAGCTGGGGCATTTGTTTAGCAATCGGCAGGGTGAGCACTAGAGATCAGGCAACGGGCGAGCTTCGCTCGCCTGCCCGGACGAGGGCGTCCGGGGCCTACGTGAGTGCGGAAGACGGCATCCTCTTTAGTCCCGCAGCAGCCGCTTTAGTCCGTCCCGATTCTCCGCTGGCAGTCCGCGGAGCGCGGCTCGCGCCAGCGCTACATAAACCTCGCGCGCCCCGGGATGCTTCTCCAGCACTGCCAGGTGTTTCGCCACCGTCTCTACGTCTCCGCGAACCAGCGGCCCGCTGAAAGACCGGGCAGGACCGAGGCGCGAGTAGTTTGCCAAGGTCTGCCGGATGATGGGCAGGCTCTTGCGGCGCGCATCTTCACGCGTGAGTCCGGCGCCACGGGCGGCTTCTTCGAGCGTCACCAGGAACGCCAGCAGCAGCGGCGACGTCAGAGTGGCCCACGCGTGGTATTCCGCTTTGCGCGCCGCGGGCAGTGAGAAACTCTCTCCGCCCAACTCGCGGACGATCCGGCGCGCCACGAACGTAGCCGCGTCATCGCCTTCCATGGCAAAAGGCACACCCTGCAAAGAAGGATGCGCTCCGGCAACGAACGTCATCAGCGGATGCACGGACGCGACCGCGGCGCCTGCCTTGCGCAGAGGCTCGAGTTCGCGGCTGAGAAGCGCTCCGCTGGAGTGAAAGGCGAAACGAGCTTTGCTCGGAACTCTACTCGGAGCTTTGTGCTTCTGGTGAACTGCCAGATGACCCGCCAGAGCCGAAGCCGCGACGCGAATCTCACGGTCGGGAACGCAGAACCATAGCAAGGTGGCGTCCAGCGCGGTGGAATTTGCGGTAACTGTCTGCGCGCCGACCTTCGCGGCGAGCGTGCGCGCGTGCCGGCGCGACCGAGGCGAATCGCGCGCGACGATCTCGGTAATGGTGAAACCGGCGTCGTGCAGCGCCACGGCCAGAAAAGTCGCCAGTCTCCCGGCTCCGACGATGGCAACGGTGGGCTTTCCGCTCATTGTCCTTCCGGTCATCGGTTTTCGGCTCAACGGCGCAGCATACCTTATATTGTTGTTATGGCGAAATCGGCAGGAACGAAATCGGCAGCAACCAAATCAAGTCAAGCGCGCGTTCTCTCTTCCCGGGTCAGTTACCGGGGCCCCGTGTTCAGCGTCACCACGGATGAAGTGGAAGAGCCTGGAGGCGTGCGCGCCCGCCGCGATGTCATACGGCATGCGGGTTCCATTGTTGTGCTGGCCGTCGATGATCCCAAGAAAGCGGCCCGCAAAACCGAGCCGCGCATCCTCCTCGAGCGCCAGTATCGCCACGCCGCGCAGTCGATGATGTGGGAACTGCCCGCCGGACGCATCGACGATGGCGAAACGTCGCTGACAGCGGCGAAGCGCGAGTTACTCGAAGAAACCGGCTACACCGCCCGGCAGTGGAAGAGAGTCCTGCATTTCTACGTAAGCCCCGGTTTTCTCGACGAAACCATGACCATCTACCTGGCCCGGGGCCTCCAGGCCGGTAAAGCTCAGCCCGAGGCAGACGAGATGATCGTAACTAAGTTTTTCAATTTATCGGAGGCGAAACGGATGGCGCTCAATGGGCGCATCCGCGACGCCAAGACCATCTCCGGGATCCTGTGGCTGGCACAGATGCCGCGACCAGCGCGCTAATGAGGAGGCTGCGGAAAAACTAATCGGGGCGCAAGAAGCACACCTCAGGCGCTTGTATGTTGGATTTGTGGTAAAGAGGCATGGGGCATAAGGCACCCATGTTCCGGGGAAGGCCGATCAGGCGCGAGGCCCGATCTTGCATCGGAAGCCTGGGCTTTAGATAGGCCCCCCGCCCTCTTCTCCAAGGTCGAGGAGAATCTGAGGCGTCGTTTGCACGACAGCCTGCATAGACAAGCTCTACCGGAGACGATGCAGGGTCGGGGAGCCGGAACCAGCCTAGTCCCAGGAGGAAGGCATGCACAACCCCGATGTTTGTGGCCTGGACGTCAGCGCCAAAGAACTGGTTGTGATGGTCCGCCGCGACGGCAAAACCGAACCCTGTCGCTCGTTTCCCAACACCCACCCGGGGCATCGGGAACTGCAACGGTATCTCACCCATAAACGAGAGCGCGTGCGCGTCTGCATGGAATCGACCGGGCTGTATGGTCTGGATGCCGCCTTGGCCTTGCAGGCCGACACCCGCATCGAGCTCATGGTGGCCAACCCGCGGGCGGTGAAAGATTTCTCGCGCGCACTGCTGCAGCGCAGTAAAACCGATCCGCTGGATGCGCGGGTGCTGCTGGAATATGCGGCACGCATGCCCTTCCAGAGGTGGCAACCGCCGCCGGCCGAGGCGCTGCAGATCACGGCTCTGGCGCGTCGCATTCATGCGCTCACCCAGCAGTGCACCAGGGAGAAGAACCGCTTGCACGCGGTGGAGGCGACCGCGACCACCTTGCGGGTGATCGTGCAGGATTTGCGGCGCAGTGTACGCGGACTGGAATCGGCCATCGCCCGACTGAGCCGGGCGGCACACAAGATCCTGTCTGCGACTCCGGAACTGGAGCGCCGCTTTCGGTTGTTGCAGAGCACGCCCGGCATCGGCGCGATCAGCGCTTTGCAGTTGCTGGGCGAACTGGTGTTGATCCCGGGCAACTGCGACGTGCGGCAGTGGGTCGCTTACGCGGGACTCGATCCGCGGCAGCATGAATCGGGCACTTCGGTGCACCAAAAAGCACGCATCAGCAAGGTGGGCAACCGGCATATTCGGCGGGCTCTGTACATGCCCGCCCTCACCGCGGTGCGCTTTGCTCCGCACCTGCGCGCTTTTTATCTGCATCTGCAAGCTCGTGGGAAATGCAAAATGGTGGCCCTGGTCGCGGTCATGCAGAAACTGCTGCACGCAATTTTTGGCATGTTCAAGCACGACGCTTCCTTCGATGGCGCCAAGCTTTACCCGGCTCTCTCCCTCGCCGCGCCGCCCGAGGTTGCCTGTGCTGCTTAATCCTTCTTCCCTCTTATTAGGAAGGTTTTGCTTTTTTGACTTGCGATTCAACAGAGAATCTAAAGCGCGGACACATTTTCAACAACTTGACGGCACGACTGAAGTCGTGCCCTTCCCAAAACCCGCCTGAATCAGAGTTTTTCCGCGGCCTGTGAAAGCCGCCCGCTGACCATCTCCTCACTCCCAGGCCTTGGCCACTACCCAAGCTATGTGACCCCAAGCCTTGACAGCACCCCCGGTGAGCAGCACAATGCCTACACATTTTTTGTGGCCCCCCGGAATCGCGCCTTTCCGGGAGAATCCGCAAGAAAAGGGGGGCACGTGGAACGTTTGAAAGGCACCGTCAAGTGGTTCAACAACGCCAAGGGATACGGCTTCCTCGGCCGAGACGATGGACCGGATGTGTTCATTCACTACAGCTCAATCACCACCGAAGGCTACAAGAGCCTGCAGGAGGGCGACAAGGTGGAGTTTGAGATTGTCCAGGGACAGAAAGGGCCGCAAGCGGCCAATGTGACCAAGGTCCCCTGATCGGATTTTCCCGACTGGGTTTTCCGGACCAAGCTGTGTGCGCCACGACGCCCGCGCTGGCTGTGTCCTCCGGCGCCTGCGAGCTGCCTGCTGCACCACTTTCTTCAGCGTTACAATCGTTCTCTCAGGTCAACGATTCTGCATGGACAACAAAGCCATCGCCGGACTTCTCTACGAGACTGCCGATCTGCTGGAGATCGACGGGCAGGACTCGTTTCGCGTGCGCTCCTATCGCAACGCCGCGCAGGCCATTGAAGCGCTGCCGCAACAGGTGGCCGACCTGATCCAGGAGCCGAAGAAGCTTCTTGAAATCCAGGGCATTGGCAAGGGCATGCAGGCCAATCTGCTGCAGCTTTTCAAGGATGGCAGCATCGAAGCACACGCCGAGCTCCTGAAAAAATACCGCCCCTCGATGCTAGAACTGCTCAAGATTCAGGGGCTCGGGCCAAAAACGATTGCGTTGATCTGGAGCGCTTATCAAGTCAGCGACCTCGAGGGCGTGGAGAAGCTGGCGCGCGAAGGCAAGATCCGCACCCTGCCGCGCATGGGCGAAAAGCACGAACTGAAGCTGCTCAAGGCCATCGAAGATTACCGCCGCATCGCCGGACGATTCCTGCTCGACACGGCCGAAGAGCTGGCTGAACAATTGGTGGAGTATCTGTTAGCAGCTCCGGGCGTCGAAAAAGTTACGCCGGCCGGATCGCTGCGCCGCGGACGCGAAACCGTCGGCGACCTCGACATCCTCGTCACCGGCAAGGCCTGCACCGAGGCGGAACCGCGTCAGAAAATCATCGAACATCTGCTCCGCTTCCCCGGCCTGATGGACATCATCGCGCAAGGAGAGAACAAGGTCAGCTTCCGCCACCGCAATGGCATGCAGGTGGACGTGCGCCTGCTGCCTCCCGAGTCCTTCGGAGCGGCCATGCAATATTTCACCGGTTCCAAGGCACACAACGTGGCCTTGCGCCAGCGCGCACTCAAGATGGGCTTCACGCTCAATGAATATAGCCTCGCGAAAATCGAAGACGAGAAGCCGGTCGCCCACAAAACCGAAGAAGAAATCTACGCCAAACTCAAGCTCGACTTCATCCCTCCCGAACTGCGCGAGAATCTGGGAGAGATCGAAGCCGCCGCCGGACACACGCTGCCCGTGCTGATTGAGCTATCCGACATCCGCGGCGACGTGCACATGCACACCGTCGAAACCGACGGCCGCAACACCATTGAAGAAATGGCCGAAGCCGCGCGGGAACGCGGCTACGAGTACATGGCCATCACCGATCACTCGAAAAATCTCGCCTTCGCCAACGGCCTCACCGACGACCGCGCGCTCGCGCACATCGAGAGAATCCGGGCGGTCGAAAAGAAGATAAAAGGCATCCGCATTTTCGCGGGAATCGAAGTCGACATTCTGGGCGATGGCTCGCTTGATCTCTCCGACTCGGTGCTCGAACAGATGGAAATCGTCATCGCCAGCGTGCACTCGCAGTTCAGCCAAGATCGCGCCACCATGACCGAGCGGCTGCTGAAGGCCGTCGCCAATCCCAATACCTCGCTGATCGGGCATCCCACGGGACGCTTGCTGCTGCGCCGCGACGCCTACCAGTTCGATCTCGATGCGGTTCTCAAAGCGGCGGCCAAACACAAAGTAGCGATGGAACTGAACTCCTACCCCGATCGGCTCGACCTCAGCGACGTTCATCTGCGGCTGGCCAAACAGCATGGCGTGAAAATCGTCATCAACACCGATTCCCACCACACTACGCATATGGAAAAACTGCGTTACGGAATCACCCAGGCCCGGCGTGCCTGGCTCACCAAAGACGACGTACTGAACACGCTGCCCCCGCAAAAATTTGCTAAAGCGATGAAGCATGCCTGGTAGATTTGGGTTTGTCATTTGAGCGAGTCCACGTAGGGACAGCCGCCCCCGGCTGTCCAACGGGGCGAGGCCCCGTCGCGCTCTTGAGTGCAAGGATGGACAAACGAAAACCCAAACGAGCTGCGCTCGCCTAGACAGCCGAAGGCGCGGTCCCTACGTTCGCTTCGCTCAAGATTCGGCCGCGACTTGGATTTCTATTCCACGCCAGCAATGGCGGCTTCGACGGCGTCAATGTCGGCGCCCAAGTCACGGCCATCGGAAGCGGCGGCTGCTCCGGGAGAGACCTTGTTGCAGCCGGGCCCTTTTGCGTGGCAGAGCCTTGGATCTTTACTGACGGCGTCTTTGAGATCGCGGATGCCGGCCGCTTCAGGGGATCCGACGGCGATGTTTCCTTTGGGAAAGGATCCTCGCCCCGTGACGATCAAGTTCTTATCGAACTTATACGGGTCAAAGCAGGCTTGCAGGACGGCTTCAGAGCCTTGCGCCTGGCTCTTGGACGCGCAACTCTCGGGACCTCCGCCCGCCGTGGCTAGCGGCTGCCTTCGATCTCCGATGGAAAACACGCTGTTGGTCAACGTGAAGTTTGACATTTTCGCTCCGGGGTTCAGGATCGCGAGCAGAACGCCGCTGACAAACGCGGTTACGTGATCAATCTGGATGTCATGCACCGGTGGCCGCACGGATTCCAGAATCAGGAAGGAGCCGCCACCCTTGTAGTCCTTGTCGTGCAGGTCGTCCGCGAAGATATCGTGAATGCTGTAGCGTCCGCCGTCGGCGGCAGGAGCGCCGGTCTTCGCGAGCGCGTTGGCAATCTGGAAGACTCCGGCAACACTTCGAATCCGGTTAAAACGGATGGTGACATCGTTGACGCGGCAAACCGGGCACTCGCTGGCCTGGTTCTTGGGGGTGATCAGGATGGAATATCCGGTCTGGCTGAAACCGCCCCAGCTGTTCTCGAGCAGATTGGCCTCGAACAAAACGCGCATCGCATTCTTGAGCTCAAAGTTGTTCTTGACGATGTAGGGGTATCCCGAAGCGGTCGGCGTGTAGCCGGGTTCGCCCTCCTTCCAGAGCATGGGGCGGAACAGATGATTGCGGCGGATCTCGATGTCGGTTGGAACCTGCGTAGCGGCGCTGCCGCCGAACAGAATGTTCTCTCCTGCGGCCTCGATAAAGTTGTTGTAAATCTTGAGGGCGGAGATGGGTTCGTCGCCGCTGCCGCCACCGATGCCGGTTGCATCGGTGCATTTTCCGGTACGCGCGATGCAATTCAGGCCGCTGATGTAGGAGTTGATGACCGCAATCGTGTGCGAGCCGTGGATGATTCCAATGCCGTGGGCTACTTCCGCGCCATCGGCGGGGTGGACCCAGTTGCGATCAAAGATGACGTGGTCTGAGTGGTCGGCGGTGACGATACGTCCGATGTCGGTGCCCGGAGCCGTAGTCCACTCAATGCCAATGAAGCGGACGTGATCTCCGACGACTGCGCCCGAAGGACGCCGAACCACCAGGATCGCGAGCAACTTGGCCGGTCCGCCGGAGGGTTGGGCTAACGGCGGACGTCCGGGAAGGCTGGCAACTCCGCCCCATGCGGGAGAGATGCGCGCGCCTTCGGGGGGAAGCTTGGAGTCGGGCGTGTCGGTTCGCACTGTGATGTAGTGCTGGTCGTCGCATTTCTTGAAGGGCAGTTCGTGCACCTCGAAAGAAGCTCCGGCAGGCAGAAGCAGCGTGTCTCCACACTTGGCGCCGTCGATGGCGGCGGCCAGGTTGGACTGGGCGGCGACGCGAATCTGTTTTCCCGGCGAGGGCGTGCCGTCGAGCGCAGTGTAGTAACAGACTTTGGGGAGCTCGGCAGGGCCATCCTTGGCGCCAAACTGCGCGACATTGCCCTTCCCGCAATAGGCATTTTCACCGGTGGGAGGTGCAGCCGCCAGTGCCGGCAGTGTTGAGCAGACGACAAAAGCGGAGACCAGACAGAAAAAAAGAAACCTTTTCGGCAGCGAACTTTTTACCACGGGAAGAGCGCGAGAGGATCGAAGCGGAGGCATGTTTCAGTTTCTCCTTTATCTATCGCACGCCTATCTATCGCACGCCCCGCGCATGCACCTGTAGTCACTGCGGAGAGGCTTCCGTCCACAGTGTACTGGGATGCGAAGATGATAGCATGGGCCGGATTGATCGAACCTTCCGGGCGATCGTGATTCCGGAGAGAAAAGAGAAGGTCCGCGGCGAGCCGCGGACCTCGATTGGGGAAGCTGGAAATCCGTCGAAGCGGAAACGCTATTCGACGTTAGCCAGCGCTGCGTTGAGCCCAGCAATGTCGGCCCCGAGATCCTTGCCGTCCGTGCCCTTGTTCTTGTAAGGGCTGTTCGGCTGAAGCTCGTAGTTCCCGCCATTGCCGTTGTTGAAGTTGACGAACCCGACATCATTGATGGCTTGCGGGAATATGTTGTTCGTTGGCCAGGTCGACGGGGGAAACGCTGGTGGAGTTGCAACCAAGCCGTTGTTGCCGAATGTAAAGGTGGTGAAACAGTTGGTGATGCTGGTGATCGGCACGTCTTTGTAGGCGCAACTGTCGGAGCCGCCTCCCGTGTTCCACACCGGGTGTTGGCCGGTGACCACCAGGTTGTTGGTGAAGATCAATCCATACATCGGCGCACTTTTGACCACGTTCCCCATGATAATCATGTGGCTGGCGGGATCCGGGAAAGCGGTGACGTGATTGATGGTGATGGTGTTGAGCGGGTTCTTGGGCCAACCGTTCATGATCTCGAACGCAGTGCCGCCGCCCACGTACTTTGTGCTGAGGTCGTCGAGGACTACGTCATGAATGCTCCAGCGAGTACCAGCCAGCGCCGGGGCTCCATCTATGGGGCCGTGCCCGGAGAGGACGGTCGCCAGTTGGATTCCGGCTCCGCCATGCGAGATGTGTACATAGCGGATCGTGATGTCGGTCACCTGGCACAGCGGACAAACGTTAGAGCCGTTAGGCGTGTGTTGGTTCTTGGGGGTGAGCAGAATACCGTAGCCGGTTTGGCTGAAGCCTCCCCATGTGTTCTCCATGAGATTCGCCTCCACCAGCACGCGAACCGCATTCTTCAGTTCCAGGTGATTCTTGACGACGAAGGGATTGCCGTCCGGTCCGCCGATGAACTTCGGGTTGCCCGGCATCCACTGCCACGGCTTCCAGAAGTGATTGTTCAGGATTTGGATGTCGGTGGGGGTCAACGTGGCGGCTCCGCCGCCGAACAGGATGGCCTCGCTCGAGGCTTCCAGGAAGTTGTCCTGGATCTTAAAGGGACCATCCTGGGTGTCGCTGCAGCCTCCGGCGACCGCATGAGCGTCGGTACAAGTCCCGCTCACTGCAATGCAATGGAAATCGCTGAAATAGGAATCGACGACGGCTGCGTTCGTCATGCCACCCAGGCTCACGCCGAGGTTGGTTTCATCCTGAAGCGCTCCATGCAGCCATGAGCGGTCGACCACGATGTGATCCGCAGTGCCTTGGCCCGAGATCAGCCGAGCGCTCCCCGGGGCTCCGGTGGGACGAGTAACTTCCAGACCGATGAAGCGGTAAAAGTTGGCGCCGCTGGCGAGCTGGAACGGACCATCGCCCTGGGTTTGAATCTGTACTTTCGCCATCACGTTCTTTGGATTGGGGCAGCTATACTGCGGGCGCCCCTGGAGAGAAGCGACCCCGGCGTAGCAGGGCGTGGCGCGCTGCCCTTCTGCAGGCAGAGCGCTGTCCGGAGAACTGGTTCGGACGATGATCCAGTGGTTGATGTCGCAGTTCTTGGCCGGCACAATGAACTTGCCGGTAAAGGTTGCACCCGCCTGAAGTTCGATCACGTCGCCGCAGTGAGCGTTGTTCAAGGCCGATTGCAGATCGCCCCCAGCGTTCACGGAGATGACGGTTCCCGGCGCGGGCGTGTCGGTCATCGCACTGGGAACGGTCACTCGCGGCAGTTCCGCCGGACCATCGAAATTGCCACCGGCAGTGACGGTGACCCTGAAATTGCCGGTCGCAGTCTTGTTGGTGGCATCCGTGACCGTGACCGTGAAGTTGAATGTACCGGCGGCGGTAGGCATGCCGGCAAAATCTCCGTTCGTATTCATCGCGATTCCGGCCGGAGGAGTGCCTGCGGATATGCTCCAACTGTAAGGCGTGGTTCCGCCGGTCGCGCTGAAGACTTCGTTATAAGTGTCCCCTTGCTGGCCCTGGGGAAGAGCCCCGGTTGTGATTTGCAGTGACTGGTTATTCACCGGGTTTACGGTGACAGCGGCGCTGGCCGACTTCGAGGAGTCAGCATTGCTGGTGGCGGCGACGACCACGTTGGTTTGCGAGTTTACTGTCGGGGCGGTGTAAAGACCATTGGCATCGACCGAGCCTGCCGTCGCCGACCATTTCACCCCGGTATTGGAAGTTCCGCTGACGGTGGCAGTGAACTGCTGCTTCTGATTCGAGGACGAAGTTGCGCTGGCCGGAGACACACTGACCTTGACTTTCCCACCGCCGTTACCGACGTTAATGACGAACGTATGGTTCCCCTGATCGAGGCGCGGGGAATCGGTCACAATCACTTCGAACAAGTAGTTGCCCGCCGTTGTAGGCTTCCCGGAGAACCCCCCGGTGGCTGGGTTCAAACTGATGCCCGGGGGCAGGGCTCCGGTTTTCACCGAGAAATAGTAGGGTGAGCTTCCGCCAACAACTACGAGCACAGCGTTGTAAGGCTGATTCACCGTGCCTGCCGGAAAAATTCCGTTCAGATAAAGGTTGTTCGGGGTTCCGCTGTTCTGCGTGCCCGCGGCTTGTGCCACCGTGCCGCAAGAAGTGGTCATCAGCGCGACCGCCAGCAGGAGTATCAAAACGCTTAGGCGCGGTGCGAGCGCACGGGAAAATCTGGAATGACAGGAATGACCGTTTCGAAGAGCAACTTCTGTTTCGAACATTGCGAAGCCTCGACCTTACAGAGATGGGGGACTAGTCGATTGTCCTCACGCTGAATCTATCGGGATGGGGCAAGGGGTCCCAGATGCCGGTAGTACATTAGGGACGCCGGTAGTACATGCGAACGCGGCATGTACAGATTCGCGGGCGCCAGTGTACACCGGTTTTGTTGCTGCAAAGTTAAATGAAAACAGGCGCGGGACGGGCGGTCTCGGCGGAGAGGCCGATCTGGTGACTGCGGCGTGGCTTGGAAAAACAGGGCGGAGAGCAGGGAAAACCAAAATAACCAAGGTTACGGTTACTGGCGGGGTTCCTCCAGCAAAACCGCGCGCAGGCAATCGTAGACGCGGTTTCCGAGCACGCGCTGCGCGTTGCGGCGAGCCTGATGCCGAAGGCGTTTCTTCCACAACCGGGAACGTGGAATTTCCATCTCTCCGATCTCCCGGAGCCGGAACTGAAACGCGAAGTCGTGGATGCGAAGCTCCAGATCGAACAAATCATCGGACACCCAATCGAACACTTCTCCTGTCCCGGAGGGCGCTACGACCAGCGCACGCTCTAGGAGTCTGTCGGGAATAGGCAAGCACACGCTGCAGGGTTCCCCGGGGGAGGCATGGAGCAGCGCCGGATTGCGCGGGGCAGAAG